>ERZ780034.303-NODE-303-length-19310-cov-16.0045_pt1 | contig 19310 bp, 22 predicted proteins | sample MGYA00511855_ERZ780034 | MGnify/ENA primary metagenome ERZ780034 (study PRJEB29588, sample SAMEA2148024) | human gut metagenome | biome: human gut; feature: human-associated habitat; material: faeces | place: Denmark | collected 2008/2010 ...
AACCATCCAAGATATATAGATGGTTGCCAAGCCTCTGTGTCCCTTATATAAAAACGTTATAAAGCCTTTAGATAGAGCTCGTTATCCCGAACTGAGGTAATCATTCGTAAGGCCTACCATCATGAGCCCATTGACATTAAGCGTCGTAAGGAAAACGAGGATCGACTTGTTGAGCATCCAATGCTGGCTATTTGTCTGTCAGGCACTCCAGAACAGTTGTACACGCTTACTCCAAAAGCTGAGGACGGAACATTCTCTCGAATCACATGCTATCACATTCCTTTCAAAATGGACTTCCGTGACGTTCTTTCTGAGAGCTCATTTTCCGAGGGAAAACATAGTTCCTCTTTGCGTGATGTTTACTATCAGTTGGGACTTAGATACAAACGAATGCGTGAGACTTTCTTCCGTGGTGGAAACTATAGAGTCGTTATTCCTCAAGATCTATGTGAAGAGTTCAATCAGCACTATCGATTGGTAAACAAGGAGGCTGTTGAAGACATCTCTAATGATATGCAGGGTGTTGTCAGACGCTTGGCTTTTGCCGTGTTCCGCATGATGATGGTACTGACAGCTATTCGCTTTATGGATGAAACGCCAAATCCATCCGCCTTAGCACAGAAAGATGTTCGTACTATTCTTCGCTGCAAAGAGGAAGACTTCAGAATCGCGATGGCTCTTGGTGACACTCTAATCTATCACACCGTATATTGTTACTCTCATCTGCCAAAGACTGATGTTGCGACAACCATAGGTGGCAAGATTCTCACTAAAAAAGACAAGATGGAGATGCTTTATGCAGCACTTCCGGATTCTTTCAGCCGTCCTCAGTATGTTGCCGTATCAACTGATTTAGGATTCTCTCCAAGCACCACAAGCAAATGGATTAACACCTTCATCCTTCAAGGGCACCTGGAGCGATGTGAACATAATGATTATCGCAAGCTACCTCCAAATTCATCAGAAGCATCATGATGTCGAACATACATAACAGTACACGAGATCCTCCTGAACTGACGGGCAGGCTATACAGAAACGCCCAGGGCGTACAGCGGACTTTTTCTAAAAGTCCTAAACATAATAGGGACTTTTAGAATCACCACTTACGATGGCTCCCTTAAAAAGTCCAATTATGCTCAGGCTCTGCCCGAGACCCGATGACACATTTATACACATACTGCCAGTGGTATCACTGGATTCTAATACAAAATCACGAATATGGAAGAGCATATTCCACGCGCCTCAATACATGCTGGCAAAGATAGAAAATCATTTCCTGTCCAAGTTAGCAATGAGGCAGAGCGAAGAGGCTGGGACAAAAAACGTTACCAGCTAAAGAACGCAGAGAAGGAGAAGAACAACCATTATAACTTCTCTCGCAAGCACCTCAATTTTGAGATTACGAAAGGTGGAAAGATAGAGCCTCTTGGCTCTAATCCTGTGCCTTTGTACATTCGACTACAGCAGCGTTATGAAGAACTTGGTTTCAAACCATACAAGGATACGAACAATCCAGAACAGGTTTCACAGAACACGCCCAATTGTCTTGTGGACATTATCTTTAGTGGTGACCGTGATGTGATGAAGCGACTCGCTTTCTGTGACCAAGAGCTTGACACTTCCGACCCTAATGCAGACCAGAGTCACATCAAACTTATGGATTCCATCCGGGAATGGGCGGTGGACACTTACAAGTTTGCTTGTCGCAAATGGGGCGAAGAAAACGTCATAGGTTTCAGTGTTCATTGTGATGAGACCAACATCCATGCACATGTCCTTACGGTTCCTGTTGAACAGGTCAAGAAACATGGACGCATGGGTAGTGTGTATGTTAGCAATGACAATCCTGATGTAAAACTCACTACCAAGGAATGGAAGGCTCTACCAAAAGACGAGCGAGACAACTACACCAAGCATAAAGCAACCAAGGAGAAGGTCGCAAGAGTATCATTCGCAAAGGTATGGGGTGAAACGAAGAAGGAGAAGTCAGAATATCTTTACCAACTTCATACTGATTATCATGATGAGGTTGGTTACAAGTACGGACTTGAACGTGGCATCCCTTATGAAGAGCTTTCTGATGAAGAGAAGCGTGAGCGCAAGCATAAGGACAAGGTAACACTTGAAGCTGAGCGCCAGGCAAAACTGGCTATCGAAGACGCAAAACGACAGAAAGCAGAGATTGAAGCCGAGACCGCTGTCATCCAGCATCAGAAGGATGAAGCCCAGAAGGAACTGAAGACTGCTCAATCAGGTTTCCTTGCAAAGATTTTTCAGCCTGGCAAGTTCAAGAAAGAAGAAGCAGAAAAGATCAAGGAGTCATACGAGGCAGGTGTTAAGGAAACTATTGATGGCATTATAAAAGCTTCAGGTTTGACGTGGAAGGGCGGTAAACCAACGGCTGAATCTATCGGTCAGAACTTCCGCATGACATGGGACAGCAACAAGAATCTTGCAAAGGAATTGAAGGATAAGGATAGTCTTATTTCAGAGAAAGATGCTGAGATTAATGAACTCAATGTCAAGGTTTCCGATCTGACAGAGGAGATCGATGGTCTCAAATTCGGCTTGACTTTGATTGATGAAGATGCGGTCCAGAAACTCCGTAACTCCAGAATTGCAGAGAAGACTCGTGCTGATAAGGCAGAGAGAGACTTGGGAAACCTTCATTCTGCTTATGAGGATCTTTCTTTGCAGTGGAACGCTCTGTGGAAAGAGCCCGAATATAACGAGGCCGCCTGGAAGGTTAAAGAGCGCAAGGAACGTGAAGCTCGTATTGCTGCCGAAGCAAAACGTGAGGCAGAAGCACGAATCACAAGACACAATGGCGTTCTTGACAAGTTCATATCAGAAGGACGGGCAGTACTCTGCGCATTTGCGTTGACCACAAGAACCTCATTTAACCAGAAAGAGGCATCATCGATCTATTATGGTATAATGGCATCTGCTTCCAAACATAACCACTCGCTCTTCAATAGTGGCGGAATTGAAGCATCCGTAAAAGACTTTCTTTCTGGTCTTTCGTGGAAAGATTGTAGTGATTTTCGTGAAGAGTGCGTTTGTAGTTGGACAAGGTTGTTTGCTGCAAAAGGAGTTGATTTCTCGGAGGCTGCCATTAGCAACTTCTGCGCATTTGTAGATCACATGTCATGCAGTGCTGAGACATATGTCTCTCTCGGTGGTTCCAATGGGTGTGCTGACCAGCTCACGAACTGGGATGGCACTCAAAAGCAAGGGTTGGGAGTACCGGCAAAGAAGAAAGGTTTGTCCCTCTGACATAGAAACTATTTGTATTCAACGAGGGTGTTGCAAAAGCTTCTTTGCAGATTTTGAAACACCCTCGCTAAATATTACGCACTTACTTGCGTTTCCCAACTGGATACTCCATTGCCACTATTTTCAAAGCTACAATATCTGATTGAACGTCCACCCTAAAATCATGATCATAAATGCTACTGTGCCGAAGAAGATGCCGATGAGCCGCCAAGTCATCACCTTCTTGAGCATTGTGGCTTCGGGCAGGGATAGTCCTACCACTGACATCATGAAGGCGAGGGCTGTGCCGAGAGGAATGCCCTTGGCAACGAACACCTCCACAACAGGGACGATTCCAGCAGCATTGGCGTACATCGGCACGGCTATGAGCACACTTGCCGGTACTCCCAGCAATCCTGCCTTCTGCATGAAGTCGGCAAAGAAATCTTCGGGCACATAACCATGGATGGCTGCGCCAATGGCGATGCCGAGCAGGATGTAAAGGATCACCCCACGGACGATGCCGAGGGCGTCTTTCGTGATGGATGGCAGACGTTTCATGAAGGGTGTGTGTTCTGCTTCAAATGCCTCGTCGGCTTGCATTTGCATCCGCTGCATCTGAAAGATCCATGGCGAGAGGTAGCGTTCGAGTTTCAGCTTGCCTAACACGAAACCTCCCACCATTCCCATCACGATGCCGCACGCGACATAGATGACTGTCACCTGCCAACCGAAGGTGCCGAGGAACATTGCCACAGCCACCTCATTGACCAAAGGTGAAGTGATGAGGAAAGCGAAGGTTACGCCCAAGGGAATGCCTCCCTTGACGAATCCGATGAAAAGTGGTATGGACGAGCAGGAACAGAATGGTGTGATGGCTCCGAAGATACTTGCCAGCAGGTACTGAAAACCATAGAGCCGGTGCGACGAGAGATAATTGCGCAGACGTTCTATCGGGAAGTAGGCATTAACGATGCCCATCACCGTACTGATGAGGAAGAGCAGCAGAATGATCTTCAGGGAGTCATAGACAAAGAAGTTGAGAGCTTCACCCAAGCGTGTAGTGGCGTCTATGCCAAAGAGGTCATAGATCAACCAATCTGCAAATTGTTGTATCATTTTTTGAGGTTATAAGGTTTATGAACAGCATTCTATCTTGATGCCTTTTATCTCAGACAAATAGAAATCTTGCATCTTTGTCATTATTTCATCACGAACTCTGCGAAACTCAGGCAGAATCTCTTCTTCCTTGCCCTTAAAAGCATCTGGATCATCAAAGCCAATGTGAAGACGCTTGCCTACTTTCCCGATGAAGACAGGACAGGATTCGTTGGCTCCACCGCAAACGGTAATGACGTAATCCCACGATTCGCCAAGGTGTTGGTCGATGTGCTTCGGGTAATGCTTACTGATGTCGATGCCAATCTCTGCCATCACCTTTATGCCAAGAGGATGCACCTCAGCAGCTGGACGAATACCTGCTGAATGAACTTTGAGTTGTGGGTCAAGGTTCTGCAGAATGCCCTGAGCCATCTGACTGCGGCAACGATTGCCAGTACAAAGAATTAATATACGTGTCATAAATTTAATCGTTGAATAAATGTTTTGTCTTATTGGAAATTTTAACAAGTGTCAGCATAATTGGAACTTCAACCAATACTCCAACCACAGTGGCAAGCGCTGCACCTGAGTGCAAGCCAAACAGAGAGATGGCTACGGCTACAGCCAATTCAAAGAAATTGCTTGCACCGATCATTCCAGCTGGAGAAGCTATGCTATGAGGCAATTTCCAGGTTTTTGCCCATCTGTATGCAATGAAGAAGATTAGGAATGTCTGAATGGTCAAAGGTATGGCTATGAGTAATATGTGGAAGGGATTCTCCATGATGACATCGCCCTGGAATGAGAACAGTATGATGAGAGTAAGCAGAAGACCAATAGTGGTAACACCGTTGAACTTCTCGACGAAGATGTTCTCAAAATACTCTCTCCCTCTTTTCTTTATTACTACATAGCGAGTGATGATTCCTGCAATAAGCGGTATCACGACAAATAGCACGACTGAGAGCAGAAGAGTGTTCCAAGGGATACTGACACCACCCACTTCGAGGAGCAATCCCACAATTGGCGCAAAGGCAACGAGTATGATGAGGTCATTGATGGCTACTTGCACCAGCGTATATGCGGCATCTCCTTTTGTCAGGTGGCTCCATACAAACACCATTGCGGTGCAAGGAGCAGCTCCTAACAAAACAGCACCGGCAAGATAATCATTTGCCAAGTCTTCTGATATGAAAGGCGCAAAGACGAAGCACAAGAAGAACTTGGCAATCACGAACATGGTGAACGGCTTGATAATCCAGTTCGTTACGCATGTGATGATGATTCCTTTGGGGTTACGACCTACATTCATTACGCTTTTGAAGTCAATCTTCATCATCATTGGCCAGATCATCAGCCATATAAGTACTGACATTGGAATACTGACATTGGCATATTCCCATTGACTAAGCGTTTGTGGCAAAGCAGGGAGATACTGACCTATCAGCAGGCCAATTATTATGCAGAGTGCTACCCATATCGTCAGATAACGCTCAAAGAAACCGATACCTTTTTCCATGATTCATTATTTTTTTGAAGATGTTATGTGAACATTGTGATAGAATAGTAGATGCCAACTCCAATGAAGAGAATGGCCACGACACGGTTGAACCAGCGCTGGAAGATGCTAATCTTGCCCATCACTTTGCCAAGTGACTGCATGCTGTAGGCAAGCACCCATGCTACTACGAGGACAGGCAAAGCTGTGGCGATGGCGAAGACAAGTGGCAGCAGATAACCCGCTGTTGCTTCGGCAGACATCGGAATGAGCATTCCGAAGTATAGCAAACCACTGGTTGGACAGAATGCCATGGCGAAGAGGATGCCGAGTAGTAGGGAACCCATGTTGCCTTTATAGCTCCCCTCGCCTTTGGGAGAGGGGCTGGGGGTGAGGCTAAGCTTCGGCAGATGCAACCTGTCTCCGAACAGCATAAATAAGCCGATGATGACAAGTGCAGGACCAAGGATGAGTTCGCCCCATTCGCTGATGACCTGCTGAAGTCCGAAGGTGTCCGCTCCTTGCCTTATGATATAGATAAGGAGTGCGCCAAGGAGCGTGTAGGCCAGCGTGCGGCCGAGGGTGTAGAGAATGCCGCTCCACAATATGCGTCTTTGTGCATTGCTTTTATTCACGTTACCCTCCATGCAGCTGCGAGCGATGTAACCCACAGCGGTCACGTTGGTAGCAAGCGGACAAGGGCTCAGGGCGGTGAGCAATCCCAACAGGAATGCTGTTATCACCGGCACCTGGCTATTGTCTATGAGTTGGTTGAGGAAGTCCATTCGCGTTTACTTTATTGCTTTCACAACCTTATCCTTCAACTCCTTGCGGAATCCCTCTGCATTACTTCTCGCATTAGCGAAAGCAAAGCGAGTGAGGTCTTCTGCACCCTTAGGTGTAACCACGAAGAGCGACGAGAATGTCACCTTGTACTTGGCTGCTATCTTCTTGCCCTCCTCCGTCGAGAAATCAACGACGTGGAACTTCACCTTGCCAGCTTTCACCTGCTTTGCTAGTTCACCTTCTACGAGAGCCTTCGTCTCTTTCTCAATGGCCATGCAAGTCATGCAACGCTGCTTGCCGTGGAAGTAGATGATTTCAACTGGCGATTCTTTCTTTGCAACGGTTTCCTTCTTTGTCTCTGGTGTATTATTGCCAGCACAAGCGGTAATTGTGGCTGTAGAAAGAAGAACAGCCATCATGATAATTGTAATCTTTTTCATTTTACATGGGTGCTATTTGATTAAACATGTGTTATTGGGCTTTACTTCAATATCTCCAGTAACTCTTTTTCATTCTTCTGACCGCGAGCCACCACCTGATCATCTACCACCAACGCTGGCAACGACATCACATTGTATTGCATCACCTCCATGATGTCGTCCACCTTCTCTACGGTAGCGTCAATCTGATTGTTCTTGACTACTGCCTCCACGAGTGAGGCATACTTCTGGTTGCAAGCGCATGAGCTCACCAATACTTTGATTTTTTTCATGATTCTTCTGCCTCCTATAAACTCTCCCCTAAGGGTGAGAACCGTAACAAGGCTTGGGTTGTATTATTGACATTGTTTGCAATTCGTAAAACAGCGAACATGCAGATTTTAAGAAAACCCTCGAAATGAAATTACGAGGGCATAATAAGGTCAAAGGGTGAAAACGTCTAACGATGATGTTTATTTACAGCAATCTTCGTTCTTCTCACACAATTCCATGTTGAAGAACTCCGAAAACAACTGCTGAGCATACGCCCAGTTCTCGCGGTTGATGCAATACTTAACCTTAGGCGTTTCAATCTCACCTTGTATAAGTCCTGCATCTTTTAGAGCCGACAGATGTTGGCTTACAGTTGCCTTGGCAATAGGCAACTCCTCATGAATATCTCCGAAATAGCAAGTGTCCTGCTTCGCCAAGAACTTCATGATAGCGATACGAGCCGGATGACCAAGAGCCTTTGCAAATCCCGCCAACGTTTCCGTCTTTATACAATATTTCTTTTCTGCCATAATATGCGCTTGTTTTGGTTTTGGTCGCAAAATTACGAACAATATTTCAAACCACAAAACCTTTGTTCGTAATTTAACGATTTTTAACACTGTAAGCCCCAGCATTGGTTGCTGGGGCTACTGATATTCCACTTACTTACGTTTCCTTGCCATATATTCTATTGCCAATACTTTCAGAGCTACAATATCTGATTGAACGTCCACCCTAAAATCATAATCATAAATGCAGCTGTGTTGAAAAAGAAGCCAATGTATTCAACATGAAGTTGGATAATATATATATTATAGTTACACCTCCAGTCAATATCGTTGTCCTTTGGTGTTTTAGATCACTTCAAAATAATTTTGGCACATTGACATAACTTTGTTGCGTATCAGGTCAAGTATGTCACTTGGACCGAGAACTTGAACGTCACTGCCTAAGGACAATATGTAATCAATCACATCATCGCTTCCAAAGGTATAAAGCGTAACCTTTGTTATGTCACATCCGTCGTTTTCTTCACTGTTATAGAAGAAACGTGTTTGTGATTGTATCTTCATCAGAGCAATGTTGTTTGCCATCAGAACGACCTCCTTCTTTGACTCTTCTCTTTTATGATGTCTCAATTCTGGTGCCATAGAAATGGCTTTGTGCAATTTGAAGTATTTGTTCTGGACAAAGCGTTCACCTGTGTTCTCAACTTGTACAAATTCTGATACCATGTAATACTGATAAGCAGGTTCCCCTTCCATGCTAAGCATTTCAACACATGTTGAAGGGTACTCACCCTCTGTAATACTAATGATGAACCATTGATTTTGTCTAAGGACAAGGCCATAAGGGTTGATGCGTACAGGCATGTGCTTTCTTTTCTTGTAATCCCAAGTTATTGCAAGAAGTACCTGATGATTCTCTATTGCTTCCATTATAACATCCAAATATTCCATGTTGAAGTTTTGATCTATGGATATTCTTCTTCGGATGGAATCATGCTTATAAAGCAATGCATTCAAGGCCATAGCATTTGTTGACCATAGCAAAGGCGAATCATCGTAAAGGTCTGCTTTGTTACGGATGTAATACTTGTTTTTGTCATTGCCACCTGTTTCACACAATATCTCTATACCATACAGCTCTTTTATTCCTTCGCGGTAGCGGTTGAATGTTGTGCGAGAAAGAGGACAACCTTCCTCCATACGACTTGTTACCCATAATTCATTCAGTTTCGAAAAGCTGATATGACCATGGGACACGATAGTTGAGATGAACCATTGATAGAGTCGTATGGTTTCACTGACTTTTGTGCTTACAGATTCCTTTTTCATTCCTTCTTTGCATAATTGGGTACGTGCAAAGTTAGTGTAAATATTTGAAATAAGCAGAAAGTTTCAGAAACAATCCATGTTTTGTTAGGATTAAATAACATACTCTATTATTCTTTGTTAACAAATGTACCGTTATTCGGTACAGTAACACGCTTTATGCATATAGACATTTTTGTATTATACGCGTGTGCGCGTAGATTTTTGGGTATTAAAAAAGTTGTGTCTTATTCCATCTTTTATATATAACTTTGCCAAAAATTTGAAATAAACAGCAATAAACTTACAATAATTTCAACTATGGCAAACAAGGATAATTCAATTGTCATCATGACTCACAAGCAGCAGCATGAGCTCATAGAGTCGGCTGTTCGCAAAGCATTACGAGATTATCAATTACAGCACGAATTCAGAGACAATCAGACAAGACTTCTCACGGCAAAAGAGACACAACAGATGCTTGGTTGTTCTGCAACCACTTTGTGGCGATTAGGGAAGCTCCCCGATGGTGGATTATATCCAATTCGTCTTGGTCCTCATAAGATAGCATATAAGTTGGATGACATAGAAGAGTACATTACCTCACAGAAAACATATAAGAGATAAAATTATGAAAGAGAAAATATTAAGCGTTTGCATCACGATACTGGGATCCTTTCCCAATGTAATCCCTTTCGCAGTAGAGCTTGCAATTTTTTTCATATCTGCTTTTGGAGCACTGGGTGTTGGATTGCAGCATAGTTTGGGATTCTCCATGACAATAGCATTATTCTTAGTGGGAGCTGTTGTATTGAACGGAGCCTTAGCTATTGCTTTACGTTTATCAAATTGGACAATAGTGAAATTTGCAACAATAGGGAAAAAATACGCTGCTCCATATATTATAAAGGATGTGCGTGAGACTTATGCCCACAACTCTCTTTCTGACAAGGCTAGAGCAGAAGTGCTTGCTTTGCTTAGGGAGTATGGAATGGATGGTTTGCCTGAAGATATAAAGAATTATATACGCAATCAACAGGCTTTGGAGGAAATGATCACGAGGCTTAGAAGAATTGAAGAAGATAGAATAAAGAAAAGAAACATCCTTGTTGAGGAATATACCAGGCTTTTCTTTGCCGGACGATTAGAGGACTACAGTTCATTGAATGAATCGATCATTCGATTTTTGGTATGCATGGACGCTGATATGCGCTATGAACAGCTTGCTTGCAATAAGTCATATTCTAAGGCAGACATTAGAGTGTTTTGTTCGAACGTACAACTGTTTTGTGAAATACCTGTCGATGTTATGGCAAAATTCCAAGAAAAGGTATTTGGTAACTGGTTCCCTAACACGTCATTGGATTCATTGATAAGCAATTTCAGCAAAACATCTTCAAGCAAATTCTCGAAAATATCTGATTCTGTCTCACTTGAGGAGATAGTTGAGGATATGAGAAGAATATGTAATCCGAATAATAATGAAAGCATATAAGGATAACAGTATTGACATCTGTAGCCTCTATTATAAAGAGGTAGGACATTTCCCTCCTTTGACTGCAGACAAGGAGAAGGAAATCCGCCATTCTGTTGTGAATGGAACCATGACTGCTCAGAAAGGACGAGAGTTGCTAATCAATGGCAATCTTCGACTTGTTGTGACTGTCGCAAAACGATATTCTGATAAAGGCATGCCTTTAGAAGATTTAATCCAGGCTGGCAACATGGGGCTTATAGAAGCAGCCAATGCGTTTGACTGGAGTAGAGATGCATACTTCTCGTCCTATGCCACCCATTATATCAAGAAGGAGATATTCCTTTGCCTTCGTCATGCAAATGCAGTTGTACTTCCTGATAAAGAATATGCTCTTTACAAAAAATACGAGCAATACGTCAACAAGTATGGCATACCTCAAAATGAGGAGGCAATAACTCGTTGTGCAGAGTTTTTGGGAATAAGTATTGAGAAACTGGGCAAACTGGTAGATGGCGAAATCTGTACTCCTATCTGTGATGGTTTGACATACACTGATGATGATGGAATCAAGAAGCAGGTTGACCTCCCTGACACTTCATACAATGAAGATACAATCTGTGACAATTGTGACTCCATGTCATTCGTTGAGAACACGACCAAAGAGCTTTCACGTAGAGAGAAAGATCTTCTTTTCCTTTACTATGGCATATCATGTCCCCAGATGAATTACGAGCAGATAGGCAAGAAGTATCGCAAGAACAAGCAGTGGGCACATCGTGAGGTGCAGAAGGTCTTAGGCAAACTGAAGACCTTGCCATCCTTACAAGCATTTGGACAGCGCAAGGCTGTTTAGAACAACGTTCTTCGCTTATACTTGTATATCATCCAACATACAGGATGTTATATTAGAGCCTCTAATCTAATCGTACTTTCCCAAAGTTTTGATAAAACATCATAAAACAATCCGAATTCTGATTTATGAAGACTTATCAACCCTTTGAAAAACTTATCAAAACACTGGCACAATCTTGTCACAACACAGCTTAAAGTGTTGACTCTCAGTGATGTGTTACTTAGAGGAGGTTAAGTAAAGTCAATAAAATGACATAGAAACAAAATAAATATTATCAGGAAAGCCGTGTAACTCAATGAGTTGCACGGCTTTTCTGTTTCTTAACAATTCTAAAGTTTTTTGGTTGTCTCAGAAAAATTACCAATAGTTGCCACTATGCGAAGTTCATAAAAAAATACATGATTCAAAAATAAGAAAGTTAGTATTATGACAAAAGTAAAATTCAGAGCATCCTCAGTGCCAGGAAAGGAAGGCACATTGTATTATCACCTCATCCAGTCACAGATAGATTGGAAGATGAAGCAGATGCAGTGCATTGGTACCAGGAATAACTACGCCAATGCCGCCAAACGAGCCATTACTGTAAAGGATATTCGCAAGATAGAAAAGTTGGACTTGCCAAGAGGATCATCCCTTGACAAGACACGAGACCTGTTCCTGCTCAGCTTCTATCTCCGAGGCATGGCATTTGTAGATATGGCGTTCTTGAAGAAGACAGACCAGAAATGTGGTTTGGTGAGTTATAACCGCCGCAAGACCCACCAGAATATCAATATCGAGTGGATGAAACCGATGCAAGCCATCATCGACAAATCGGAAAGATGATAGGCTTGAAGATACCACTGAAGTGTATACCTTTGTAAAGGAACTATCATAAATTCACCCGCAAAACCACTTTGTGGAAATGTTTAGCAAACTTCGCCCATTCTTATTAGGAATGATATAACTAAATGCAAAAATACTAATTTTCCCTGAATTATCTGTCAAATTTAATTATTTTTTTGTATATAACTCCCAAAATATACTACAAATGTTTAGCTAATCGGCATTATATGCTTCCTCTAAATTGCGGATTTTCGTTTGTTTCCGAATGCTTTGCTCATTCCTAATAAGAATGAGCAACGAATGTAAAAAAATAAGCATGTGCAAGATTATATCGGCTAATGCTCATAAGATATTAAGATTATGCATAATAATATAAAAGAAGCCAGGCTTCCTCAATCATCATGTATGGTTGTAGCCAAGAACATAAAGTAGAACGAGAATATGACGCAGGATTGCTTGAATTCACCTTCTACAGCCGACGTAAGCAAGCGCTTACCAAAGGGCATCAACATTACTGGGGCTGATAAAAAATCGGATCCAGGTATAGAAGGAATGCCTTGGGGTTATCTGTTTATCCATAACAAGACAGCCCAGGTTTTTGAAAAAGAAATGGAAACCTATAATAAGAAAAATCCCAATTCTTCCCATGCTTGTTTTATCCATCGTTCTTACACATACAGACAAAAGAACGAGAACGGAGGAGTAAAGAAAGAACTGAAGCCAACCATTAGCGGACTTGTCTTCTTGCAGGGCGAAACTGGCGACCTGCAAGATTTTCTAAGAGCATATTACCCACAATACCATTTAGTAAATGACAGATGCAAGGGTGAGCCTGCATCTATTAGCAATCAGGTGATGCAACCTTTCATGACTGTCTTAAAAGACAATCCTGAGAGAGTGACCTTTCTTAGAGACCCATTCGAGAAATTTGCCAAAGACCATGTAAAACTACGTGTGAAAACAGGCATTTTCAAAGGATGCGAGGGATACATCGTCCGTATCGACCGTGACCGTCAGCTCGTCTTTGACTTCGGAGGCTATGCTGTAGCCATTCGTGGATTATACAAAGAGGACTTTGCAGTGGTGGAAGAATAAGGCATGGACTTGATGATAACGTATATCACCAAGTCCACGAACACTAATCACAACTCTTCTATCCACCCGAATACGGCATGGGTATCAAGACAAGGACATTCCTTAGGTGTGGTACCCGGCAAGTCACGATGCCCCACAATCTTCGCTTTTGGAAAGAGCTTGTGCAGATTGATGAGCAAATCAGCGATTCGCTCCTCCTGCTCTTTGGTGAGCGTATTGGCAGGTTTGCCATGCTCGTCCAGTCCACCCTCATAGCAGATGCCGATACTGCATCTATTATAAGGTACACAATGAGCACCCACTTCCAGCAACATTCTGTGCTGCGTCTTCTTACCATCCTTTCGGATATAGAAGTGATAACCAATGCCACGGAAGTGGCGAGCCAGATGGTCACGGAGCAACATTTCCTCCGTATAGTCTCGGTCACATCTCGTAGCCGAGCAGTGAATAACGAGGTATTTCACCTCCTCTTCCGTCATCATTTGAAGTCTTCTCATGATATTTATACATTATAAATTATACATTGTACATTATAAATTATACATTATAAACTATTAATTGCACTCGCGCACGAGCTTACTCCAAGTGCCGTCAAGGCAGCGATGATAGCTTGAACGACAGCATTCACGATTTGAATCCAAGAAATCTTCTTGATTCCCGAATTTTGATTTTCATTGAGATTGATCATAATAGTAAATGAAATTAAAGATGAAACATCAGTTAGATAGCAAAGAGGTGGCTGCACCCAGCCCTAAGCTGGGCACAGCCGATGGATTACTCCTACATTCCTACATCCTCTCCGTCAGGGTTGCTGCCGCCACCAGAAGTGTTGTCGCCACCAGAAGTGTTGTCACCACCAGGGTTTGGTGTATCACCACCATCACCAGATGGCTTGTTGCCACCGTCACCCTCGTCCTTGGTAGGCTTCTTCTTCGCAGCCTCCAGGTCAACGGTACTCTCGTTCGCCTTTTCAGCCTTAAGCAAGGCAGCTTGACCAGCACGGCTTGCCACGAGTTTGAACTCAGCTTTATCAACAAGGTTCTCAAAGTCCACACCAGGGTTAAACTTGATGTTCACCGACTTGATGTTCTCCTCGCTAAACTTCTCCAGCGACTCCGCACCCTCACAGTTGATGGAGATGCTAAAGACACCAAACTCACCGAGTTTAATCTTGTTGCCGTTGAGCAGTTGCTCTACAATGCAGTCGCACATGTCCGACAGGATAGCTTTCACCATACCTCGGCTGTAGCCAGCGTTGTGTGATGCAATGTGCTTGCAAAACTTGTTCAAGTCCCAGATTTCACGAACTTGGTTCTTGGCATAAGCCTTTTGAGGCTCCTCTGGTTTGATAGGATTACCCATCATGTAAATAGAATACTCAATCATAATCGATTCCTTTCTTTTAAATTGTTAATACTAAGTGAAGATAGACTTTGCGCATCATCTATGTGTATCAAGGGATTTGTAATCCCGTCTGATTTACGGTTGCAAAGATACAACATCCGCAGTCCGAAAACAATTCCGTTGAAAGGCATTGAAAAACGTTGAATATCTATTGAAAAAGGTTAAGAAAATCAATAAGAAATCATAGCCAGCAAGTCATTTTTTACCCTTTTACTTTTTTACCCTTTTACTTTTTTACCCTTTTACCTTTTTACCTTTATCCGATGTCAGATGTAACTTTCAACATATACGGAGGCAATAACCAAATCCTCCCCAACGCTACAAAGGCAGAGCAAAACTTCTATGGCGACCAGTTCGCAGAGAAGACGCTTGCCAAGGATGGCGAAGCATCTCAACCTCTCACCGAGGAAGAACAGGCTTTGTCTATATATATAAATAAGGTGGAATCCTTGCGAGGCTACATCACCCTCCTTCGTTCCTGTAAGACAGCGAGAGACCTGGGCGAGGTGGTGGCAACCATGCGACAGCAAGAGCCATCCCTTACCGATGAGCTGATAGTGAAGCAGAGTTTCATTACCCTCCTCCTTCCCTTCGTTCCGAAATGGGAGAAAGGACAGACCGTCGACAACATCCGGGTGGCAATCAATACTGCCTGGACGGCGCGCAAAAAGACTATCCGTCAAGCAGGTCGCTAAAACACCCCCAAAAAAGTATCTTAAGATACATGGGCAAGTATCCTAAGATACTTCGCCAAGTATCCTAAGATACTTTGGAAAGTATCCTAACCCTCTTTCTAACATTCAAATTTTGAAAATGGCAGATACATCATTTGATATTAACAACGGAGCCAATCAAATTGCTCCCAAGGCAAAGACTCAGAACCAATATTTCTTTGGTGAGGAATTCGCTCGCAAAATATTGGGAAGCAAGGATAAGCCACTTAGTCTGGTAGTGCTCGGTGCTGGAGTGGATGCCACAATAGGTTTGCCTACATCAGCCGACCTTATACCTCGCATTGTCGATTTCTTGGAAACCGATGAAGGCAAGACGCTCGATGCCATTTTGCGCAAGGCAATAGGCAGAGTACATTTCCATTTCGGCAAGTTTGTGAGTACAGCCATCGACCGTTTGGCAAAGGACTTGGACAGGGAGATTGTTTCCATTTGCCATAATATCAACGACGAACTTGCCAACAACGCAAGCCTTGATGAGTCACAACGCAAGTTGGGTATGCTTATCGTTCGCCTTTTCAAAAAGGTGTTGGACTTCAAGAAAGGAGCAGAGATTGATGCCGAGACGATGAACTTGATAGAAGAGGTGTTTGATACGGTAGTAAAAGATGACAGCATCATAGATTTAAGCCATCTCAACTATACCGACACATTCAAGAACATCATCGTGGAGATACTTCAGAAGAGCATCCATGAGTCGAACAATCCCATCTTGCGCCATATCTATAAGAATATGCTCGATATAGAGCAATTGCTCGCAGGGTATTTCTATGGATTTTATACGGGGCAAAACAGTTATATCCGCGACTATCTATACATATCCTGGATTCTATGGGCATACTTGGTAAGCGAGGAGCAGCGAAAGGCGCAAGAGAATGTGGCTGTAGAGAACAAAGACAACCACACTATTTACGACCAATTGGAAGGAAAAGACTGCCAAGTCATCACGTTCAACTATACATCGTATGCTTCCCAAGCCTCTCCGACTGCTCTCTATTTCCATGGCTCACTCAAAGAGTATGTAGATGTAGAGAACAAGAACGATTTTCTGCATGATGATTTAACGACCATTGATTTAGAAGATTTTTTCAAGAATCAACTTGCAGCCGAGATAAGTTTTGATCCAGACCACAAGTCTATACCCATCCCATCATTCTTGCCACCATTAAAGTTGCGCCCTGTCATATCCAAGCATTACATTGATACATGGTATCATGCTTCTCAGATGGTGCTGCGTGCAAGTAAGATCATCATTCTTGGCTATTCATTCTCTTCAGCCGACAACTATTTCTGTGATATGTTGCGAGAGAACCACGATGCACAAATCATCATTATCGACAAGAACATGGAAATAGCAAGTCGCAATGTGTGTCGTTGCCTCCAGTTGGATGCCAATCGCTACACCAAGCAAATAAAGGATGGGCATGAGATACGTAAATACAACAATCGAGTGACGATTATTGGAGCAGACTTGTCGGATGTGAATTTGGATGATGTGGAACTTTAGAATAACCTCCTCATTCGAGTGACGACTAGTGCAGAGCGATACTGCAATGAGGGAAAATAAAACAGCAATATACCAATGAATAAAGAAGATAGAAATTCCTTTAGAAAGGAAATAATCGGTAAGTTAGAAGAACAATGGGCTAAGAATAATCGCCCTGAAGACGACCTCTTCTATTGAGTTGCTAGATGACATCGACTTCTATTACAATAAGGTGAAGTGTCGCAAGATAGAGCAGATGCTTCCGACCTTAAATAAATTAGTAGTTGCAGAACAACAGTCTTGGATGGGTTCAATGTAGATTCCTTTCTTCTACGCAAGATTTTTTGAAAATCTCTTGGTTGTTCCGAAATAAAGTTGTATCTTTGCTTTCTATAAAAATAAAGTAGAATAATAGCATATGTCTAAAGATAATAACAACTTAACAATATTGTCAGGGCAATCAGTACTCTTGCCTTCTCAAAATGAAATTCAAAGGAGAATTTATTCTATTCGTGGCGTGCAGGTGATGCTTGATCGTGACCTCGCCCAGCTCTACCAAGTTGAGACAAAAGTTCTCAATCAGGCAGTAAAGCGTAACATGAAGCGCTTTCCTGATTATTATATGTTTCGTTTGACAGAAGAGGAATGGAATAATTGGAAGTCACAATTTGTGACCTCCAATTATATGAGTGAAGATGAAATTCAGGCTATAAAGATGGGAGTCAGACGTCCTCCTTTTGCTTTTACTGAACAAGGTGTAAGCCAATTGTCATCCGTATTGAAAAGTGACCGTGCTATTGAGACAAGCATTCGCATAATCGATGTTTTTGTTGCCATGCGCAAATTTATCTTCTCTAATGCAGGATTATTTCAGAGAATAGAGTCGCTTGAAGCATTTCGTATAGAAACTAAACGAGGCTTGAAAAATATAGATGCTCGTTTTGATCAGATTATGAGTCGTCTAGATGATGGTTCGCTTAAGCAAAAATTGGGGATTTTCTTTGATGGACAAATGTTTGATGCCTTTGTCTTGGTAGAGGAGCTAATCCAAAAGGCTAAACGTAGGATCGTTCTAATTGATGACTATATAACAGCTTCTCTCTTGGATCGTTTTCATAAGCGTAATACAGGCGTAACTTTAGATTGTTATGTGAAAAGTCGATTTGCAACACCTGCTTTATGTGATGCTATAGCAAATTATAACACCCAGTATCCTTTAGAGCCGACAAGACTTCATACCTTTGAGCGTTCACATGATCGTTGGCTTATTATAGACGATATCGTTTATCATTTTGGTGCATCTCTAAAAGATTTAGGCAAGCGTTGGTTTTCTGTCGATATTGTAACAGAACATACAGCAGATGATTTTATTTCGCGCCTGTAAAAGGCAGAATGTTTAAAAAACATCCTCATTCGAGTGACGACAAGTGCAGATCGATACTGCAATGAGGAACAAAAATGGTGGTCCCAATCAGCAAGCTATAGCAAATTGTAGCCATCCCCCCCAACCAGCAAGCTATAGTAAGGCGGTCCTATCCCGCAAAATCTGGCGAAGGCCTTTGATGCCCCGCCAACCTTAGAGCGTAGCGGTTCTGAGCACCGAGCAGGGCGGTTTCCTTCTTCTTCCCTGAGGGGAGAAGACCGAGATGAGAGGTGGAGTCTTCTTTAATGGTAAAGAAGGATGGGATGATCTTAGAAAGACTCCTTCCTTAACGGTAAGGAAGGTTTCTGTCCCCTGTAAGGGGAACCGAAAGGGTCGCAAAGACTATTGAAGGTAGGTTTTCGAAAATCTTATCATGTCCCTAATCACATGTAATTATAACTCGAACAAAATGGTGAATGTCAAGGCTGCCTAATTGGCAGCTCTGGCAATACCAATTAATAACATGTTTTTTGAAAAATGTTGGATGTGCTAACTGCTGAAAATCAGTAGTTACGTTCTAACGGTGATTTGCGTTGGAGTAAATTTTATTAAAAACAATGATACTATCTGCATTACTGAGCCCACTTTAAAAAGTAAGGACTGTTTAAAATGTTTATATTTCACGAAAATAATCTCTGCTTTATGCTGTTATCTGGAATATTTTTCGTATCTTTACACCATCAATTAAAAGAATGACTATGTTTAAAAAGACAGATCCGAATCCTCAGTTAGATATATTCACGGCTCCCTCAATGCAGTTAGGAAGTCGTGCTTCAAAGAAGTATTCTGACCCCAACGCATGGCATAACCAGTTTTATAGTCTCGTGACAACCAAGATTGATGAGGAGATATTCAAGCCTTTGTTCCCTG
>ERZ780034.306-NODE-306-length-19176-cov-6.46321_pt1 | contig 19176 bp, 16 predicted proteins | sample MGYA00511855_ERZ780034 | MGnify/ENA primary metagenome ERZ780034 (study PRJEB29588, sample SAMEA2148024) | human gut metagenome | biome: human gut; feature: human-associated habitat; material: faeces | place: Denmark | collected 2008/2010 ...
TTGAACCAAACACGCAATTAATTGACAAACTTTTCAAAGAACTCATTTTATTTACTGCCAGAGCCGCTTAGGCTGGGCTAATTTTTAACGAACTATTGTATAATATAATTATAAATTATAGTTTTTTAGGTCATTAAGATGAAAATCGATTTTGATTAATTGTCATTTGTCATAGTGTAATGATATTTTGTCTTTTCCGGATTCGGAATTGTCATGTTAAACGATTGGATTTTTGTGTTTTTAGTTTGCAATATAAACTTTTTTTCTTATCTTTGTATTCAGAGGGGATTTGAAAGGTAACAGTCTCTTTTTCAGGCAGAAACTGGATTTTCTTTTGAAGGAGCATGGCGGGCATGCATCGGGAAAAAGAGAAGAAGATTCTGTATGTGAAGTGAGATGGTTAGCGGTGATAAGTGTGTTTGACGTTGGAATTTCGGGGTAGATAAGAAGTTCCTTTTTGTTTCCTCTTTTGGTTTATGGTGTAAACTTTTAGCGGATGTACTTATGGAAGAAAAGAAGCTGAATGAGAACGAAAGTCTGGAGCTGATTGCCCGGATGATTGCCGAGAACCGTGCCCGTTTGAGTAACAAAAACAGTGATATCCTGTGGATGACGGGAGTGGCCTCGGTACTGATCTGTATCGGTATGCTGGTGTTGAGGAGATATCTGTCCGATTTTCAGGTGATGTGGTTCACGTTTCTGATGCCGGTATCGGCGTGGCTGATAGCGTTCCGCTATCGGGAGAGGCGGGTCATGACCTTCCTCGATGAGATGTTCCATGCGGCCTGGATGTATACATGGCTTTTCCCGGCTCTGCTGTCGGGGGTCTATCTCTTTTCGTATGAGGGAAATTACAACGTGGTGTTTCTGATATACCTTGCGTCCCTGTTTGTCGGACTGGTTATCATACTGGAGGTACTGCTGAAGTTGCGTTACGCGTCTTCCTGCCTGATAGGAGGCAGTTCGATGGCTTACCTTTATGTGAGTTCCATGGACGGTTCGATAGGCTATGGAATCCTTTCCTTTATTCTGTTTTGCCTGGTTGCTTTGGTGTTGGGCGGTTGTGCCATGCAATGGCAGGTGAAACATCGTATCAAAAATCCTGTGACTCCGGTAAGGTAATGGAGGGTTAGGTTTTATGTTCCGTCCGCTGAATCCGTTGTTGCATTCCCAGCTGAGGCTGGCCGTGATGTCTATCCTCATGTCTGTAGCGGAAGCCGATTTCGTTTATCTGAAGGAAAAGACGGCATCGACTGCCGGCAACCTGTCCGTGCAGTTGGATAAGCTTCTGACGGCAGGATACATTACCATGAGCCGGATAAATGCCGGGCGGAACCAGCGGACCACCTTGCGTATCACTCCATTAGGGCAGGAGGCTTTCGAGGAATACGTGGAGGCACTCCAGGATTATATCCGAGGCAAAGAGGAATAAACGGAGGACTTCTTGGGGAAAGAATGATGGTCTCGATAAATCGGACAGACCGGGTATGGATAGCCGGGTTTAAGTCGCCGGGCGTTCTGAAAGGATTTCCGTCAGCTGTTCTGATGGGGTGATTCCGGTTCGGTTCCTGGAGAAAAATACATTTTCATTTGCCTATGCTGCCGGCATTTCGTATCTTTGGTGATGAGATAACAGATAATGAATTCTTTCTATGAAATATCCTATAGGAATCCAGAGTTTTGATCAGTTGATAGAAGACGGTTACGTCTATGTCGATAAGACCGACATGGTCTATAGTCTTGCAACGGAAGGGAAAATCTATTTCCTGAGCCGTCCGCGCCGTTTCGGCAAGAGCCTTCTTGTGTCTACGTTGAAGAATTATTTCTTAGGCAGAAAGGAGCTTTTCAGGGGGTTGAAGATAGAGGCTTTGGAGAAGGACTGGAAGGTTTATCCTGTATTCCACATGGACTTTAACGGTTCTGATTTTACCAGACAGGGGATATTGGAGAATCGCATACGAAGTTATGTTTCCGATTGGGAAAAAATATATTCATTGGATTCAGGGGAAATCGGAATGGATATCGGGAACCGCTTCATCAAAGTGCTTCAGGCAGCCCATGAACAGAGCGGCCTCCGTGCGGTTGTGTTGATTGACGAATATGACAAGCCGATTTTGGATGTGCTGGATGTGGACAAGAATCTGGAAGAGGAGCACCGGAATATCCTCAAAGGTTTCTATTCGGTGTTCAAGAATGCCGACGAGCACCTTCAGTTCGTGTTCCTGACGGGTGTGACCAAATTCTCCCAGGTGAGTGTATTCAGCGGTTTCAACCAACCTAAGGATATCAGTATGCACGGCAAGTATGAGACACTCTGCGGCATCTCCCAGGAGGAGCTGGACGCTACCTTCCGTGAGCCGATGGAGGCGATGGCAAAGGTGTACCGGTGTTCTTACGATGAGATGCGTTCGATGCTCAAGGCCCAGTATGACGGCTATCATTTTAGCGATTTCATGACCGATGTGTATAACCCGTTCAGCCTTCTGAATGCTTTTGATGCGCAACGAATCAGTGACTACTGGTTCAAGAGCGGTACGCCGACTTATCTGATTCGTCTACTTTCCCACACGGACGAGAACATGGACGAGATAACAGGCAAGTATTATTCGGCTGAAGAGTTTATTGACTACAAGGCCGATGTGGAACAACCTTTGCCGATGATTTATCAGAGCGGCTATCTGACCATCAAGGATTTTGACCTGGAAGACAATACTTTCCTTCTGGATTATCCCAACAAGGAGGTGAAACGTGGTTTCCTTACCATGGTGGCTTCCAACTATTTTGCGAACGGTGATACCCCTTCGTGGATAAGAAATGCGGTGTCTTGTCTTAAGAAAGGGCAGCTGGAGGATTTCCGTACAGGCCTTACCTCTTTCCTGGCCAGCATCCCTTATACGATGCGCCGCAAGGAGAACGAGCGTGAACGTGAACGTTATTTTCACTACACGTTCTACCTGATTATGCGTCTGATAAGTGTGTATGCGGTGTATACGGAGAAGGTCCAGAGCCACGGCCGTGTGGACTGCATCGTGGAGACTCCTGATTATGTATACATCTTCGAGTTCAAACTTGACGGAAACGCGGAGGAGGCGCTCCGTCAGATTGAAGAGAAAGGTTATGCCCTTGAATATGCGTCCGACAAGCGGAAAGTCTATAAAGTGGGAGCGGTGTTCTCATCCGAGACGGGTACGATTGCGGAGTGGCAGACGGCATAGAATTGGAAGTCCGGTGGCCTTCGAAGAGCATGTAGAAGTCACTCGGGGATTATATCCGGACCAAAGGGCGAAGAACGTAAATCTACCTTTTGTTATACGAAAAAATGATAATCCGTTTGGCTGTTTGTAGTCATTTTGTTACTTTTACGAATAAGAAATCAATAAACATAACCAATAGAATATGACAGTAATTGAACGCTTTTTAAAGTATGTGAGTTTCGATACACAATCTGACGAATCGACGGGAGTGACTCCGAGTACGCCGAAGCAGATGGTGTTTGCACAATATCTGAAGACAGAACTGGAGGCTTTGGGGCTGGAAGAGATAACATTAGATTCCAATGGATATCTTTTTGCTACCTTGCCTGCCAACGTAGCGGGTGAAGTTCCTACCATCGGTTTCATCGCACATATGGATACCAGTCCGGACATGAGCGGTGAGAACGTGAAGCCCCGTATCGTCGAAAAATACGACGGAAAGGACATCCCGCTGTGTGCCGAAGAAGGTATCATCCTCTCTCCGAAGCAGTTCCCGGAACTCTTGGACCATCTGGGCGAGGATTTGATTGTGACAGACGGACATACCCTGTTGGGAGCCGATGACAAGGCAGGTATCGCTGAAATTGTCGGAGCGATAGCTTACCTGAAGGAACATCCTGAAATTCAGCATGGGAAAATCCGCATCGGTTTCAATCCGGACGAAGAAATCGGTCTGGGTGCCCACAAGTTCGATGTGGAGCAGTTCGGTGCCAAATGGGCTTATACCATGGATGGTGGCGAAGTAGGTGAACTGGAATTCGAGAACTTCAACGCGGCTTCGGCCAAGGTACATGTGAAGGGACGTAACGTACATCCGGGCTATGCCAAGAACAAGATGATTAATTCGCTGCTGGTGGCCAATGAATATGCCCGCCTGCTTCCGGCCAACGAGACTCCGGCCACTACCGAAGGGTATGAAGGTTTCTTCCACCTCATCGGTATGGAAGGAGAAGTGGAACAGACCCAGTTGTCTTACATCATCCGCGACCACGACCGCCAGAAATTCGAGGAACGGAAGCAGCTGATGTTGTCGTGTGCCGAGCAGATGAATGAAAAATACGGCGATGAAATTGTAACCGTAGAATTGAAAGACCAGTATTATAACATGCGTCAGCAGGTGGAACCGCTGATGCACATCATCGACATCGCGTTTGCCGCCATGCAGGAGGCTGGTGTAGAGCCTAAGGTAAAGGCTATCCGTGGCGGAACGGACGGTGCCCAGTTGTCGTTCAAAGGTCTTCCTTGTCCGAATATCTTTGCCGGTGGGCTGAATTTCCACGGACGCTATGAGTTCGTGCCGGTACCTTCCATTGAAAAGGCCATGATGGTGGTGGTGAAGATTGCCGAACTGACCGCCAAACGGTATAGCTGAGTTTTAGTTAAAAGTTAAAAATTGAGAGCTGGAAACCTAGCTGTTGGTAATTAGGCTATTAAGGATGTATCCGGCCTTGGTTTTGAGGCGAGACAGCGGAGAAGCGGTCTCCGATGAAAAGAAGCGCAGGTTGTCTGAGCGAAGCGAGTTCCTGCGCTTCCGTCGGAAGACGTCTCGTAGCCGTCTCAAAACGGAAGCCGGTGTTTTTTCTTTTTGTTAGCTTTTTCTCTTTGACATCAAAAAGAAAAAGTAATCATGAAAAATGAACTTTAAATCAGATAAGTATGAAAACAACTCCCTTTACCGAGAAACATATCGCTCTCGGTGCTAAAATGCATGAGTTTGCCGGTTATAATATGCCGATAGAATATTCCGGAATTCTGGACGAACATCTTACTGTGTGCGAATCGGTCGGTGTGTTTGATGTATCACACATGGGAGAATTTTGGGTGAAAGGTCCTCATGCGCTTGAGTTCATTCAGCAAGTAACATCCAACAACGCGGCTGTGCTGGTACCCGGTAAAGTGCAATACACCTGCTTTCCGAACGAAACAGGCGGTATCGTAGACGATTTGCTGGTGTATGATTACGGTCAGGACAAATACATGCTTGTAGTGAATGCAGCCAATATAGAGAAAGACTGGAACTGGTGCGTCTCTCACAATCAGGTGGGCGCTGAACTGGAAAATTCGTCTGACCACATCGGGCAGCTGGCTATTCAGGGACCGAAGGCTTTGGCTACCTTACAGAAACTGACTCCGGTCAATCTTTCCGAGATTCCTTATTATACGTTTAAGGTAGGCGAGTTTGCCGGTGTTCCGGAGGTAATCATTTCGAATACGGGGTATACGGGTGCCGGTGGTTTCGAACTGTATTTCTATCCGCAGGATGCCTTGAAGATATGGGACGCCATTTTCGAAGCCGGAGCAGAATTCGGTATCAAACCTATTGGTCTGGGAGCCCGTGATACACTTCGTCTGGAGATGGGATTCTGTCTGTATGGCAATGATATCGACGATACGACTTCACCATTGGAGGCCGGATTGGGATGGATTACCAAGTTTGTGGAGGGAAAGAACTTCACCAACCGGGCTGCTCTGGAGAAACAGAAGGCCGAAGGGGTTACCCGTAAGCTGGTAGGCTTCGAGATGCTCGACCGGGGTATACCGCGTCACGGTTATTCCTTGACCGATGCGGAAGGAAATGTCATCGGACATGTGACCTCGGGTACCATGTCGCCTACGCGTAAAATCGGTATCGGAATGGGATATGTGGCCATTGGTTTCTCCAAGCCGGGTACAGAAATTTATCTGGACAACCGGGGACGCCGCTTGAAGGCTCAGGTAGTGAAGCCGCCGTTCCGGAAATGATGTTTTTCAATGTCCGGTGATTTTCGGATAACAAGCAAGGTGATGTCCGGGTACACTGACCGTGTGTCCGGACATTATCGTTTTCTGACGGAGGCCTTTCGGCCCTTACAACTTACAAACCTTACAACTTACAAATCTTACGGATCCGGTCCGGACATAGGCCTTTACCCGGCTCTTCAGTCTCTAAAAAAAAGAATGAGCCACCTTTTTTCTGATAATTTGTCGCTCTTTTTATATTATTGTTTACTTTTGCACAGATAATTCAAACAGAAAGAAACATGTCTCATTTAGCTCCGCTTATCAGTGATTTGGCACTGATTCTGATTTGTGCCGGTGTTATGACACTCATCTTCAAAAAACTGAAGCAGCCGTTGGTATTAGGCTATATTGTTGCCGGTTTTATGGCCAGTCCTCATTTTGAAATTACTCCGTCTGTGACCGATACTTCCAATATCCAGACGTGGTCGGACATCGGAGTCATCTTCCTGTTGTTCGCTTTGGGATTGGAGTTCAGTTTCAAGAAACTGATGAAAGTGGGAGGTTCGGCGGTGATATCGGCCTGCGCTATTATTCTCTGCATGATTATTGTAGGTGTTTTCGTGGGCTGGTGTTTCGGGTGGAAACAGATGGACTGTCTTTACCTGGGCGGTATGTTGGCCATGTCTTCCACTACCATTATCTATAAGGCATTCGATGATATGGGATTACGTCAGCAACGGTTTGCTGGACTCGTTCTCAGTATTCTGATATTGGAAGATATTCTGGCTATTGTCCTGATGGTCATGTTGTCTACCATTGCCGTGAGTCAGAATTTTGAGAGTGAGGAAATGATTTCCAGTATTCTGAAGCTGGTATTCTTCCTGGTATTGTGGTTTGTGGTAGGTATTTACCTTATTCCGTTGTTCCTGAAGCGGGTACGGAAGATGATGAGTGACGAGACATTGCTCATTGTTTCGTTGGCCTTCTGTTTCGGTATGGTTGTACTGGCCGCTCAGGTAGGTTTTTCACCGGCTTTCGGCGCGTTTATCATGGGGTCTATCCTGGCCGAGACCATCGATTCAGAGCGTATCGAGAAACTGGTGGCTCCGGTAAAGGATTTGTTCGGCGCTATCTTCTTTGTATCGGTAGGTATGATGGTAGATCCGGCTATGATAGTCAAGTATTGGGCTCCTATTGTAGCCATTGTGGTGGCCATTCTGTTGGGTCAGACCATATTGGGAACCGGTGGCGTACTTCTTTCCGGTCAGCCGCTGAAGATTGCCATGCAATGCGGATTCAGTCTGACTCAGATAGGTGAATTTGCTTTCATTATCGCTTCCTTGGGAGTCAGTCTGAAGGTAACCAGCGATTTCCTTTATCCCATTGTAGTAGCCGTATCCGTCATCACCACGTTCCTGACACCTTATATGATTCGTCTTTCCGGACCGGCCTATCAGGTGGTAGACCGTCTTCTGCCTGCCCCCTGGAAGAATCTGATAACGCGTTATACCTCTTCGTCGGGTGTACAGATGGTTAATGTGAGCAATAACTGGCGGTCATTATTGGCAGCTATCATCCGCATCATGGTGATATATGTGGTGCTTTCCATTGCGGTTACCGCACTTTCATTGCATTTCATTCTTCCGTTGCTGAAAGCTGCAATGGGTGACCTTTGGGGCAGAATACTCGGAGCAGCGATTACGATTCTGTTGCTTGCTCCTTTCTTGCGTGCGCTTATCATGAAGAAGAACCGTTCCATTGAATTCAAGGCTTTGTGGGCGAACAGCCGTTTCAATCACGCACCTTTGATTTCATTGATTCTGCTTCGTGTGGTGATAGCGAGTATGTTTATCATGTACGTCATCAAGGACTTGTTCCGTGCTTCGGCTGCTTTGGTAGCCGGAATTGCTTTGTTGCTCATCATATTGATGATTTTCTCTCGTTTCCTGAAAAAGCAGTCCATTGCGTTGGAGCGTACCTTCGTACAGAATTTGCGTTCGAAAGATATGCATAAGGAGTATTTGGGCGAGAAGCAACCCGAGTATGCGGGTACCTTGCTCGATAGAGATTTGCACTTGTCGGATTTGGTGGTAGCTGCCGAGTCCCTGTGGTCCGGATGTACGTTGCAGGAATTGGATTTCAGCCGGAAATACGGTGTTTATGTTGCTTCCATCATCCGGGGGGCCCACCGTATCAATATTCCGGGAGGTGAGAACCGCATTTATCCGGGAGATACTTTGCAGGTAATCGGTACCGATGAGCAGCTGGCCGAATTCGCGCAACAGGCCGATAAGGTTTCTGACGCTCGCGAAGAAAAGGATTTCGAAAGGCGGGAAATGTATCTGAAGCAGTTTGTCCTGGCGGCAGATTCTCCTTTCATAGGACAATCGATTATCGATTGTGGCGTTCGGAAAACTTATCATTGTCTGGTAGTAGGGGTAGAGACCGGTCATGACGGAAACCTGCATGCTCCGGATGTGGTAGCACCTTTACAGAAAGACGATGTATTGTGGGTAGTAGGCGAGGCAGGAAATCTGAAAAAGCTTTTCGATGCCGGTACGGCCGTAACCGCCTGAAGGGGAAGCAACGCACATCGTATTCTTAAAAATCACTAAAGTGGGAAAATTTTCCATTGGAAATTTTGTAGAGCGAAAATAAAATAATTCCTTTGTGAAAATTTTCCATTAGAAACAATTTAAACAAGCTTTAGTGTGATGAAATATGTTGTAATAGGTGGAGTGGCCGGAGGTGCAACGGCTGCTGCCCGTATCCGTAGAAATACCGAAGAAGCAACCATAATTCTTTTTGAAAGGGGAGAATACATTTCGTATGCCAATTGTGGTTTGCCTTATTATATAGGTGGTGTGATAGAAGACCGTGACCGGTTGTTCGTACAGACTCCTGAGGCATTTAGCCGCCGGTTCAATATTGATGTACGTACCCGTTCGGAGGTGGTAGCCATCGACCGGGAGAAGAAGGAGGTGAGTGTGCGGACTTCCGACGGGAAAGAGTACCGTGAATCGTACGACAAGCTTTTGCTTTCTCCGGGAGCTTCTCCGGTACGTCCTCCCTTGCCCGGCATCGACCTTCCGGGTATCTTCACCCTGCGCAATGTGTATGATACAGACCGTATCAAGGAATACCTGAAGCAGCATCGTGTACGTCGGGCAGTTATCGTGGGCGGCGGATTTATCGGTCTGGAGATGGCCGAGAACCTGCACCATGCCGGTGCCGAGGTGGCGGTGGTAGAAATGGCCGACCAGGTGATGGGGCCGATAGATTATTCCATGGCGGCGCTGGTACACGAGCATCTGTTGCAGAAAGGGGTGAAACTCTTCCTGAAGCAAGGGGTGGAAGCTTTCGAGCCGTCGGCCGAAGGGTTGACGGTGAAGTTCCAGTCCGGCATCCGTCTGGAAGCCGACCTGGTGATTCTTTCCATCGGTGTACGTCCGGAAACCAGACTGGCCGTAGAAGCCGGAATCGAGTTGGGCGAGATGCGGGGAATCAAAGTGAACAAATACCTTCAGACTTCCGACGAATCTGTTTATGCCGTAGGCGATGCCATCGAATATCCGCATCCGCTGACAGGTAAACCGTGGTTGAATTATTTGGCCGGACCTGCCAATCGCCAGGGGCGTATCGTGGCCGATAACCTGGTTTTCGGAAACAAGGTGACATACGAAGGTGCCATCGGAACTTCCATTGCCAAGGTCTTCGATTTGACGGTAGCGGCTACAGGACTTCCTGCCAAGCGGTTGAAGCAGATGGAAATCCCTTACCTTTCGGCTACCATACACGCCGGTTCGCACGCCGGATATTATCCCGGTGCCTTGCAGATGGACATCAAGATTACTTTCTCGCCCAAAGACGGTAAGCTCTACGGAGCCCAGATAGTGGGTTACAAGGGAGTGGACAAGCGTATCGACGAGTATGCGCTGACTATCAAGCGGGGAGGAACCGTATACGATTTGATGGAACTGGAGCATGCATACGCGCCTCCATTCGCTTCGGCCAAAGACCCGGTAGCCATTACGGGATATGTGGCCGGTAATATCCTGAGCGGTAAAATGACTCCACTCTATTGGCGGGAATTGCAACAGGCGGATTTGACGAAGGTGAGCCTCATCGATGTCCGTACGCCCGATGAATTTGCTTTAGGCAGCATTCCAGGCGCCGTCAATGTACCGCTGGACGATATGCGTGAACAGATGAAGGAGATTCCGAAAGACAAACCGGTCTTTCTGTTCTGTGGAGTGGGATTGAGAGGGTATTTGGCTTCGAACATCCTGAAAGCGAACGGATATACCGATGTACGGAACCTTATCGGTGGGTTGAAGACCTATCGGTCGGCCGTCAAGCCGGTGGTTTCTTCGGGTTGGTCATGCTCGCTTGCTTCTGAAAAGGGAACCGGTACCTGTACAGAACCGGTGGCTACCCGGGTGGTGAAGGTCGATGCTTGCGGAATCCAGTGCCCCGGTCCGATTCTGAAGCTGAAGAAGAGTATGGAAGATTTGCAGGCCGGCGAACACCTGGAGATTCGGGCGACCGATGCCGGATTTCCCCGCGACGCGGAAGCCTGGTGCCGGACGACCGGACACCGCTGGATAGGAAGCCGGTCGGAAAACGGAATTTATCTGGTTGAGGTAGAGAAGGCTACGGCCTGTTCGGTAGCGGCTCATCAACAGGCTCCAGTAGAGAAAGGAAAAACTTTCATTCTTTTCAGTGATGACCTTGACAAAACTTTGGCTACTTTTGTGCTGGCTAACGGCGCGGCGGCTACGGGACAGAAGGTGACGGTATTTTTCACGTTCTGGGGACTCAACGCCATCAAGAAAGTACGGAAACCGAAGGTGGAGAAAGACTTTTTCGGTTGGATGTTTGGCAAGATGCTTCCTTCCAGTTCATTGAAGCTGAAGCTCTCGAAGATGAACATGGGTGGAATCGGTAGCAAGATGATGCGTTACCTCATGAAACGGAAAGGGGTGGATTCGTTGGAATCCTTGCGTCAGCAAGCCTTGGACAATGGCGTGGAATTTATTGCTTGCCAGATGTCGATGGATGTCATGGGCATCCGGAAAGAAGAGTTGCTGGATGAAGTTACCGTAGGCGGTGTGGCCACTTACATGAGCCGTGCCGAAGAGGCCAACGTGAATCTCTTTATTTGATTATGGAAAAAATTCAATGTATATGCAGGATGAGAGAGCTGTTCAAGGCTCTCTCTGACTTGGAAGCCGACCTGATAGCCAATTATCAGGTGACGCTGAACGAGGCGATGGCGCTTTGCAGCATCGGACAGGAGACGGTAACGGCCAGCGTTATTGTAGAACGTACAGGGATGACTCCTTCGCATGCCTCGAAGGTACTCCGTTCTGTCGAAACGAAAGAACTGGTAATCCGTAGTTTGGGTGAACAGGATAAACGTCAGATGTATTTTGCGCTCAGTGAAAAGGGCCGGAATTGCCTGGAAGAAATCAAACGGAAAGGTGTACATGTTCCGGAACTGCTGGTACCTTTGTTCGGTGAAGAAGAGGAGGCATGATGAAAAAGAAGAAGTTTGAACTGGAAGTACCGGGCGGCGCCGATAAGGTGTTGCTGCATACCTGTTGTGCGCCTTGCTCGTCGGCTATCATCGAATGCCTGATGCAGCACGGCATCCGTCCTACCATCTATTATTGTAACCCGAACATCTATCCGCTGGAAGAATACCTCATCCGGAAGGACGAATGTACACGTTATGCTACTTCTTTGGGACTGGACATTGTGGATGCGGATTATGACCACGAAGCGTGGCGATGTGCGGTGCAGGGACTGGAGCAGGAACCCGAACGGGGCGGACGTTGCCTGAAATGTTTCAAACTCCGTTTGGCTGATACGGCCCGTTATGCTCACGAACACGGATTTTCGGTCATCACCACAACCCTGGCTTCTTCACGCTGGAAAAGTCTGGACCAGATAAACGAGGCCGGACGGTTTGCCGTCGAGGCCTTTCCGGATGTAACCTGGTGGGACCAGAACTGGCGGAAAGGTGGTTTGAGCGAGCGACGTATTGCCATCATCAAGGAATATGACTTCTACAACCAGCAGTATTGCGGTTGCGAGTTCAGTATGCGGAAAGAGTAAAAAATATTTGCTTATAAAAACTGGATGCCCGTTTCTATGGAAATTTATATTGCCTAGGAACGGGCTTTTTTCTGTCTGTCAGAATCAAAAAAAACAGTATTGTGCTGTTACGGTTATTGGCATAAATTGTTTATCTTTGTTTCAGAAGGTTCTGAGAATGTAGATATTAAACGGAAAGCCTATGAAGAACATACTGATTCTTTTATGTACGTTGTTGGGATTTGGCGGTTGTCGTACCGAAAGTAAGGATATCGGGATAGATAACCGTACGGTGCAGACTTTGGATATTCCTCGTTTTATGGGAAAATGGTATGAAATAGCCCGTTATGACCACCGCTTCGAGAAGGGTATGAGTCGCGTCAGCGCTACATATCGTTTGCTTGAAAACGGACGTATCGAAGTCTTGAATGCGGGGTATAAGGACGGAAAGTATAAGGAAATCAAAGGAAAGGCCAAGCAGCCGGATGCGAATGACCCGGGAAAGTTGAAGGTATCTTTCTTCTTATGGTTTTATGCCGATTATTATGTTTTGGATATTGATCCGGACTATCGGTATGTACTGATAGGGAGCAGTAGCGATAAGTATCTTTGGATTATGAGCCGCGAAGAAACGTTGCCTGATGATGTACTGGAGGAACTTCTTGACAAGCTCCGTAAACGGGGATATGATACAGGCCGATTGGTCTTCAATGGAAAGGACTGAAAACCGGTCCGGATATACAATGCAAAACGTCCGTTTGTCTGAGTTAAAACAAACGGACGTTTTGATTAAGACATGCGGACGTTTGATGTCAGATGTCCGTTTGTTTTTCTGTCTGTGTCTGGATGGGAGTTGTGTTCTCTTTATATGCCGCAAATCCTTTCACCTTGACACGGTCTTTCTTTTCTTCCGCTTCGGCCGCGGCCGAACCAAGTTGGTTCATGTTGTCCTTGATGGCATTATGGGTATCGAAGAAAGAATCGAGTAATAGCTTCAGGTGTTCTTCCAGCTCGCCTTCGTTAGGGGAGAAATAGGTATGGCAACGGGAGTGAAGACCGATGGTCTTTTCATCTTCATCGGCCATGTACACGGTGGTGACCAGTGAGTTTACATTCACCAGATTGATGAATTCCTTCAGATAGGGAAAAGCCTCATTGTCGGCAGAAATGGAGCCCCACCACGGATTCCAGATCATGATGAAACGGCTTTCTTCTTCGGCGGCGATGTAGAAATCGTCTCCCTGATACTTGAAGGTGACGTTTCCTTCCTGATTGATGGAAGGCTGGCAACCTATTTTCTTTAGGGTACTGATGACCAGATCCTGGGTGGAGATGTCATCCAGTTCGTTGCGACTCATCCGTTCGATGTGTTCCAGTTTCTTTTTCCGTTCGTGGATAAGCCGTAGCGCAAAGAGAGTGATGGGCCATAAGGCCAATGCAATGACGGCAATCAGGATGGTGATATCAGTCAAATTGTTCATAAGGCGCGGTTTTTTAAGATTTCTATCATTTTTCTCCTTAAATATAAGCAATTAATTGATAGGAATAACATCTATTAGTTTTTTTTATTGGTCGGAGGTCAGTAAAAACTTGATTTGATTTGTTTATACTGAGAAACTAAACTAAACTTAATAGATTATGAGAAGAATTGTATCATTTGTGGTGTTAGCTTTATGGGTGGCTCTCGGGCAAATCCATGCGCAGAACCAGAAAAAACTGTTGCGCGAGCAAAGGCGTGAGGAACGTAAAGCGCAGGAAGAGCGTCAGGATAGCCTGCAGTTCAGCCAGGCTTTTCAGGCTGTCAACAATCGGGCCTTTACGTTAGAGGCCAATCAGGTGGTCTTCAAGTACGGACAGACAGCTTTTGTGTCTTCCAATACTAATTTTGTGTCTGTACACGGTGATCAGGCGGTTGTACAGATTGCTTTCAATGTACCGGCAGCCGGTCCGAATGGTCTGGGTGGAATTACGGTGCAGGGTTCTGTTTCCGGTTATCGGGTGACGACCGATAAAACAGGTAATGTATATGTAGCGATGAATGTTATGGGAACGGCTATTTCTGCTACTGTAAACATTACGCTTTATAATGGAGGTAATCAGGCTTCGGTAACGGTAAATCCTAACTTCAACTCCAACCAGCTGACTCTGAACGGACAATTGATACCTTCTTCTCAGAGTACAGTTTTCCAGGGCTCAACATTCTAACTAAACTATATCAATAAAGGTTTCGGTCATGAAAAAGCTTTTTCCTTTTATGTCTGGCATTTGGAATGGCTTTTTGTGAAAAATACCCTAATCGTGTACAGACACTTACAGGTGAAGTAACAGGTTTACATAGCCTGGGTTTCCGTTTAGGGATGATTTTCTGACGAATCAGAGGAAACACTCATTTTTGCAAACATAAACTTTCTCATTTCGGGCATGGTAGTTGTGAAACTGTCATGCCTTATCTTTTTGCTTTCCAAAAAGCATGACGAAGATTCGGAGGTTTGAAACATCCGGAATCTTCGTCACACTTTATTTTTTAAGAATGCTATTGGGTAATCAGATATCTTCCAGGGTAATGGTATATCCGCCGGTAAAGCTCTTTCCCGGTTTCAGGTGTTGCATCCATTCCCGGTCTTTGAACTCGCCGTCATAACCTACCTGGTCGCATCGTCCGTACCAGGGCTCCAGACAGATGAAGGGAACATCCGGATGCACAGCGCTGGGCGACCAGATGGCTACCAGTGGTGTAGCGAACTTCATGCTCAGGTAAGGTTTCTTTTCCTTGTCGCAGAGTACAAGTCGGTTTACCTGGCTGTTATCGAAGATGTAAGTATCGCAGGCGAAGGTTTCATGTCCTATTTCCATCAGTCCGTCTTTGGTATTCAGTGTATGTCGGGTAGGAGATACGCATCCTTTTTCCATCGGAGAGATGTATTGAAGTCCTTTTGCGTCGGGACCTATCCCGACATAGGCATGTACTTCATCCAGTGCGTTGAAATCTCTGTAATAGAATGCCGGGTGAGCACCAATCTGGAAGTGCATTTCCTTATCGCCTGTATTCTGTACGTTCCAGATGACCTCAATATGGTTTTCTTTCAACCGGTAGCCAATTTCCAGGACGAATGGAAAAGGATATTTAGCCAATGTTTCTTCACTGCTTTCCAGGGAATAGACTACGGCATTGTCTTCTTCATAGCTCAACTGGAAATCCATGTCGCGGGCAAATCCATGTTGCCCAAGTTCGTAAGTCTTTCCTTCGTGGGTATAGTGGTTGTTCCAGACTCTTCCTACAATAGGGAATAATACCGGAGAGTGGCGTTGCCAGAATTTCGGGTCGGCCTGCCACAAATATTCGTTTCCATTGGCTACGATACTGGTCAGTTCGGCTCCTGATTCAGAGATCTGTAGCGTGATTTTATCATTCGACAATGTTTTCATAATTATTTATGGTTTTGAAGTTCATTAGTTCAAAGGTAAAACTTTTTTCTGCTTGGTTAACAAAATATTAAATATTTTTTGTTTCTATTTTCTTCTTGTTTACTTTTGCAGGATAATCTGGTTGGAAATGAAACTAAAGTTATTATTACATATAGTATCGACGGTTGTGATGGTCGGGTGTCTGACCAGTATCCTTTCGTGTAATCGGATTTCATCGGATAGTAGAAAAGCCGATATGGATACTTTCTTGTTCAACCTGGCCGCATCAATGGGGGATGACTCTAAAGGTGTGAACCGGAAGGTGGACAGTCTGATTCAGATAACGTCCGATAGTTTCCTGTATTACCGTTGTCTGTTGCTGAAGTCAAAAGCCGCCTTTTATGAAGGTAAATTCGATACCTCTATTCTGATGTTGAAACAAGTGGAGGTGTTCGGTAACAAGTGGATGGAAGACCGGAGAGTATTGCCTATCTGGGCAGATTTCTATAATATGAGAGGGAATCTTTTCGGGCGTAAGGCTCAGATTGATTCCATGATCTGGGCATTCGAGAAATCTTATCATTATGTGCAGCAGTCTGGTACAGCACGGTTGATGCCAGATATCTGTCTGAATCTGGCGGATGCTTATGTGCGCGACGGCAGATATGACTGGGGAGCTTCCTGGTATCGGCGTTGTTTGTTCGTTATGGATTCTCTGCAATTGCCGGATTATGCCCGTTTTCCGGCTTATTACGGACTGGCACAGGTAGAAATGGAACTGAGGAATTATGCGGATTGTGATTATTATTACAATCTGGCCTATCAGTATTTTGATGAGATGAGGCCTTATGAAAAGCATATTTATCTGAATAACCGGGGAAATTCTTATTATTTCAGGGATGATTATCCTACTGCTCTGTCTTATTTCAGACGTTCGTTGGCATTGGTATCCAAGTATCCGGAACTGGAGTTTGAGCGTAACCTGACCATGGTGAATTTGGGAGAGGTATTCATGCTGATGAATCAGACCGATTCGGCTACCTATTACTTGAAGCAATGTTATGATTATTTTCATAAGACCGGTAATATCTCTGCTCTTTATTATATTGATACCCAGTTGATAGAATTGGCATTGAAGCGGGGAAAAGTGGACCTGGTCACTCAGTATCTGAAGCAAGCTGTGGTGCCGGAATATATTGAACCTAATATGTTGCACATCCGGAACCGTTATCTGGAACATTATTTTGCAGAGAAGGGGGATTTCCGGACTGCTTATCGCTATCAGTCTGAGAACAAGAAGATTGATGACTCCATCCGGAGTGAACGTATCAGGATGCGGACCGAGGAGATTGCTTTGAAATACAGGCAGGACAGTACGCTGATGAAAAAAGAGTTGCTGATACAGCAACAGGAGAATGAAGTGCTTCGTCTGCACCAGGTGACCTATGGCCTGGGCTCTGGTTTGTTGCTTGTAGTTGCCGTTTCTGCTTTGTTCGTAATATATAGAAAACGGAAGTCTGACCGTGAACAATGGAAACTTCAGCGGGCTGTAGCAACCCTTCGTCTGGAAAATGCCCGTAACCGGATATCTCCTCATTTTATATTCAATGTATTGAATCGTGAATTGGCAAGTACACAAGGTGCTTCTCAGCAGAACAAACTGATGAATCTGGTCAAGTTGATTCGTTGGAATCTGGAATTGACAGATAAAGAGGCTGTTTCGTTGGCTGAAGAACTTGATTTTGTTGATACTTATGTGGCATTAGAGCGTGAAGGACTTGAACATTTTGAATATATTCGCCAGATAGACAGTTCTCTTTCTTTGCCTCATGTGAAAATTCCATCCATGCTGATTCAGATTCCGGTGGAGAATGCCATCAAGCATGCTTTGCGGGCAAAAGAAGGAGAAAAGAAGCTATGGGTGGAAGTGAAGGCAATGAAGAACAATGAACTGGAAGTGATTGTCTGTGACAACGGAGGAGGGTACAGACGGAACAGTGCTTTCAAAGGTACAGGAACCGGATTGAAGGTGATAACACAAACAATCCAGATGCTGAATGCCTGCAACAAACAGCCTATTGTGCTGACCGTGGAGAATGTATCGTTGGATAATGGGGAGCGAGGATGTAGAATACGTTTTACAATTCCATTGGATTATTCTTATCAACTTAAATAACAGCTATGGAAACCAAGATGAAAGTTGTCATCATCGATGACGAAGAAAGTGCAATAGACAACCTTTGTTTTCTGCTCAAGAAATACGAGGGAGTGTCAGTCGTGGGAGTGGCCCGAACAGGTGCTGCCGGTCTCAAGCTGGTTCAGAAGGCAAAACCGGAGCTGTTGTTCCTGGATGTGGAACTTCCTGACATGATGGGGATGGATGTAGCCACCCGTTTAAAGGGAAATACTGACTGGCAGATGAAAATAGTATTCTATACAGCTTATAATAAGTATCTGATAGATGCATTGCGCAGTAGAGCTTTCGACTTTTTGTTGAAACCTATCGATGTCAATGAAATGGAAGTTGTGATGAAACGTTTGCTGCAGGAGGAAGAGAACGGTAACGAAGTGTCTGCTCCACGGATGACATTGGATGAAGATAAACCTTTTATGTTATTTACTCCGACCGGAGATTTACGTTTTGTACGTCCGTCGGAAATCGGATATTTCCGATATGTTTCTTCCCGGAAAATCTGGGAAGTGGCTTTATCTAACGGAGCATTTTTACCGCTTAAGCGGAATACTACCGCTGAACAGCTTTGCGGTTTCGATAACTCTTTTGTTCAGATTCATCAGTCTTATATCATCAATATGAATTATCTGGTGATGGTAAAAGAGAACCAGTGTATCATGTATCCGCCTTTCAATATCGGTGAAGAATTGTTGATTTCAAAGAAATACAAGAAAGAGATGATGGAAAAGTTCTATCAGTTGTAAATTCTGTATTATTTGCAGGAAGCGGTTATGAATGGAAATCCCTCCAGCTGCGTAGAGTAGCTGAAGGGATTTTTTCGTATGCTGGAGAATCATAAAGATTGGGTCAGCTGTCGGATAGGAGTTCCGTCCAGTCGGTGTATAGTTACGCTTCCGGCTTCGTATACAGCAAAAGTCGGTACATTTCCTCCTTTGGGTAAGGTAATGGAGCCCGTGTTGCAGATAACGGTCTGTTCCGGTTGCTCCAACTTCCAGAGATGAGTGTGCCCGTAAAAGAAGAAATCATGATGGCCTTTGGGGAAATTCTGTTCATTGTAGATGTGTCCATGTGTCAGAAAGAGACGTTTTCCGTTGTCTACCAGTTGCAGATAATCGGACAGGACCGGGAAATCCAGCATCATCTGGTCTACTTCCGAGTCGCAATTTCCGCGGACGGCCACTATCTGGTCGGCCATGCTGTTCAGACGTTGTGCGACTCCTTTCGCGTTGATTCCTTCAGGTACTTCGTGGCGGGGACCGTAATTAAGGATGTCTCCCAGAATGCAAAGCATGTCACATTGGTTTTTCTGATAAAAATCCAACACTTGTTCCAGGGTAGAAAGCACTCCGTGTATATCGGATACAATCAAGTATTTCATGTGGTAGGGATTAAGGGTTATGTTTCGTTTTTTCGGGCCAAAGATAGGGATTCCTGAGCAAATAAAAAAGGAGGGTGTGTCAAAATGTCGCATCCTCTTTTTCGTTATATATCATTGGTTTCTCA
>ERZ780034.314-NODE-314-length-18811-cov-4.07576_pt1 | contig 18811 bp, 14 predicted proteins | sample MGYA00511855_ERZ780034 | MGnify/ENA primary metagenome ERZ780034 (study PRJEB29588, sample SAMEA2148024) | human gut metagenome | biome: human gut; feature: human-associated habitat; material: faeces | place: Denmark | collected 2008/2010 ...
GGCTGGTCCGACAGCACGGCGAGAGGCGTGTCGTTGCCCATTGATGCCGTGGGCTCCTGGCCCTTGATGGCCATCGGGATGAGCGTGTCGTTGACGTCTTCCTCGCCGAAGCCGAACTCCATCTCCTTGGCCTCGAGGTTCTCGATGGCGTTGCTGACCTTTCGGCCAGTGTGGATCTTCTCAAGCTGTATGCGGTTGGTGTTGAGCCACTGGCGGTAAGGATGCTCGTGGGCGAGGCGATCCTTTATCTCGCCATCATAGTATATCTTGCCCTCTTGGGTGTCGATGAGCAATATCTTTCCGGGTTGCAAACGTCCTTTCTCGGCTATCACCGTCGGGTCGAAGTCCATTACGCCGACTTCCGACGCCACGACCATGGTGCCCGTCTTGGTGATGGTGTATCTGGCAGGGCGCAGGCCGTTACGGTCAAGCATACCACCGGCATAACGGCCGTCGGAGAACAGCAGGGCTGCAGGGCCGTCCCAAGGCTCCATGAGGATGGAGTGGTACTCGTAGAAGGCCTTGATGTCCTCGGTGATGGGGTTCTTGTCGTTGAAGCTCTCGGGCACCATTATGCTGAGGGCCTTCGGCAGCGACATGCCGTTCATGACGAAGAACTCGAACACGTTGTCAAGGCTTGCCGAGTCGCTCATGTCGGGCTGGATGATTGGTGATATGTCGTGGATGTCGCCCAGGGCATCCGACGAGAGCACGGCCTCGCGGGCCTTCATCCACGAGCGGTTGCCGCGGATGGTGTTTATCTCGCCATTGTGGGCCAAGAGGCGGAAAGGCTGTGCGAGCGACCACGTGGGGAACGTGTTGGTGGAGAAACGGCTGTGGACCAAGGCCAGGCCACTCGTGAAATAACTGTTGGTGAGGTCAGGGTAGTACTGCCTGAGCTGGAGGCTGGACAGCATGCCCTTGTACACGATGTTCTTGCTTGACAAAGAGCAAATGTAGAAATCCTTGTCGTGGATGCGGCGCTCTATCTTCTTCCTGATGAGATAGAGCATGCGCTCAAACACCGCCACCTTGTCGTCGGAGACCCCGGTGATGAACACCTGCTTGATGGCAGGCTCCGATTCAGCGGCGGCCTCGCCGAGGCAGTCGGGATTGGTGGGGACGGTGCGCAGGTGCATCAGTTGCAGCCCCTCGCGCTCAATCTCCTCTATCATGATGGACAGGATCTCTTGCTGGCGTTTCTCGTCTTTTGGCAGGAAGATGAGGCCAGTGCCGTATTTTCCCTTTTCCGGTACAGGTATGCCCTGGAGAAGGATAAACTCATGGGGGATTTGCAGCAGTATGCCGGCACCGTCGCCGGTCTTGCCGTCAGCGCCCTCGGCTCCACGATGACGCAGGTTCTCAAGAACCTTCAAAGCGTCGTCTACAAGCTGGTGGCTCTTTCCGCCATGGATGTTAACTACCATTCCTACGCCACAAGCGTCATGCTCGTAGGAACTGTTGTACAGTCCATTTGTTTGCATTTGCTAATGTTTTTGTGTTTTACCTATCAATTCGTTTGCAAAATTAATAAATATATCACTAAGTGTAAAGCAAAATCGCCACTTTATTCTCTATTGTCCCTATCTTTTAACACTTGTGTGATAATTTGTAAGGAAATAGTTGAATAAAATGGCGATTCCAGTATATTTTACTTCCGCTTTGCTGACGATTTGTTAGTTTTGCCTAAAATTTAGAACACTTTGCCGAAAACGATGTTGACGAACGTCATGAAGAGTATCTTGGCGTCGAACCACCATGAGCGGTGCTCAAGATAATAAAGGTCGAGGACGAGCCGGCGCAGCATCTTCTCCATGGTGTCGGTATATCCATTATACAATGTGGCATAAGAGGTGACGCCCGGCCGAATCTGGTAGAGGTACCTATATCGAGGGTCGTGCTCCATTATCTTGTCGATATATTGCATCAGGAAGAAAAAGATTTCACATTAACTGGCTTTATTCTTTTGTGAGGCAAAAAGATGATTATTTGGTTGCCACTCTGAGAAAAATGCAGTAATTTTGCAGAAAACGTGGATGCGTATGAAATTTCCCATTGGAATACAGAACTTTCCCAAGGTTAGGCAAGACGGGTATGTCTATGTAGACAAGACGGCTTTCATCTATAAGTTGGCCTCTGAGGGTAGCTATTATTTTCTCTCCCGTCCGCGCCGTTTTGGCAAGTCACTGCTCATCTCCACGATGGATGCCTACTTCCGTGGACAGAAAGAACTGTTTCGGGGGCTGGCACTCGAGACCTTGGAGAAGGACTGGACGGTCTACCCCGTCGTCCATATCGACCTCAATACAGGTAAGTACGATTCCGAGGATGCGTTGTTTCATGTGCTCAACGACTATCTGTGCAAGTTAGAGGACATCTACGGCAAATACCCTTCCGAGGTGACACCGGAGCTGCGTTTCAAAGGAATCATTGAGCGTATCGCCAAAAAGCACAACCAACGTGTCGTCATCCTTGTAGATGAATACGACAAGCCGATGTTGCAGGCTATCGACAACCCGGAGCTGCAGGAGCACTTCCGCAATACGCTGAAAGCATTTTACTCCGTGCTGAAGACCCAGGACCAATATATCAAGTTTGCGTTCCTCACCGGTGTGACGAAGTTTGGCAAGGTCAGCGTCTTCAGTGACCTCAATAACCTTGTCGACATCTCCATGGATGCGAGGTATCAGGGTATCTGTGGTATCACACAGGATGAACTGATGACCTATTTCAAGTCATCTGTTCAAGATTTCGCGGATGCTTATGGCATAAATCTTGATGAGGCAGTCGCCAAACTGAAGAAGCGTTATGACGGTTATCACTTCCGTCAGCGTGGCGTAGACATCTATAATCCTTTCAGTCTTTTAAACACGTTTGCGACAGGTGAGCTCGGTAGCTACTGGTTTGAGACTGGCACACCCTCGTTCCTCGTTCAGCTGCTCAAGCGAGACAACTATTATCTCCCGAACCTCACGGAAGAAGAGGTGTCGGGCGACTTTCTCAACTCCGTCGACTCGGTCGATGTCTCACCCGTGCCGATCCTTTATCAGAGCGGGTACCTGACGATTAAAGATTATGATCAGCGTTTCCAGACCTACGCATTGGGATTCCCCAATGAGGAAGTATCAGAAGGATTTACGGAGTATTTGCTGCCGTACTACACGAACATGGAGAAGAATGCATCACCAATGTTCGTCGGACAGTTCGTTCATGATATGGAGAAAGGTAAGCCGGAGGCGTTCATGAAACGCATGGCGGTGCTCTTCGCTGACACCGACTATAAGATCGTAGGTGATGCGGAGCTCTATTTCCAGAATGCGTTCTATCTCATCACAAAGCTCCTGGGCTTCTACACAGAGGTGGAGCATACGATTAGCGACGGACGTATAGACATGATTGCCAAGACCAAGGATTATATCTATATCTTCGAGTTCAAATACGACCAGAGTGCCGATGCCGCCCTCCGACAGATTGACGAAAAGGGCTATGCCGCGCCTTTTGCCGCCGACCCCCGCAAACTCTATAAGGTTGGCGTGAACTTCAATCGCGGGAAGCGGTGCATCGATGAGTGGAAAGTGACATCTTAATTTCCCTTCCACTTTCAGAAATCTGCGATAAAAGTAAGAATGACCCGGAGAATTTCTAATAGTTCATCCCAAAGTGCCACAGTGGTATGACGTTACCGTACCCATATACAATATCATCTTTCACGACATATCCTTGCTTAACCTCGCTAATCTGCTTCTTGCCCTTGTTCTTGCCACCGACTTCAAACGTCATGCCATCGATGGTAAAGTCGCTGACACGGGATGCCGTGACTTGATTGCGAACCCGCGTCTGGTTATAGAAAAATGTTTCTCGGGCATTGCCTATATTTGTATCATCTCCCGTCAAGGCATACATCAGGTTAGTGTTGTCAAGGTATACCTTCTCCAATTTGCCTAACACACGCAGCCCGGAAGTGTCATCGCGAAGCATGCCTATCATGCCGGCTGTCTCAAGATAGGTGAAATAGTCCGGTATTGTGTTTTTGCTGATGCCAAGCTCTTGTGATAGGTTTGACATGTTGGGCTTTACTGGTGCGGTTTTAGCAATTACAGCGAGCAGTTGTCGTAACTTGCGGGTTGTGGACACCTGCATATTAGCAAAGATAGGTATATCAACCTCAATAGTCTGCGACACTATTTGAGTCAGCCTCACAGAATAGCCGTCTTGAGTAAAGAAGGGATAATACCCGCGCTGAAGGTATTCATGGAATGCAGGAAGAGGAAGAGCTATTTCTGGGATGTCAACCTCGTTGTTCACAATCTGTTTAAGCGTGAACGCCGGCAGTGAGATATGCTCTTTCATCATCAGGTATTCACGAAACGACATGCCTTCCAGTTTGTAGAGAAGGACCCGTCGGCTGAGATCCGACTCTCCTTTCTTTATGTCAAGAATGGAAGAGCCGGGAAACACAACGTGTAAGGCTGGGTGCATGTCATGGATGAGCTTCAATTCTCTTGACCAACCCTTGTACTTATGGATTTCATCAATATAAAGATATTCTCCGCCCATGGCAGAGAAACTGTCTGCAAACTCCAAAAGCGTATGCTCTGAAAACCACAGGCTCTCAGCAGTGATGAAGATGTGCGTACGAGGAGCGTCAAGTGCTTTGATGTGTTGCAAGATTAATGTAGACTTACCAACACCGCGGGGGCCCAAGATACCAATGAGTCTGTTATCCCAATTGATTTCATCATAGAGATAGCGATGAAACTCCATAGGCGTCTGTCGCAGCATCTCCCGCATATAGTTGTAAAACAGTGCTTCTATCATAGTCGTCTAACATTACTTTGGACGCAAAGATACAAAAAATCCCTCTCGAAAGGGATAATTTTGCGTTTTTTCCCCTTTGGGGAGGGACTTTTTGCCGATTCTTTCACCGTAGCCCCTGCAGATTCTATAAGTCGGAGCAAACTTCAACAGGCAGGATCGGTGCTACGATGATTGGAAAGTGAGTCTATTATAGTCTTCCGAGTCTATCTTTGGTATGAGGATAACTCTCTTCTTGTAATGTAAACCGTGGTTTATATAAACCGCCGTTTACATTTGCAAAGATGGCATATTATTCCAATAAAGCAAAATGAAAGATGGAGAAATATTGTAACATGGGAAAGAAAAGAACCGTAGAAAGTTTGCAGTTATCAACGAAAAGTCCTATCTTTGTAACAAAAAACATTACGCCATGATACACACGGGAGAACGATACATCAATCCACTGACCGACTTCGGTTTCAAGCGCATCTTTGGCATACCCTTCAACAAGGATTTGCTGATGAGTTTCCTCAATGCGCTGTTCAATGGCGACCCTGTCGTTTCCGACATCACCTATAAAAACAGCGAGAAGTTCGGCACGAACGAAGAGGCTCGCCGTGCTGTCTTTGACGTGTACTGCACGACGGACACCGGTGCGCGCATCATCGTGGAGATGCAGAATGTATACCAGGACTTTTACAAGGACCGCTCCATCTATTATTCCACATTCCCCATCGCCGAGCAGGCCCAACGGGGCAACTGGAACTATGAACTCCACGACGTGTACACCATCGGCATATTGAACTTCACGTTTCCCGAGGACAAGCACAGCGACAGCAGTATCTTCCGTGAGGTGAAGCTCATGGATACGGATTCGCACGAAATCTTCTACGACAAGCTCACCTATATCTATGTGGAGCTTGCCAATTTCCACAAGACCTTGGAGGAGTGCGATAGCCTCTTGGAGAAATGGATCTATTGCTTAAGGAATCTCCAAAATCTGATGAGCCGTCCGCTGGCCTTGCAAGGTCGTGTCTTCGAAAAGCTTTTCAAGACTGCTGAGATTGCCAAGATGACTACAGAAGACCGCCGTGCCTACGAGCTGAGTGCCAATGCCTACCGTGACATCAAAAACGGCATGGATGCTGCCAAACGCGAAGGAATGGAGAAAGGTATCGCCATTGGGACGGAGAAAGGTATTGCTATCGGAACGGAGAAAGGTATTGCTATCGGAACAGAGAAAGGTGCTCGGGCAAAAGCCTTGGAAGTGGCACGGAAGATGAAAGCAAGAGGACTGGAAGATGGAATGATTTCGGAGATGACAGGACTGTCTGCGGAAGTTATAAAAAAACTATGATAGTTTCGCTAATGACCTGTTAGCCACAAGCATAACCTCGTCAAGACCGAAGCCTTGGCGGTAGCAGAAAACAGAATTTCCGCCCACATCCAAGATTCCTGAACAACAGCTATTACATCTAGGAACATAAATCGTCACGAATTATTCACAGAAGAATTCATTTATGAGAAATTCTTGGACCATTCATGAGCATTCATGTGGACAATAATATGTCTTTTGCCTTAGCATGGCGCAAAAAGTTCAATCTGTCTCTTCTGTCTTCCTGTCTTAAATATCAAAGCCCAATCTGTCCTTTGTGTCTTTCTGTCCACGACTCTCTGTCTCCTCTGTCTCCTTTGCCTCTCTGTCTCCTCTGTCCTTAGAATACCTTGCCGAAAATGATGTTGATGAAGGTCTTTACGAGGATCTTTGCATCGAACCACCACGAGCGGTGCTCAAGGTAGTAGAGGTCCAGGTCCAGCCGCTTGAGCATCTTCTCCATCGTGTCGGTATAACCATTATATAAGGTGGCATAGGACGTCACGCCCGGTCGGATCTGATAGAGGTAGACGTATCGTGGGTCGTGCTGGATGATCTGATCGATATAGTATTTCCGTTCCGGCCTGGGGCCGATAAACGCCATGTCCCCCTTGAAGACATTCCACAGCTGTGGCAACTCGTCGAGGTGGTGGTCACGGAGAAATCGGCCTATATGCGTCATGCGGTCGTCTTTCTTATGCGCGAATAACTTCGGCCCGTCTTTCTCGGCATCCACCCTCATGCTTCGGAACTTGTAGATGGTGAATGGACGTCCGAAACGTCCGATGCGCTCCTGCTTGAAGATAGCCGGTCCGCCATCCTCACGCTTCACCAGTATGTAGCAGATGAGAAACAGAGGCGAGAACACAACAAGGCAAGCAGCAGCAATCATGCAGTCGCCAATCCTTTTGATGTTTCGCTCAAACGCATTCATACCATCAGGGATAAACCGTGGGTTGTCCTTGTCATCATTCCATTTGATATACAGGGGTATTTTATTAGTTGTCTTGGAATCAGATGCCATGTCCATTACTTGCTCGCTGTTTTCCATCGATAAAATCATTATTATTGATATTAGTCTATATTATAAAACGACTAGGATTGTTGAATATTGCATAGGAAGGAGTAAAAACATCTTTTGTTTTTTCCTACTATAAAAATAAGGGAGAAAATGCCGAATTAAATATTAATTTTGTAATTTTGCAGAAAAAGGAAAAATAGTGAAAGTCTTACAACTTGGAAAGTTCTACCCTATTCTTGGAGGTGTTGAAAAGGTTATGTTTGATTTGACAAGAGGCCTCACTGCAAATGGGGTAGCTTGTGATATGCTATGCGCTGACTTAACAGGGCATCGACATACTTATGAGATAAATGACCAGACCGCCCATCTGATTTGTACGCCTACTTGGGTAAACAAGTTCGCGACCTGTATCTCGCCGGCGATGATCATAAAGTTAAAGTCTATCTGTAACAAATATGACATTATTCATATTCATCATCCCGATCCGATGGCTGCTTTAGCACTATATTTATCGGGATATCAGGGGAAAGTGGTTCTCCATTGGCATAGCGACATTATTAAGCAGCACAGATTACTCCACTTCTATCTTCCCTTGCAGAATTGGCTTATTCGACGGGCAGATTTAATCTTAGGCACAACACCTGTGTATGTAAAAGAGTCTCCCTATTTGCAAACGGTTCAAGAGAAGACCGATTTTTTGCCTATTGGGATTGATCCGGTGACACCTAATCCTACTAAAGTGAAAGCAATTTGTTGTAAATACCCAAACAAAAAAATCGTTTTTTCATTAGGCAGATTGGTGTCTTACAAAGGTTTCTCTTATTTAATAGATGCTGCAAAAACGTTGCCTGATGATTACGTTGTGTTGATTGGTGGGGCAGGAGCACTTGAGGATGAATTAAGACAACAGATAGAGCAATGTGGGCTTCAGAAGAAGGTGTTCCTGCTCGGTAGAATATCTGATGAGGATTTGCCCTCTTACTATGGCGCTTGCGATCTCTATTGCCTGAGCTCTATCTATAAGACCGAGGCCTTTGCTATTGTGCAGATAGAGGCCATGTCCTGTGGCAAGCCTGTTGTTTCCACAGCCATTCCCGGTTCGGGAGTGTCGTGGGTAAATAAGGATGGTGCGTCAGGTCTTGTTGTGCCTCCAGAAAATTCCAAAGCTTTGGGAAATGCGATTCAGAAGATACTCTCGGATAATTCTATATATCATAAACTTTCTGAAGGAGCATTTACTAGATATAAAGAAGAGTTCTCAGCAAATGAGATGATTATTCGTTGCTTGTCTTTCTATAAGCAAGTAATAGACATTTAGCCTATTCAAGGAGATAATGTATAACTAACAGTTGTACTTCTCCTTGATTAAAGTTTGCAGGAGAAGATGTCTCACCTTGTAGAAGTAATTGGTATTGAGGTTATATAGTGTCCAATCGTAAACAATTCTGTTACAAATTCGTGTGGCCATCTTGGGGTCTTTTTTATAGAGCATTGCAAGCAAATAGTAGTCGTTTATTCCGTCTCTCATGGCAAGTAGGCGCAGTGACCCAAATATTTTCCCAGACTTGGAAGGATAAACAATCCAACTATCACCACCAGGAAGTATAGAGTTTCCCTCACGCTGGGTTGTTTCAGTATAAGGGTTTCCTACCCATCTATTGAATCCCCAATGTAGATATCCTTTGGCACCATACTTAAAACAAAGCCAATGAATAATGCGAACTTTTAAAAGGGGTAGTTCTATAAAGCGGTTGGCATAATTGAATTGTGGTATCCAACACGTGTAGAACCAAACTGGCTTTCCCATATTCTGAAGTCTTCTGTAGTAGAAATAATGTTGATGGAAGAAAGAAAGCATAGGAATATTTAAGTCTAGTTGGTCTCCAATCAAAGTAGTTTGGCAGGCATCCATGAATTTCATTTTGGGGCAAAAAGACTTAAATGTATTAAGTATCTGCAAATAACTTGCAGCATTTGCGTCAATGGGTTCATCTGCAACATGCTGGTAATAGATTACATGGGGAAACTTCTGAGCGATATGACGAGACAGAACTGGCAAAAACTGAAAATAGAAGTCCTTTACAGAACGGTTTGTAATAGGAAGATAACTTTCAGGTTCATTGGTATTCGAAATTTTGGGCATACAAACTAAGAAGTTACTTTCCCACCCCTTGCTCCTTTTTGCCAAGTGTCCGCCTTCAAGATATTTCAATACGCCATGTCGTTGGCAAATACTCAAGAGGCTGTCAAACACTTGAAAATCGAATTGATAGGTTTGCCCATATTTAGTGATATGAGTAAACTCAATGGGTGAAATGAGGATACAGTTGGTGTTGCAACTCTTTAGCTTCCTGCACGTTTCTTCTATCGATTTGTACCATTCTGAAGAATATGGTGCAACAATATTCCATCCTTTGTCATAGCTCTTTTTCCATGAATCGAAGCTGCACTGATTGGCAACTCCATAGTTTGTTGGGATCAGTTTTATGGGATAAACTCTAAGTTGGATAATCTTCTTGACCTTTATCAACTTTTTATTGACAGAGTAAGAGATGGTGACAGATGAGGAATATAGTCCGTCTTGGGCATTCTCTGGTACTGCTACAGAAATCACAACAGTTAGTGGAGTCCCTTTAGGGGTGTTCATGGTGGGTACTTCAATAATAGGGTCTGGTAACTTGTGAGAATTGGGCAAATAGGAATCGTCAGCTGGGTTCTGTGCTAGATGATTAACTCCTACATAGCCTACGAACCCCCATTCAAAGCTTGAGAGTCTATGCCCCTTTTTGTCTTCAAGGGTATCAATATGAACACGAATGTCTGTTAGATTTTCACTTTTGGAGTAGACTACGAATTGATAGGTGGCACATTCTCCTTTAGCAACTTCTGCGGGTTTGTTAAACTCATGGAATACAGAAGATTCCCTAAATACTTTCTCCCACGGATCCACCTGCTTGCATATTACAATTGAATTGTCGGCTGATACAAATTGAGTGGAGAATAGAATGATGACTATAAAAGATATAGTCAGACAAAAGGCTAGTTTTACTTTATAGAAGTAGATGCTCATTTCACCTTACTAATCTCATCAATTATCATTTTCGCAGTTTTCTCGTAGTTGTATAGTCGGTCAATTGTCTCAGCTACTTTCACCTGCATTTCCTTGTGTTCTATAATTTTATGGCAGAGGTCGTTGGCATTGCCCACCTCAAAGAAAGTAACGGGTAGTTCTTGATATATTTCCTTATAGGTTGGAATGTCTGCTATGATGACATCAGTACCCAAATAAAGTGCTTCCAAAGGTGGAATCCCGAATCCCTCATATGAAGAGGGGGACACTAAAATCTCTGAGTGCGCGATTGTACTATAGACCATCTCATCGGTAGCGTGGGTAATGAAGCGAATTTCGTGACTTTGCGCGCGCAACTCGTCAATGGTCTTTTCATCCTTAGAGTGAAGATCAATATTACCAATTACTGTCAATTCAACTTTATGATTCTGCTCTTTCAGAAGTCTGTATGCCTGAAGTAGCGTCTTCAACCCTTTATATTTCTTTAAATTTCCTATGAAGCAGATACCTTTTTTTTCAGTTACAATTGGATGTTTCTCTCGATATTGCTTAAGTTTCCTGCTAATTCCATTACCAACCACATGGATATTATAAGTTCCTTGAAAGCGATCAATGATGCGACTCTTTGAGAAATTTGAGACTGTGAACACACAGAAGGAAATTTTTAATGCGCGCTGCAAGAAATACTTAACTATGATTTTTTTAAAAAGGGAACATAGGCCATTAACATCCAAAAATACAATGTCGTGAATGGTACAGAACACAGGAATTTTTATGCCTCTCGGTATATTATAGTTAGGTGTATAGAACACATCACATTGATTGACTCTTGAGATGGGATATTTAAATTGCTCTTTAATGGAAAAAATGGGATAAAGGCAAGGAACAATCCTGCATCTGTCGTGGTCGAAGACTGACAAACGAGCAGGATCACCGATGAGCACAAAAGTGTTATTAGTCTGACTTATCATATAAGGTATGATGTTCTCAATGAATGTTCCGATGCCGCTCGAACCAATCATTCTACAGTCTACTGCTATCTTCATTCGTGTTTAATATATGGTTGCAGATGTCTTCAATGTTTTTTCCAAGATTCTCTGGATTTATGAAAGGGGAGATAGATGAGTGGGTATTGGCTGCTAAGTTACGATAGATTTGTTCACTCTCATATACTTTTTGAATACATTTTGCAATGTTTTCAGGCGAGTCTGTATCGCAACACAGGCCATTGATACCGTCTTTTACAATTTCTACGAGTCCTCCATGATTGGATGCAATGACAGGGACTCCACAGGCACAAGATTCAATAGCCACTAAACCGAAACTCTCATCGCAAAGAGATGGTACAATTGTCAAATCAATAGAATTAAAGAACTCAATGGAATTTACATAACCCAAGCATCGTATGCGAGGATCATTTCCAATTGCGGCAAGCACTTCATTCTTGAATGCTTTAGACACAAAGTTGCCTCCAAGATATAGTTGAAAGTTTCCATGAAGCATCTTGAAAGCCTTTATCATGTGTATGACACCTTTGTGGTAAGATAAGCAACCTAACAGTCCGAGTCTCATAGGCTTTCTACGATCCCATAATTGTGCTTTATTACGCAGTTCCAATCTTTCTGCATTATGCATTACAGAACTGGGAACTTTTGCAAAAAAACGTTGGTATATTCGCTGTTGAGAATGAGAAACAAATATGAAATGACTTGCATATTTGCAGCAAAGTTTATATCCAATTGTCAGAACGGCGCACTTGATGCAGGTTTTGGGGCATCTGTGCCTGTTGTGGAACATAGTCCCAGAGGCACAAATGAAAGAAGCATCGTGTACAAATTGTATGACAGGGATACCTTTCTTGTGAAAGAACTTCCATATTGCGGGTGACCAACCGGCAATGTTCTCGCAGATAACGATATCTGGGCGAATTCTGTCAACGACTATGGATAGGTCCTGATTATGCCTTGGATTATATATGTCAAGAATGTGCCAAATAACCTTACTCAATTTATTGTGCCCAGCCGAAAGAGGCCAATAAATATTTCGAACGGGCATTCGATATATTGGAAGGCCTTCTATTGTCTCCTCTCTCGTTTTAGAATTGGGGCCTAAGGTTATCACAGACACTTTGTGTCCCTTAAGAGCCAGTTCCTCCGCATGAATTTTAAACATCCTTTCAGCACCTCCTACCATATAAGGAGGATAATAAGATCCTATGAAGATGATGTTTAGTTTATGACCCTTCATTTTCTAACCAAGCAACCGTTTGAATATTTCTTCAACAATCTCATGACTATAGTGGGAGAGGTATAGTTCTCGAGAAGGAGCATTGTATTTTTTCAAATTATGGAAGCCATTGATAGCCTTGACGAATTCATCCTTGTTATTGCAAACTTTTGCCACATCAAATGTGATATTGTAGCCTTTGAATGCCTCTGGAGTTCCAATGATATACTTACCAAACTTGAGCGATTCTGCTGTCTTGACCTTCATTCCGCCACCTGTTGTGATGGGTAAAACAACGAAATCGGCTGCTTCATAGAAAGGTTGCAAGTCTGGGACTGAGTCGTGAATAGAAATCTTAGTGGATGGCTTTATTTGCGATTCGAATTTTTTCATGCCAGACCCTACTATGCAAAGATTACATTGTACTAGCGGCATAACTTCTTCGCAGAACCATTTCAAGCCTATTGTATTTCCAGGGAAATAGCTTCCGATGAAAAGAGCCTGAGGACATTTATTCGTGAACTGCTTCTTCGTCTGTGGCGAGGGGATATAGTCATTGGGAGAAGTGACAGGTATGATGTTGTCGGCTTTTCTCTTATAAAGTTTCTCCATGCGTTGTTTATCTCTTTGGTTCAGGACAAACACCTTATCACTATAAAAACATGCCATTTTTTCATTTTTCCGGCAGAGAGGAATCCAAAACAAGTGTTTGTAGTCGTGTCCCTTGATAACTGTGGAAGAGACGAAATCATACTCAATATTTTGGAAGTAGCAGAAAACTTCGACGTAGGGAAACCTTTTTTTTATGAATTTTGCAAGCAAACCAATCTGAGAATTTTCCAAAAACACCTTTTTGATGTTCTTCTCCTTGATAATAGTAGTAACCTCATCTATTTTCTCTTCAGTAAGTGCTCCCATGAAGCCTCTAATAATTCCCTGAAGTCTATGAATTTTCATGGTTAATGAGTCCTTCACAATTCGTGGTAAAACGAAATAGGTATAAAAGGAGCCTTCTCTACAGAGTGTACGGAGAATATTTTCGTCTCTCCTTGCAATTAAGCTGCCACCATTAAGGCTATCAAAGTAACAAGTGGTGATGAATAAAATATTTTCCATAAACACTACTAATATTTCGCATCTTTGAATGTGTGATTGATGATGAAAATTTTCTTCTCATATGACATGTTGTTACCCATCAGAATGTTCTCATAAGCTTGGTATGGTTGATTGATTGTTGTAATGGTTTTAATAATACTATAGAAAAAAAGAAATGACACAAACAATATTTTATTATTTCTAAAGTGGAAGCATTTAATGATTTGAGCCCAAATAATCCAATAGGAGAAAACAAAAAGAAAAGAGAGGCGCTTGCTAATCTCTGTGAAGTCACTCAACACAAAAACTAAAATGAAGTATATAATTAATGCATTGATGAAAATGCTATTGGATTTGCAAGACTGCGTTAACCTATCATAGTAACAAAATACGAGGCCTGCAGTAAGCAATCGCTCCAAAAAACCCATTCCGAAACCAAGTTGTTGACTTGCTAAAGAGTATCCAATAAGCTTCTCTTGTAGATTTTCGTCAGCTATTCCTAATGTACCAATGATGGTCGTCAGAATAGGGATGTGTAATGCAAATATGACGACACAACAACAGAAGATGAACAGAAAAGCCCATTTGTTGATAGTATGATTAATGAAAAAATAGAGTGGCACATAAAAAACAGCTGAATAATGAAAGCCAATGGCCAAGAGGCAAAAGCCGAAATAGGGCATAGGTTTTCTCTTTTCCAAATAGGGTATGGCATTGAGAAAAATCCCCATAGCAACTGAATTTCTAATGAGATTGATAGTAATCTCGAAACCAAAGAAAGCAAGGAATACTACGAAAGCCAGCATGAGGTTATCGGAATAGTGACTGAAGAACCTGATAAGAAGTACTAAGAAAATGATAGAAGAGGTAATTTGAAGAGAGAAGTAATTACCGAAAACACTTTTGCATACATTAAGTAGTATCAGGTAAAGAGGTTCCCTGTCTACACCTGGCATATAGTCATTGAAATCGGACCAGGTTGCCTCGCGAAACTCTTCATAATATGTCTGCCAATCTGTGAACAGATAACCCCTAAAAGCAAAGAACACTATCAATACCAAGCTGCCAAGCACATCAATTTTAAGGCATAGTTCCTTATCGTCTCGTCGTTGTTGGACAATGATGGAAAGAACTATGAAGAATACGATTAAAACTACGTATGGTATTGAATAAGACATTAGAAAGTAATTGAAGTCTACAATCTTATTTTTTGAAAAACACCCATACAATATCACATAAAATACCTAATAGGATAAATTCGAACACGATTAATATTCTGGGTGTACTTGATGGCTTGTAAGGCATGATTGGTTCCTGTAAGACCGTGAAAGCAGGGGTTTTCTCTTGTAATTTGGCCAAAGCAAATTGATACTGGTTGAAGAGGGTTGTGTAGGCGTTATATTTTAACTGCATGTCGTTCTCCATGTCATCTGTCAACGACTGGATGCTCTGTAGCACAGCATCTTGATTGGCATCAGCAAAGTTGCCATAACGTCGACGAGAACGTTCGTACGTGGATTTTGCCCTAACTAATAGGCCTTGGTAATAGGCCACATCTTGGCGTGCTTTCTTTGTACGGTAGTTGGTGATATACTTCTGTAATCTTTTTTGCAAGGTATCGGCCAAAATAGTTGCCACCATAGGATCTTGGTCTGTAACAGAGATAGTGATGACACTTGTTTTTTTGTCAACGTTGCAAACTATTTCTCCCCGTATTGCGTTGCATAAATCATAGTCATTCTTGGATAGCTTGTAGGGATCAGGTTTACCATATTTGCCATGCGCATTATCTACCTTTTTCTTTAATTTGGACATAATCCAAATCTTAGGTTTGTCCCAGAAAGGTACTTTTTGATCTTTCAAAAGATGGTTCTGGTATGTACGTAGGCTATCATTGTCTTTAAGCCTAACAGGAACAGAAAACAAACCTTTTATAAATCCCGTAGAATTGAACACGTCTGGATAGATATCGGGATAGATGGCATCAATCATATTCTGCCCCCCTATATCAAAGCCAAAACTACTGGCTATGTCAGAAATACCCTTTCCCATGGAGTTAGCAGAACTTGAGACTTCTGGGGCGAGCATCACGTTAGCTTGGTAAGACTTAGGCTTTGCCAAGGCAATGACAATACCTAAGACAGCAAAAGAAAACAAGAAAATGGCCAAACTTTTCCAGGACTTTAGCACTTTCTTTATAAGTTGGATAATGTCTATTTCTTTTGTAGATTCCATAATCGTGATATTAAAAATGAATTTGAGATGATAATAATGTGTTCACCTTTCACAATTAAGTGAAAGGCTCAAAACCGTTGCATTGGTATTCTAAGTCTTTTCGACGGTTACCAATTACTTTGGCGGGTGTTCCGGCAACGACCGTAAAAGGTTTTACATCCTTTGAAACAACAGCACCTGCGCAGACCACGGCACCTTCACCTATAGTAATATTCTGTAAAAGGATGGCGTTCGCTCCAATCCATGCGTGATTCTCTATTCTTATAGGAAGGAACCGGGCTTGAAAATTCTTAGAATGTATGTCATGACTTCCCGTAATGATGGAAACATTGTGAGACACGGATACATTATCTCCGATAACAATGAATCCTCTTGCGTCAATCAAACAATTACGGTTGATGTGGGAATGATTCCCTATCTGAAGCCGTTGTGGAGTAATGATATAGTTCTTTTTCATAATGAAAGAGCCTTTACCTATCTGCATTCTCAATCTTTTCATCATCCATCGTCTGCATGTCCAAAAAGGAATATGAGGTAAAAGATCATTAAGAACGAACTCCACCGTAAAGTAAACAACCCATTTGTAAAGCGTTGTAGTTTTTAGCCAATTAATGGCTAAAGTTTTTCTGATGAAAAGTTTGTCGCGAAACGTAAGCTTACCTTCGCTCGTGACTAATTTGTCATAATAGAGTGCCTTTCTTAGGTTATTAGACACTCCCTCCTTAAGAAAAAGTTCAATAGTGGTATCTACTCTTTGAAATCGACAACCTTCCTTATACAGTGTATAGATTAGTAACCAGTCGAGAGCAAAACCATATTGATTTTGTCTATATGTTTGGAACAAATGATTCTGTTGGACTGCCCTTTTAACCAAAGAAGACCCATGGCGATATATGGGGCTATTTGCAAGTCCTTCAATATCTTCTGAAGATGGTTGAAAAATGTCAGAGCCACCGTCTCGCTCAATACTGTTGCCAAAGACTACATCTGTATGTTCAAGATCAACGGCTTGTTCCATTACATTTTTTAGGGCATTTTTACTAGCGAACAAGTCACCACTGTTTAGAAAAATAATCCAATCACCAGTTGCTTGCTTTATACCCTTATTCATTGCATCATATATTCCTTCATCTTTCTCTGAGCACCAATAAGCTATTTTGTCAGAATATTGCTTAATAATTTCAGCCGTTCCGTCATTACTGCCTCCATCAATGACTATATATTCCTTGTTGGCCCAGGTCTGAGAAAGATAACTTTTTATTGTTGATTCAATGTGTTTTACATCATTGTATACAACTGTAATTACGCTTATTTTATTGTTCATGTTTATTTATTCCAAATGCCTTTTGCTTTCTTACCAATAAGCAGCCTGCATTGATACAGATGCACAGTACCCATCAGGATATAACAGACGGCCATGCTGAGTATTATACCTGTCATTCCGATTTTTCCACCGAAGAGAAGGATAAAAAGAAGATATAAGATAGTTCCGGCAACAGATGTTATGATCTGCACCGTAATTTTATTCAGTCCGTTTAAGAGGTACGTAACGCAGTTGTTGAAATTGAAAGCAGAAATATATAAAAGCACAGCTACTGATATCTGAATGGGAACAGTAACAGATGCTCCGACCCATACCTTATAAAATATATTGCAGATTGCTAATAGCATGAGGCCTCCAATAACAGAGAGTCCCCAAAGCCTTAGCGCTTTGTTGAATGTTGCTTTGATCCATGTGTAGTCTCCTCTTACCTGTGCGTCGGTATAGGCATTCCACATCGGCGAGATGATGACGGTGTAGGCTATCGCCAGCAGATTGAAGAGCTTGTAAGCAATGTTGTAAACAGTGACGGACGTCGGCCCACAAAAGTGGCTGATAATGACGTTACTTCCTCCAAAGATAATCAGGCAACTCGTTATCTGAATGGCAAAAAATCCGAGTCCCTTGCCCACTATGTCTTTTAGCAAGTGCTTATCATAGTACTTCCATGACGGACGCAGCTGCTTGTATTTATGAAAGATAGGGATTGCCGCTATCAGATATACGAGGACAGGGGAGAGCGTAAATGCTGTCACGACATAGAGAAGGTTCCCTTGAGTCGTTTTCGTTAGGATAAAGACGATGATGAGTCCAAGAACACTGCCTGCTGTGGTGAGGACATCGTTCAGACCATATTTCTGTAAGGCAATAAAAACAAAACCAATATTCTTGAGGACAAAGTTAGTAAGGGTGAACAGGACTGCAATGAACAAAGCGTTCTTTAGTATATCGTTGGAAAGCGCGTAAGTGTTGAATATCTTGTTGAAGTCCAGCGACAGGCACGGGATACAGAGCAGACCTAAGCCTATGGAGATAAGTGTCAGTACGCAGAGTGTGGTGCTCAGATAAGCACGTGCGGTCTTATAATCGTTGGCTGATATAGCCTGTGTCATATAATTCCTCATGCCGTTTCCCAATCCCACGTCAAAGAAAGAAAACCACATTAAGATGGAGGTAATAGTCATCCATATTCCATAGATTTCATTGTCAAGATAGTGCAGTGTTACAGGAACAATCAAAAAGGATGTCAACATCCCGGTCGCTTTCATTAAGCCAGACAGCAGAATGTTATTTCTCAGATTGTTGTTCCGTTTGTCTGATGAGTGAAATATCTTGGTAAACTTATTAAGATTCATTCGACAATCGTATTCCACTAAGGTCACATATTTGCCCACGATTTTTTCATTAATTATTTACGATCCATCCGACATTTGGAGTGATGATGTATAGTTGTTGAAAATCAATTGCATAGACAACAATAACTTTCTCTAATATCTTTATTTACAAGATAAAGAGAGTACAAAAGTCGTAATTTGCACACGATATAAAAGCAGTGCCGTTTTTGACAGCTAAACATTACCTAAAGTGCTTGTAGTAAAGGGCTTGTAAGAGTCAAAACTCAAACGGTACATATACTCTTTTAGATGCCATCACTCCAAATTCCGGAAGACC
>ERZ780034.315-NODE-315-length-18790-cov-2.64361_pt1 | contig 18790 bp, 9 predicted proteins | sample MGYA00511855_ERZ780034 | MGnify/ENA primary metagenome ERZ780034 (study PRJEB29588, sample SAMEA2148024) | human gut metagenome | biome: human gut; feature: human-associated habitat; material: faeces | place: Denmark | collected 2008/2010 ...
CGCTTCGCTGGTCAACATGTTCCTGCACAACTCGATGATGGACACGATTATTTCCTATATCGGCGTGCTGCTCTTTGTGGGACTGACGGCCTACGATTCACAGAAAATCAAGCAACTCCTGTCACACGATGACATTGAAGTCAACGAAACCACACAGAAGATTGCCCTGATGGGAGCCTTGACACTGTATCTCGACTTCATCAACCTGTTCATTTACCTTCTCCGGATACTTGGAGACAGAAAATAAACCTTTTTAGAAGCTAATTTCTTTTATATGTGGAAGAAATTAGCTTCTTTTGCAAAAAATTTCCAACTTTAATAACACAATAACATGAACCAACTTTCAGATCGTTTGAATAGCCTGTCGCCTTCAGCTACATTGGCTATGTCACAGAAAAGTAGTGAACTTAAAGCTCAAGGGGTTGACGTAATCAATCTGAGCGTGGGAGAACCGGATTTCAATACACCGGATCACATTAAGGAAGCCGCTAAAAAAGCTATTGACGAAAACTACTCTCGTTATTCTCCAGTTGCCGGATACCCGGCTTTGCGCAACGCCATCGTGGCAAAATTGAAAAATGAAAACGGTCTGGAATATACAGCCACTCAAATCAGCTGTGCAAACGGTGCCAAGCAGTCTGTCTGCAACACCATCATGGCTTTGATCAACAAAGGTGACGAAGTAATCGTTCCGGCTCCTTACTGGGTGAGCTATCCGGAAATGGTGAAACTGGCAGAAGGTACTCCTGTCATTGTACGTGCCGGTATTGAACAGGATTTCAAAATTACTCCTGCTCAGCTGGAAGCAGCCATCACTCCGAACACTCGTGCCCTGATTCTTTGCTCTCCGTCTAACCCGACTGGTTCAGTATACACCAAAGAAGAATTACAGGGACTGGCTGAAGTATTGGCTAAACACGAACGCGTAATCGTTATCGCTGATGAAATTTACGAACACATCAACTACATTGGCAAGCACCAGAGCATTGCTCAGTTTGCAGAAATCAAAGACCGCGTAGTGATTGTAAACGGTGTGTCTAAAGCATACGCCATGACCGGATGGAGAATCGGTTTCATAGCCGGACCGGAATGGATTGTAAAAGGTGTAAACAAACTGCAGGGACAATATACTTCAGGTCCATGCTCTGTATCACAGAAAGCTGCTGAAGCAGCTTACACTGGTACTCAAGCTCCGGTAGAAGAAATGCGTAAGGCATTCGAACGCCGCCGCGACCTGATTGTGAAACTGGCAAAAGAAATTCCGGGATTCGAAGTAAACTTCCCGCAGGGAGCTTTCTACCTCTTCCCGAAATGTGATTCTTTCTTCGGCAAGAAAGATGGTGACCGTGTAATCAACAACGCAGACGATCTGGCTATGTACCTGTTGGAAGTAGGTCACGTGGCTTGCGTAGGCGGAACTTCTTTCGGTGCACCTGAATGCATCCGTATGAGCTATGCAACTTCTGACGAAAACATCGTAGAAGCTATGCGTCGTATCAAGGAAACATTGGCTCGCTTGAAATAAGCAATTACAAATCAAGTATAAAAAACAGCTTTGGAACTTTCCAGAGCTGTTTTTTTATGCGCCTCACAAACCTGTCAACTTAGTCAGGAATCAATCTTCAAACTGACCACTATTTTCAGTACACCTCACTTCAAACGCTTAAACGTTTACAATAAAACGCCTAAGCGTTTGAAGTAAAACTCTTAGGCGTTTTGATTGAAACGCACTTGCATTCTCACACAAACGCAAGTACGTTTTTTCAGACAGATAAAATTAAAATACCTATTAAATTCTCATTTTATTCATACAGAATATTTTCTCACTCTTTGGGAAAGATAAATCCGACTAAGAACAGAAAGCAAATTTATTTGATTTTCAAAGTCTTATCATAAATTTCCTTTCCGTCTTTATTTACCACCTTCATACTTATTTTACCATCAGACAGATCTAACCGCACGGCAGAATCATATCCCTGTTCAAGCATAGGAAAACTATTTTCTACCGTATTAGGTGCGTGATAGAAAAAACGATGAGTATGTCCGGAAACCAGTAAATCCACATCCGCCTTGTTCAGCAAAGGCAAAAAAGTATCACAAACCTCCTTCCAGCCCCAGAAAACATTTTTCTTTGCTTCTTCTTCCGGAATCGCCAAAGGGAAATGACAAATCACAATATGATACCGAGCCTTTTTATATTCCTTACTCTTCACCAACGCTTCCAGCCACTTCCGTTGTTCCACCCGATAAGCAGAATAATCAGTAAAACCAGCATACACTGGATGAGAGTCAGCCTTATCTTCTCCACAATCGAGCATTACAACCATCACATCTCCCAATAAATAACTTCCATACACTTTTCCGTCACTTTTGGGAAAATAAGAAGGAAATGTGCGTGCCAGATTACCACGGGTTTCATGATTGCCACGAACCACTTCAAAAGGAACAGATGATGCAAAAAGTTTTACGCTGGTATCAATAAATGCCGAAAAAGGATTTTCATTGCTTGACTTCTCCATATAATTCATCATATCTCCTGCATAGAAGAAAGAAGTACAAGTCTGATAATCACAATAACGCAATAGCTTCTCTAATAGCTCTGGACGGTTATGAATATCACTGGTAATGAAGATACTCGCTCCTTTCTGATGAGGGTCAATGGTTTTAAACGAATACCATTTTGAAGTCAAACTATCTCCAAACACCACTTTATAAGGCTGAAAAGACTTGACTTCTTTTGTACAAATACGATATTCATACTCTGTTCCAGCCTTTAAATCTTCAGTACGAATCTTAAAGAACTGTGCATCCGCATTTCTCAATCCATGAGCAGTCTCATAATAGCTCTGTAAAGCAGAGCTACCCCGCTTCCGCACTTCCAACTTGGAAAAAGAAGACTTTGAAGTATGGAATACAACCGTAACTCCATCTTGTCTCATTTCTTGTAAATAGGGACCGTGGTCTATCTGAAAAGAAGACTGACCAGATACATTCATACCCAATCCCCACATACATAGAAACAAAAATCTTTTCATAGCCTCACAAAATTATCAATATTCCACCTTGTAATCCTTACGAATCTTCTCCCCTTTCCAAGCCTTCTTTGTTGTCCAGTCTGCCGGTTCATCTGTCCAGAATGGATTATCAGCTGGAAGTCCTAAAGGCAGAAAGCTCAAAGTTGCCATGTATAAACTTCCAGTAGAAGTATATCCATCTGCAGCTTCCGGCTGATGACCGTTAAATCCTAAAACCAGCCAGCCTTCTTTATCAAAATTCTGATTGCCCTCATACATATTACGATGTACGGCAGTCAACGCGCAACGCACCTGAGCCGGCTTAATAAATTCAGGCAATTTTTCCCGAAGAGCCGCATCGGCCAATGACTGGAAGGCAGCTGTACGATAAGTTACAGAACGTCCAAAAGCCGGATAAGTCCCATCAGGGCCTATGATACGTTCACAAAACTCTGCATGGCGAACCATACGACGCAAAGCTTGTTCGTATTCTTTCTGGCTAGCCCAGCGGAAAGGAACCAATGTTTCCAGCATAGCCACCATCATAGGATTCAACACATACGAGTTATAGTAATCCATACTGAACTTACTGCCATCGCTATACCATCCGTCGCCGACATACCATTCCTGGATTTTATTTTTTGAGACACGAAGACGAAACTGGTCAGCTTTTTCTCCCTGCTGGAGCAAGAAGGATTCTGTCAATCCCGTAAACAACAGCCAGTTATTATACGCTCCCGTTCTGTCGCGCAGGGCTTTGAAAGAATCAATATAACGCTGCTTGGTAACCTCATCCAACGGTTTCCACAGTGCCTCGGGAGCACGCAGGAAAGCATGAACCAGATAAGCCGCATCCACAATAGGCTGTGCATGTTTGGTAAAATTCAGCTTATCGGGAGAATTGGGATCTACTGCATTCTTCAAACCTTTCAGCACCTCTTCCCGCATCTGCTTGCGCAACTTACCTTCTTCTGTATCATCATCGGGCAAAGCCAGCCAGGGAGCCACTCCGGCCAGCGTACGGCCTACCGCTTCCAAATGAGTCATTTCATCATACCCCTTCGTTTCGCCACTAGCTGTCTCAACCGGCATATTCTTGTGCAGTGTACCTTCTGCCAGATTATGAATTACAGGATAAGAAATTTTCCAAAGCCATTTCACCCACTGGGCACGATCCTGAGCACCGGTTGTCTGCTCAGCCACTACCTCTTTCTTTTTGTTACGTGCCTGTACATCAGAAACTGTACACAAAAAAGCCACTAATAATAGCCCAACTAAAAAATAAAATTTCCGCATATTCTTTTAAATATTACTTTTTCCTACAAATTTAACAAAAACATACTCAGTTCGCCAAATCCGGCAAACCGAGTATGAATTTTCAGCTAAAATAAAGATTGCCCATTCAACAATAAATCATATCGATAAAGAGCTTCTAAGAAATAATAATCCGCATACGTCAAAGGTACATCTATCTCAGAATTCTGCGGAATTGCCCCCGTGCTATGCATCAGAATAAAATTACCATTCTTTCCTAATTCTGCACGATATTTTTTACTTCCCAATGAATGTAAAATAGTTTTAGCGCCTTCCAGGTATTTGGCACTTTGGCTGCCTTTCACATAGGTGCTCAGTTCCAACAAGGCAGAAGCCGTACATGCTGCAGCAGAAGCATCACGGTAGTTAGTAACTACATTATTGGCATTTGAACGCACACCCGGGGTATATCCCGGCTGGTGTGCATTGAAATCCCACCATGCCACTTTATCGGAAGGAAGATTCGGATGATCCAAGTAAAAATCAGCCATCTTCTCAGCCGTCTTCAAGAAACGTGGGTCCTTTGTTTCACGATAGCACATCGTAAACCCGTAGATACCCCATGCCTGTCCTCTTGACCAGGCTGAGTTGTCAGAATATCCCTGAGAAGTTTCTCCCTTAATCGGTTTTCCTGTTTCTTTGTCATAATATACAATATGGAAACAGCTATAATCATCACGTACCTGATTTTTCATCGTATTTTCTGCATGAGAAATAGCTACCTTTCGGAAAGAATCATCACCTGTCACCTTAGAAGCATAAAACAGCAGTTCCAGGTTCATCATATTGTCAATAATGACAGGAAAATCATATACCTTGTCACCGTGCCAGGAACGGAATCCATTCCAAGACTGAATCACTCCTGCCTTCGGACGGAAACGCGTACAAAGCGAACGTGCTGATTCCACCAGAATGTCTTTATATTCGGGCTTTGGCTCAAACCGGTTGGCATTTCCATAGCTGCAGTACATCATAAAACCTATGTCATGATTGTCCGTAAAGGTTTTCATAGGTTCCATTTTCTTTGTGTAGACCAAAGCTGAATCTTGCAGAGGCTTATTATCAAGGTATTCAGAAACATACCATAAAGAGCCGGGGAAGAAACCGGCCGTCCACAAATAAATGCTTCCCTTTGAAACCGTACCATCTTTACGCAGACTATGCGGCATCACTCCTTTTCCTTCTTTTCCTTGAGCCGGAGTCTTCAGCATCAATTCATATTGTCGGGCTGCAAACTCCATATTTTCCCGAATAAATGTTTTTTCTACATCCTGCGCCTGGGAAAATCCCAAAGCGCAGAAACTTAAAGCAATAGTCAGTATCGTTTTCTTCTTTTTCATGGTTTTAGTGTCAATTTATCAAATAATACTCTGTCTATATTACCATCCAGGATTTTGTTCTCCCAGATTAGGGTTACTCTCATATTCTTTTGCTGGAAGAGGCCATAAATAATCACGTTCATTAAACACACGATTATAACGAGGCCCTCCTAAAAGATCATCATAAGTGAAATTCAATTTTTCCTCGCAAAGTCCCCAGCGTTTTAAATCCCCAAAACGGTGTCCTTCACATGCTAACTCAATCGCTCTTTCATGCACAATCCGTTCAAAAATCTCCTCCTTAGTAGAAGCTCTCAAATCACTATTTTCTCCAGTCCTTGACAAGGAAGGCATCTTTACATCATCACGTTCATTACGTACACGATTAATCAACGCAATAGCCTCATCAGGTTTGTCCATTTCGTTATAACATTCAGCCAGCATCAGCAATACATCTGCATAACGAATCAACGGGAAATTAATAGGCACATGTTCACGATTGGTCAAAGTACCATTCATGTCACCTTCTGGCACAAATTTCCGCCACAGGTAATCATACCAACCACGATTGTTACGGATTTGCCCTTTGTTCTCATTGGTACCCGGAGCCACTACAAACTCCATCATTTTCGGAACTGTTCCATTGCATCCATAATACTGAGAATAAGGAGTAATCAATGTCATCTCCATTCTTGGGTCACGCTGCTCATACATTTGACGAAGCATGTCTTTCTTTTTAGGATATTGCGCAACCGTTCCATCCTCTTCACTCAAAGTAGCTAAAAAGGTTTCTTTCTGAATTGCCGGTGAAGAAGTAAATCCTGGAATCCAATCTTCCCAACTAAAAGGAGACCCGTCATTGTTCTCATACATATCTGCCAATATATCGGTAGGAATACAGTTATTCCATCCACCTCCATAGGAAGAACGGCTTCCCAGACGAAGGCCAAAGGCCATTCCATATTCTGTTCCTGTCCCTCCCATATTCTGAATAGCAAAAATCATTTCATTGCTGGAATCTCCTTCTGGTGTAAACAATTTAGCATAACTATGATACAATCCATAATTATATCCTCTTCCATCCGGGTCATTTACAATTTCTTCAAAGTCGGCCGCAGCTCCAGGATAATCCTTTGCATACAGTTTCACTTTTCCTCGTAAAGCAACAGCAGCTCCTCGGGTAGCACGCCCGTATTCCGTCTGTTCCCAATGCACCGGCAACACATTGATAGCTTCCTGCAAATCATCCAAAATAAACTTCCGTGTTTCTTCTACAGTAGAACGAGGTTTCTTCATCTCCATATACTCTTCTTCTGCTACGGTAGTTTCATCATACAAAGGTACCCCACCATAAAAATCTAACAGATGGAAATAATACAATGCACGCATAAATTTAGCTTCTCCCTTATAGATGGCTTTTTGTTCTTCCGGCATATCTACTCCATCAATATTCCGAAGCAAAGCATTCGCCCGTGCAATACCTCCATACGTATCTTTAAATTTATTTTCTATCACCGAGGTACGGTCTGTATAAGTGCCTTCTATCACAGTTTCGTTCATTCCATACCCAATCTCTCCCAGTCCATCTTGCCAGAAATACGCTCCAAATACGTTTTCTTTTTTCATCTGGTTATAAATACTCATCATTCCCTGATGAGCATGATTTTCCGTTTTCCAAAACGTTCCTGAATTCAACTTATCATGCGGAAGCTGGTCCAAATCAAAACAGCCAGTAAGCAACCCCGCAGCAGCGAACAATAATATATATTTTTTCATATCACAAATCTTATTTAAAATGACACATTAAGTCCGAATGATGCCTGACGCATGGAAGGATAAGTAAATTTATTTGTCTCCGGATCCATACCAGCATAATCAGTGAAAGTAAAGAAGTTTTCCAAACTACAGAACAAACGTACCCTGCTCAGGGAAGCTGCTTTCACCCATTTTTCAGGCAGTGTATATCCCAACTGGATATTGCGAATTTTAAAATACCGCTTATCTGTCTGCCAAAGCGTACTAGCACGGGTATTACGTCCATCTCCTGTCAACAATCTTGGGAAAGTAGCATCTGTAACTCCCTTATGCCAACATCCATCTGCAACTTCCTGACTAATTTGATTTCCATAAGTTACATAAGTAGAACGCATGGTAGTATATACCTCTTTCTGGCTACCTGTACCAGAAAGCACGGTAGAGAAATCAAAACCCTTCCAATCAAATCCTAATGTAAAGTTATACATCAAACGAGGAGTGTCGCCATAGCCTAAAGGTACTCGGTCATCATCATTAAAGATACCGTTTCCATCCATATCCTTATATAATACATCTCCTAATTCTGGTCTTTTATATGTTTGGAAAGGATTTACCTGTTTACCATCTTTTCCTATAGGAGCATTATCTACCAAAGACTGCACATAATCCAAGTCCTCTTGTGTCTGTACGATACGGTCGGCCACCAATATATACTGTACATTGATTGGATAACCTTCTTTTATCATCTTACTTCCACTAATGCTAGGTTCATCTCCTTTAAACTTCGTCACCTTATTATTTACGAAAGTCATGTTCATGCCTACATTGTAATGGAAGTCATTAATTTTATCAGCCCAATTCAATGTCAGTTCAAAGCCTTTATTTACGACTTTCGCACTATTTTGAGTAGGAATTGAAGCATCACCATGTACCAGCGGTGCAGGCAAATTAATCAAAATATCCGAAGTCTTTTTATAGAAGTATTCCAATGTACCTGACAGACGGTTATTCAAAACAGCAAAATCTGCAGCCACGTTAGTCACTGCTGTACTTTCCCATGTCAAGTTTATATTGGCCAGCGATGTCTGTGCCATACCAATCTGCAGTCCATCGTTTAACACATAATTAGCCTGAGCATAAGAAGGAACAGACTGATACTCAGATGCCAGGTAATTATTTCCCAATTCACCGTAAGATGCACGTAACTTCAAGGCATCCAACCATCCTTTTGTACCTTCCATGAATGCTTCCTGATCCATACGCCAACCTGCAGAAACAGACGGGAAATATCCCCAGCGATTATTTTTTGTAAAACGAGAAGAAGCATCTGCACGCAAATTCAATTCTAACAAATACTTATCTGCCCATCCCAGGTTAATACGTCCGAAGAAAGAGCGCATAGCCCATTCCGAATGAGAACCACTTGTAGTTGATTCGCCTGTAGCACCATTAATCACATCCACAGAAGAATCAACCCAGTCATAGCGCTGGGCACTGAAACTACGGTCACGCCGCATTTCCTGACTGGCACCCAACATTACATTCAAATCCAAACGGTTATCCAGGAATCTGTTTTCATAACGTATCACTCCATCCATAAAGATACGTTCTATCTTTCGGTTGTCATTAGACACATAATCCCGACGACTGTCCTTCTGCACAATCTGGTCTGTGGCAAAGTTCCACATATCAAGCAGATTCGTCTTTTTCCAATTGTCCTTATCGGTCAATTCGTATGAATACGAGCCAGAGATACTCAGTCCTTTCAAAGGAGTAATTGTTCCAAAAAACTGTGCCTTGAAATTGCGCTCCTTTTTTTCTCCGATTTCCCGGTATAGTTTTTGCAATGGATTATTTGCCTGAGGGTCATCCTCCGGATTCTGCATACCACCAAACCGTCCGTCATGACGCAGCACCATGCCAGGTGTACTGGCCACTCCGTATGTGAACACATCATCCACACGGTCTTGTCCCATATCAATATTGGCCAAATAGCCATTTAAACGAGTTCCTAAGCTCAACCATTTAGTCGGACGAAGTTCCAAATTAGTACGAAAACTATATCTTTCATAACCGGCATTTTCCATCACACCCGGATTGTTATTATATCCAAAAGAGGTATAATAAGATGCCTTTTCCGAACCGCCGCTTACAGATAAATTATGGTTTGTTGCCACTCCAGTACGGAACACCTCATCTATCCAGTTTGTATTCGGATATTTCAAAGGATTTTGCCCAGCATCATCTCTCCAAGCCTTAATAGTTTCTTCAGAAAAACGTGCAGGTTTATTACTATTTACATAGGCTTCGTTCATCAATTCCATATAAGTAGCATAATCTGACACTGGATCAATCGTCTTGCCAATAGATTCCAAAGAAACATAACCTGTATAATCAATATTAACCTTTCCCTGTTTTCCTTTCTTGGTTGTTATCAAAATAACTCCATTAGCAGCACGTGAACCGTAAATGGAAGCCGAAGCGGCATCTTTCAATACAGTCATGCTTTCCACATCCTGAGGAGCCACTGTATTGATATTACTTTCCACACCATCGATAATCACCAAAGGAGAAGAATCGTTCAGGGTACCTTGACCACGTACTAGAATACTTCCATTATCATCACCCGGTTTATTGCTTGAAGAAGTAACAGACACACCGGCAGCCATACCTGCTAATCCAGAAGAAAGGTTGGTAATCGGACGTTTCTCTGCAATTTCTCCCATATCGACTGAAGATACAGAACCTGTCAAGTTCACCTTTTTCTGGGAAGCATAACCTACCACTACCACTTCATCTATCAACTCCGTATCTTCAGCCAGCTTAACTGTAAAATTAGTTTTATTTCCAGTTTTGATGGTCTGTTCCTTATAACCAATGTAGCTAATGACTAATTCCGCATTCTCTTGTACGTTATTTAGCGTAAAGTTACCATCCAAATCGGTGATAATACCTTGAGAGGTTCCTTTCACTAATACATTTGCACCGATAATCGGTTCACCAGCTTTGTCCGTTACGGTTCCAGTCACAACACGACCACTTTGTTGCAATACCATATAAGAAGAGTCTGAAAGTTTTTCCATAGAAGAAAAAGATTCAGCATAAGCTGTGCTGCCTATCCAACACAAAGCTCCTCCCAAAAGCCAACAAGAAAGGCTTCCATACGACGTGCGTTTTTCTTTTTTAGATTGATACATAAAACTTAATTATTTTAAGGTTTTGTGCAAAACTAGAAAATACATTCATCAGACAGGATACATTTGCGTCCAAACAAAAACACACGTCTGTCTAGTCTTTGAGTTTTAACACTAAGCGAAATACTTAAAATCAGAACCTTACACAGAAATGTAGCTTGATTTGGACAACGAAGCCCCCTCTTTTCTCTGATTTAGTCCTATTTTTGTATCTATTCAAAATACTATAAGAACATGAAAACATTACGCACATGGACATTGGCAACTTACTGCTGTATCGGAAGTGTACTTCTTGCACAAGAGCCCTCGTATTCTACACAAGAAATTCTGAAAGACTTGGAATTTTTCAACGGATGGGAAGCCTCGCAGCTTGCCCCCAATTTCAAGAAAAAACAATTAACCAATTTCCGTAGTCCCTTAATGAGGCAACTTGCCGAAAACATGATAGAGGGGAACTATCAGAAAGAATACCGGTTGAAAACTTACAGGCCAATAGCTTCCAACAAAATCCTCCAAAATAAACTTAAGTTATCAGACGGATATAGCCGTTATGAAAACATCACCGGTATGTATCTGGAGAAAGGAGAGAATGTAGTATTGGTAGGCGACATGCACGGAAGAGAAATCAACCTGCTGATTCCAGACTGGATGCGACAGCCTACACCAGGATTTGCCCCCACCAAAGATCCGGAAGGATGGGAGCTGAAAAAGCAGGTCATTGCCTTGCATGAAGGAGTCAACGTGATTCATGTAGAAAAATCCGGAAATGTCTACATAGACTACTTTGCCGATGACCCTGAAACTGCCCCTGGTGTTACAATCCATTTTGTGACAGGAAAAGTAAACGGCTACTTTGATGCCGAGACACAAACAAATGAAGATTGGAACAAGCTTCTTGATCAGGCCGTCAGTCCGGTAATGGATGTCAAAACCCGCTACATGCAACTTGCCTATCCTGTAGAGTTCCTGAAAAAATTCGATTATGGAAAAGGTAAGGAGCTAGCTCAGGCATACGATCAAATCATGACTCAGCAGTATGAGTTCTGTGGAGCTTTAAAATACAACCGTGTACCCGAAAAGCGAATTCTAGCCCGTGTCAACTTCAACTATTTCATGTTCCGCGACGGTGATGGTGTAGCCTTCCTCGGTAATGAAAGCACCATGAAATCAGCATTAGGGCCGGACATCTACAAGGACTGGGGAGTAAATCATGAAATCGGACACGTTATGCAGATGAGTCCACAACTCACTTGGGGAGGTATGACAGAAGTAAGTAACAACCTGTTCACCATGTATGTGGCCACACTCGCAGGACAACCCAGCCGCTTGTCAAAATCAAAAAACTACGACAAAGCATTTAAAGAAGTGCTTGAGGCGGAAAAGAAACCATTCATCATGTGCGTGGGTGATCCATTTCAAAAGTTGGTACCATTCTGGCAACTATACTTATATGCTAAAGAAAAGGGATACAACGATTTTTACGCTGACTTGATGGAATATATGCGAAACCACCCCCACAAAGGTACGGGAAACGCTTCCATTCACAATATGTATGAATTCGCCAAAGTGTCCTGCGATTTACTGAAAACCGACTTGACCGATTTCTTCCAAGCCTGGGGATTCTTTGAAACCGGTAAATTTCATATAGGCGACTATGCTGACTATAATTTTGATGTGACTCCACAAATGGTGGAAGACACAAAAGAATATATTGCCTCAAAACATTATCCAAAACCTCAAAAGGATATCACACGGCTGAGTGACTAAATACGAAGCATCTTACATAATTTAATAGCATAGACAAATGAAAAATCATCCTGAAAAACAAAACACTACAAGCAAAATCCTCACATTCATTTTTGCTTGCTTATGCGTATTCTCCGCTTTCGGAAAAACGGAGATACAACCCCACCACCCCCGGCTGCTCTTCACGACCACCGAAGAAAAAGCCGTAAAGAAACTCATCAAGAAAGACCCTCTGGCTAGACAATTGGCCGCATTTCTCAAGACAAAAGCGGACTCCATAGCAGAAGCCCCACAAATTCCTTACAAAATGGACAAGTATGGCAACATGCTTTGGACATCAAGAGCCTACGTACTGCGTTTGGGAACTCTCTCATTAGCTTACCGTCTGTATGGAGAACAAAAATACCTGGATGCAGCCAACAAAACACTGCTCTGGGTTTGCGGCTATAAGGACTGGGATCCCAAACATTATCTGGACACAGCAGAAATGACCACAGCCGTCGCCATTGCTTACGACTGGCTGTTCGATGCCCTTCCAGAAACTACCCGCAAAATAATCAAGGGAAGCATCTATAAAAATGCGATTTCCAACGTATTACGGGAATACGAGAAAGGCGGTCCCGGAAGCTGGGCCAAAAGAGAAACTAATTGGAACGTAGTATGTAACACAGGCATGACCTTGGGAGCATTGGCTGTAGCGGAAGATTATCCGGAAGAAGCGGAAACCATTCTGAAAAATGCCGCTCACTACATGCCCAACTGCCTGAAACATTTTGCTCCTGATGGGGTATGCTATGAAGGACCCGCTTACTGGGGATACACCAACAGTTACCTTTCTTTATACTTAAAAGCTGTCAATGACAACGGAGGAGATCAAGGAGGCATTGGTCAGTTACCAGGTGTATCACGTACAGCCCTTTTCTATAAACGTACGCTGACTCCTTCCGGACAACGTTTCAACTTCGGAAATGCCAGTGCAGAAGAAGTGCTGAACACACCGGCCTTCTTCTTTTTCAGCAAGCATTACGGGCAACCGGAAATAGCGGAATGGTTCCGCAAGGAGATAGAAAAAACCATCCGGCAAAACCAGCCGATGCACCAGTTGTTCTTTCTGTCACTCCCCTGGTTCAATCCGGCTTCTCCAGCCCAAAATGAACAGATTCCGGCACTGGAGGTATATCACAACAGCATCAACGACCTGCTTGTGCTCAACGTCGACCGGAAAGAAAAAGGCTCCGTCTTCCTCGTAGCCAAAGGCGGACTGCCCAATCAGGCACACCAGCAGATGGACTGCGGCACATTTATCATCGAAAGTGATAGTGTGTGCTGGACAGAAGACTTGGGGGCTGATGATTACGCCTTACCTGGCTTTTGGGATGGAAAACCAGGAGGAGACCGCTGGAAATACTTCCGCAACAACAACTTCTCACATAATACATTGAATATTGACAGACAACCACAATATGCCAACGGTAAGGCTTTCGTATGCGAAGAAAATACGCATACAGCACACCCCTATGCCCGACTGGATCTCTCAGAAGTATACAAAGTACAGGCTCACAAAGCGTTCCGTAAATTTACGCTAATCAATGACCATACTATCGAAGTAGAAGATGAAGTGGAAGTACGAAATACATCCTCTACCGTTTTTTGGACCGCAGCAACAAAAGCCGATGTTACAATAAACGGATCAGTTGCACAGCTCCAAAAAGACGGAAAAGTTTTCTATTTTCGTATTCTTTCTCCCGAAGGAGCTACGTTCCATACCTACCCTGCATATAATACTTACCTTGGTGAAAAACCAATTAAAGGTATTACGATGTTAGAAATTGCCTGCCCTGCACAAGGTGGGAAAGCTAAAATTACAGTAGAAATGAGCAGTAAAAAATAATAACAGCCCTTTTAGATTAAAAAAACATAAAGCTAAATCAATTATGAAAATCGCTTTACGCTTAATTTTGACAATGTTCTTATTGACAGGAATACAGAGCCTTCAGGCCAAAGATGATACATATACTTTTCATGGACTACATACCGATAAGCTACCTTTGGTATGGGATGAAGGTATCCCGTTAGGTAACGGAATCATGGGTACATTAATCTGGCAGAAAGGAGAGAACCTCCGTCTGGCACTAGATCGTGCCGATTTGTGGGACCTTCGCCCTGTCAAAGAGTTCTCAGGGCCCGATTATTCTTACCGCTTCATACAGGAAGCCGTAAAAAAGGATGATTTAAGTGAAGTGTATAAACTCATTGACGCACGAACCAGCCAGGATATTGCTCCTACCAAGATTCCGGCTGGAGCTATTGAATTTGGTATCCAAAAACTAGGAGAAATAAAGAGTGTGGAACTTGACATACACAAAGCTATCTGCACTATCAAATGGAAAAACGGGACAAAAGGACAGTTCTTTACAGGAGCAACCGATAAGATGGGGCATTTCAAATTTACTCATCTTCCTGACACTTTATCTATTTTTTTTCAACGTCCACAATTCGAACTGGAAAAGGGAATTAAAGAATCTCATAATTCCCTATCCCGTTTAGGATACAAAAATGGGAAAATAAAAGAAAAAGAAAATTCCATCTACTATCACCAAAAATTATATGGCGAAACAGCTTACGAAGTTGTACTTAAATGGACGTATCCCAACAAACAGACTTTAGAAGGTACTTACTGCTTGACAACGCAAGGCACATGGTACAGTGAGCCGGAAACCGCAGAAAGTCTAATGAAAAAATATACGGATAATTTTGAGTCAGCCCTATCTGCGCACCTGCAATGGTGGCAAAACTACTGGAGTCGTTGCCGTATCACCCTGCCAGACAAAATACTCGAGAGACAATGGTATCTGGAAATGTATAAATTTGGAGCAGCTTCCCGAAAAGATGCTCCACCTATCTGCCTGCAAGCTGTATGGACAGCCGACAACGGACAAACTCCTCCCTGGAGAGGTGATTTTCATAATGACCTGAACACACAGCTAAGCTACTGGCCAGGTTATACCTCCAATCACATGGAAGAATCAGAAGTTTTTACTGACTGGTTATGGAAAATCAAACAGAACAGTGAAGATTATACCAAGCAATTCTTCGGAGTTGAAGGTCTGAATGTACCTTGTATATCGACTCTCGATGGTAAGAATCTGGGAGGATGGAACCAGTACTCTCACCAACCAAGCACATCCGGATGGCTAGCTCATCACTTCTACCTACAATGGAAATATTCCGCAGATACTTGTTTCCTGAAAGAAAAAGCCTATCCGTGGGTGAAAGAATCAGCCCGTTACTTTGAAAATATTTCAGAAAAAGGAAAGAACGGAATGCGAAAGCTTCCGTTGTCAAGTTCACCGGAAATCAATGGCAACCGACCGGATGCCTGGTTTACAGAAACCACAAACTTTGACCTTGCTTGCATTCGCTTTACCTTACAAGCAGCTGAAGAAATGGCCGACAGCCTGAAACTACCCCATGAAGCAGCTCACTGGAAGCAACAATTAAAAGAATGGCCAGACTTTGCTACAGACTCCACTGGGCTGACCATTGCTCCTCATTATCCGTTGAAATATACACACCGCCATCTCTCGCATCTGTTAGCTTTCCATCCACTGGGGCTGCTGGATATATCCCAAGGTAAAGATGTAAAAAAACTCCTGGAACGTTCTGTTCATCATTTTGAAGAACAAGGTGTACAAGGATGGGTGGGCTATACCTACACATGGTTAGCTAACATGCAAGCACGTCTTTTCAATGGAGATGCAGCCTCACGCTCCTTGCATATCTTTATCAAAGCCTTCTGTTCTCCCAACAGTTTTCATTTAAACGGAGACCAGCTTCGGAAAGGGTACTCCGGTTTTACATATCGCCCCTTTACATTAGAAGGAAACTTTGCCTATGCTTCTGCCATCCAAGAGATGCTGTTACAAAGTCACACAGGTGTAATACGAGTATTCCCTGCTCTTCCGGAAAGTTGGCAAGAAGCCTCATTCCAGGACATGAGGGCTATAGGAGGCTTCCTAGTCAGTGCTGACTATCAGGAAGGGAAGGTAAAACGAATCTCCATCCATTCTGAAAAAGGAGGATGGATGAAAGTATTCAATCCGTTTACACAAAAAATTGTCATCTGCCAGATGAAACCTGGAGAGACGTTCAATCTTTCTTCTCCCCCAAAGCCCGATAAAGTTCAATAAATCAACTCATAATTTGTAATAATGGAAACAGTAGAAGAGATTTTAATTCTTCCATTGCTTCCATTATTACCTAATAAACAAGTCTCTACAAATAGTACCTTTTGGACATTTGAGCTATTTTTCCTAAATTGCCATAGTTTTTATACATGAAAACAATGAAAATTAACACAACAATTACGATAATCTTCTTGCTATGCCTGCAAGTATCTTCCGCTTTTTGCAATACAAACCTTAAACATTTAGGTAAAGCAGAAGGCCTTTCACAAGTATCCGTACTATCAATCTGTCAAGATGAACTCGGCAGAATGTGGTTTGGTACCCTAGAAGGTCTCAATTGTTATGATGGGCAGAATGTGAAAATATACAGGCCAGGTGTAAAAGGTAGAGAAAGTACATTTTTTGGAAATGAAATATACAATCTAGCGTCTGACCATCAAGGGCATCTTCTATTTACATCTAATCAACAAGTCATTTTATACGATCTCTACGAAGAACGTTTTTCCAACTTAAATTTTAACCTTGACAAACTGCACGCCAAGGATTCACAGATATGGGGAACCGTCCGAGACAGCATCTTATTATGGAATCCTTCCACAAAACAATTTGATTTCATTTACAAGTTGAATAACCAGCAGAAAATTACTTGTCTTCAAATGGAGACTAGCCATAGTGGATTTATAAGAACGACAAAAGGTGTTTACAAAATTGAAATCGAAAAGCATCCTTCCGTTCATTGTTTGATTCCACAAGTCTATACATATAATATGTATCAAGACCGGCGAAAGAATCTATGGATTGCTATTTACCATAAAGGTATATACAAAATCCGTATGGATAAAAACGACACTTCTATTGAAAAAGACTTTACACTTTCCAGTCCAGATGTACGCTGTTTTGCAGAAGATGAAGCAGGAAATATATGGGCTGGTACGTTTAATGGATTGAATAAAATAGATTTAACCGGTCAGGTCACCCATTATTCAAACGATGCACAACCCTATAACCAGGAACAAACCTCTATCTATTCACTTTACAAAGATAAACAGGGCTCCCTGTGGATTGGAACATATTATGGAGGAGTTTATTATTTTAATCCACAAATAGATATTTTTCATCATTTTTCCAGTCATACTTCTTCCCGCAAAGGGTTAAATTCATCCATCACAGGAAAAATGCTTGAAGATAAACGAGGAAACATCTGGATATGCACCGAAAAAGGCGGACTAAATCTGTTAGACAGAAAACAAGAAAAGTTCTCTTATTTCCTACACCAAAAAAGCCCTCAATATCCCGCGTTCCATTCTGTGAAATGCATGGCATACGATGAAAAGAAAGATTTACTTTATGTAGGCACACATAAACAAGGGCTTCTTTGCCTCAGTCTCCCACAAGGTAACATTCAATTCCATACCACAAAAGCCGGACAATCTTTTAATCATATTCAATTTTTATCGGATAAACTTTATTTATTGTCCGAAAAAGGTATGTTTATTAAACAAGAAGGGAAATTACAATCTTTATATCCTTTTCTTAAGGTAACCCAGCAACCAGGAAACACATTTTTCATAGATAGCCAACACCGGCTATGGATAGCACAAAAACAACAAATTGTCAGAGTAAATATGGATAACCCACATAAAATCTGTTTTTACCAATATGGAAAGAATGGGCTAGATATATTTCAGGCTCAGTGTATTACTGAAGACAAAACAGGACGTATCTTTATTGGAACTTCAGGTGGTGGATTATATGAATTCCAAGAAAAAGCAAGCTGCTTTACACCACATACAATATTGGATATTCATTATTGCTATGACATACAAGTACACGAAAATAACACACTGATAATTTCCAATGAGAACGGAGTTTTAACCTATCATCCCGATAGAAAGGAGATAAAATTTATCAGTGCTGAAAAACAACTGCAACTTACTGCTACCAATGACAATGGAAGTCTATTGCTATGTAAGAATGGCGATATATTTGCAGGAGGAATAGGAGGTATCACTCAATTCAATCTAAGTTCTCTCTCCATACCAACTCCTCCCTACCAACTTTATTTTTCATCCTTAAAAGTGAATGATGTTCCTCTGACATATAATGAATCACAAGGAAATATCTCAAAAGCACTTCCATTTACAGACAAGGTTACATTAGCACATAATGAAAATAATCTTTCTATATCATTCAGCACAAATAATTATACCACAAGTGCTTATCAACCCGTTTACGAATACTATCTAGAAGGATTCAGCAAA
>ERZ780034.327-NODE-327-length-18567-cov-6.44679_pt1 | contig 18567 bp, 15 predicted proteins | sample MGYA00511855_ERZ780034 | MGnify/ENA primary metagenome ERZ780034 (study PRJEB29588, sample SAMEA2148024) | human gut metagenome | biome: human gut; feature: human-associated habitat; material: faeces | place: Denmark | collected 2008/2010 ...
AATTATCTAAAATTTATTTCATGACGCGTTCTACGTCCTGGATGGTGCGGTTGAATGGTCCGTTGTGCTCCAGTTTGATGGTACACATGGCTGCCGCAAACTTGCCGGCTTCTACCGGATTGGCTCCCTGCAGGCGCTTGTAGAGATAGCCTGCCGAATAGGTATCGCCGCATCCGGTAGCATCTACTACTTCATGAGGAGGATAGGCTGGAATGTCGTAGAACGTATCATCTACATAAACCAGAGAGCCCTCGCTGCCCAGGGTGATGATAACCTCGGCTACGCCCCAGGCATGAATCAGCTTGGCGGCTTCCTTCGGGTCCTTCAGTCCGGTAATGGTCTCCATTTCGGTCTCATTCACCTTCAGATAATAGGTGTTCTTGAGCACATCGAGCTTATCCTTCCAGTCGATGGCGTAAACTTTCTCGTCTCTCACCTCGCGCAGATATCCCTGCACATCGATGGAAACTTTTCCCTTCTTGGCAAGAAAGGCAACCACTTCTGGCGAGAAATCATCGCTCAGCAGACTGCCCAGGTGGAAGACCTTGGCCTCTACATGCTCCAGCTGCTGGATGGTGAAAGGATCTGCCTTGGCAAGCACACGCTGCTTACGGTCGTTGGGATTATCGCCATAAATATTCTCGAAGAAAACCGTATTGCGCGATGGGTTCAAGGTGACGTCTATTCCAGCCTTGAGCATCTTTTCAACCGGTTCTTTCTCGGTAGGATCCATCGCCGTAATGAGCGAGAAACTTACATTCTTTGGCAATTGGTTGATGGCGTAGGCAAAATAAAAAGAGGTGCCGCCAGCCATGTAAACCGTACTGCTCGGGGTCACGATTTTATCCTTTGTTACGTGCCCAATACAACAAATATCTTTCATTTTTATTACATTTTGCGGATGCAAAGGTACTGCAAATCGAGAATAATACAAAAAAAAATGGGAATTATTTTGTTTTGTTCGCTTTTTAATGTACCTTTGCATCGAGAAAAAGCAATTTTTTTAATATTATCTAGAATAGATATAAAGAAACATTATGTGGTTTGATAATTTAATCAACGTGCATTCGGCGGTGCAAGGCATCGTCATCCTGTCTTTGATTTGTACTTTGGGTCTTGCTCTCGGCAAGATTCATGTCAAAGGAATCTCTCTTGGCATAGCCTTCGTATTCTTCGTGGGTATTATAGCGGGTCATCTAGGGATCTCTATTGACCAGAACATGCTGGAGTTTGCAGAAAGCTTCGGCCTTACCATGTTTGTGTATGTGCTGGGTCTTTATGTGGGTCCTAACTTCTTCGGTTCGATGCGTCACGAAGGCATTTCGCTCAATCTCTGGAGTCTGGCTGTCATCCTGGTGGGAACCTTGTTCTCGCTCGGCTTGTGCTGGATTTTGCCAATCAGTCTGCCTGATATGATGGGCATCCTGTGTGGCGCCACAACCAATACGCCTGCCCTTGGTGCAGCCCAGCAGGCGTTGCAGCAGTTGGGCGTGCCTAGCGAAGGTGCGGCTCTGGGCTGTGCCGTTACTTATCCTTTGGGTGTTGTGGGCGTTATCCTGGCGATGATGCTCTTGCGCAAACTCTTTGTGAAACCGGAAGATCTGGAGATTCGCAATAATGATGATGACGACCATACGTCTATCGGACAGTACGTAATCGTGAATCCTGCCCTGAATGGCAATACCATAGCAGAGATTACGATGATGACGCATCGCAAGTTCATCATCTCCCGTGTGTGGAGAGGCGAACAGGTGATAGTTCCTCAGGCTGATACGGTACTTCATACGAATGATAATGTGCTCGTGGTTACCAATAAGGAAGAGGTCTCGGCGATGCAGATTCTCTTCGGAAAGAAGGTGGATAAGGAGTGGAATAATGATAAGGTAGACTGGAATGCGATTGATGCGAAGGTAGAAAGCCGCATTATCGTTGTTACCCGTCCGGGACTGAACGGCAAGCGCCTGGGTAGCCTGCAGATGCGAAATTCCTATGGCGTGAATGTGAGCCGTGTGCTTCGTGGTGATATCCGTCTGCTTGCTACAGATGACCTCCGTCTGCAGTACGGCGACCGACTGACGGTAGTTGGCGACCCTACGAGTATCGACCATGTAGAACAGTTCCTGGGTAATGCCGTAAAGACCCTGAACGAGCCGAACCTCGGCGCTATCTTCCTCGGAATCATTCTTGGTCTTGCCGTAGGAACCATTCCTCTGGATATTCCTGGAATGACGGCTCCTGTGCGTCTGGGTATTGCCGGTGGTCCTATCGTGATGGGTATTCTGATTGGTGCGCTGGGGCCTCGTGTGCATTTCATCTCTTACATGACGCGAAGTGCGGGTCTGATGCTGCGAGAACTGGGTCTTGCTCTCTATCTCGGTTGCCTGGGGTTGGCGGCTGGTGGACAGTTCTTCGAGACGGTAGTCCGTCCGGAAGGTTTGATGTGGGTAGGCATCGGTTTCCTTATCACAGTTGTGCCTGTGGTTATCGTAGGTCTCATCATCTTGAAGTCCAAGAAGTATGACTTCGGCAGTATCTGCGGAATCCTCTGTGGAAGTATGGCGAATCCGATGGCGCTTACTTACGCCAACGAGACGCTGGATGGCGATACGCCAAGTATCAGTTATGCTACGGTTTATCCGCTCGGCATGTTTATCAGAGTGGTGATAGCTCAGGTTATCGTGATGTTCTTTGTCTGATGTTACGATGTTTTCATCTGTTTCTGCGGATTCTGTCATCCGCAGATATGAAGAAAGGCTGGTTTCGGTTAGAAATCAGCCTTTCTTGTTACAGTCATCTTCTTTCCCGTCATCGGGTGCTCAAATGTGATTTCCTCTGCATGAAGATGCAGTCTTGTTGCCGGCTCGTTGCCGTAGAGCGGATCGCCGATGATAGGGGCATTCAGACCTTCCTGATGAGCACAATGCACTCTCAGCTGGTGCGTCCTGCCCGTTTTAGGATAGAGCGCCAGGCGAAGATGGGTATCGTCAATACGATCTAGAACCTCGTATTCTGTAATGGCTTCCTTGCCCTGTTCGCGGTTTACCATCTGTCGTGGACGGTCTAGGAAATCTGCTATCAGGGGGAGCGAGATGTAACCTCTTCCGCCTTCAGCTTCTTTCAGAATCCGGTTGCACGATTCCTTGTCTTTTCCGCAAACGATGGCTACATACTTCTTCTGAACCCGATGATTCAGAAACTCCTTCTGCAGGCGATGATAGGCAAACTCGGTCTTGGCAATAATCATCAGTCCGCTTGTTGCCATGTCCAGACGATGGACGATGAGCGGACCGGTAGCTTCCTGATATTTTCTGCGCATCAGAGCGTAGACGGAAGGCTGGGCTGCATCTTTCCCCGGAACCGAGAGTAAACCTTCGGGCTTATAGATGACTGCCAGTTCACGGTCTTCGTAGAGCGTTTCCACCTTATTATATATAGTAGTTTCGGTCTGTTGGGTTTCAAAGACTGTTTTAGGCAGCATCCAATGTAGTATCGGTTTGCATTTTCCGTTGCAGGCAGGATAAAACTGAAGATGATGTCTGATTTCTTCTTTCGGACTCTCTCCCCACCAGAACATCGCCATCTGCAGAGGCTTGTAGCCATGCTGGTAAGCGTATTGCAGGAGTTTCGGCTCGCAGCATTCTCCACTTCCAGCAGGTGGAATCTTAACCGCCTCGTCCTTGAAAATCTCCAGCAGATCTTTGGTTTCTCCTTCCGCATTCAGCATCTGGAATTTCGAAAACAGCCATTGCTGAAGTTCTTCAGATAACTGTTTGCGGAGCTGTTTCGCACTTTTCAAATCCTTTTCGTAGTTTTCATATAGCGTTTCGTATGCCGTCTTTTCGTTTATCGACTTTTTCAGCCTCTTCAGTTCTGCCTTCATAAACTGGCTCTCTTTTATCATCGCTTTCTCCTCTTCCTCGCTCAGGGGCGTTCCTGCCGAAAGGGCTTCCTGGCGCCTTGCATCTCGCTTTTCCTTTGCTTCTTTTATCTTTGTCTGATAGTTTGCGATAACTTCCTGGCGCTTTTGCTGCAAATCATCAATCAGTTTTTTCGCCTTTATCAGGGTTTCGTTGGCTTCAAACTGTCTGATTTGCTGGTTCATTTCCGAAATCTCAGCCTCATGTACCTTAAAATATCCGTCGGGTTGGAGATAATCGAACACGGCTGGCACAAAACCTTCCCAGTCGCTTCTGCCGCCAATCTGTCCGCTATAAGCTCTCAGATAGCCAATCTTACTGTTGTCGGCTTCTACGATAAGTACGCCGAACATCTTTCCACGGTCTATTTCCTCCCGCCAGTCGTTTCGCTGTGAGAGTTCATCCTGCAACTCTCTGCATGCTTCGATGCAGAGAGGATGAGGTTCGTAGCTGAATGGATTGTTTATCCTTTCAGGTATATTATTTAGTTCTATATTTTTGAATAAATGCATTTCCATGCTACAAAGATACACATTTAAACGCGTTTTAGTTCGTATTTTATATAAAAAATGAGTTTTTCAGTTATTTTTTTGTCTATTTGGATTTTTTGTTGTACTTTCGCAACTGAAACATAAATTCATTTAAATAGTCTATCATGGTAAGCGTATATAGAAAGATAATGACGATGCAGATTAAGAACGGACTGTGCCTTCTGTGCATATTCGCTCTTATGCTGTTGCTTGCCGCTTGCTTCTCCCTTCACACCCCGCAGGCAGAGGTAAGATCCTTTAGCGTTATCCTGTTACTGGTCATCGGTTTGCTGCTAATGAGCGTGTTGGCTCTCATCGCTTTTCTCCGATACAAAATGTTGCGCAACAAGCAACAGCATCAGGAGGAGATGAACCGGATGATGGCGCTGAAGATGGAGAATGTGCGCAATCGTTTCCCGCCTCACTTCGTGTTTAATGTGCTCAATATCTTTGTCTCTAATCTTCCGAAGGAAGTTGATGTCAAGCCGCTTCATCTCCTGATACAAATACTCCGTTCCTACTTGCTTACATGCGATAAGATGGCGGTAAGTCTGGAGGAAGAATTGCAGATGGTGATGGGTTATTCTTCCCTTCGCCATGAAACCAATCCGTTCCTCCCGAAACCTCGGTTCCATATAGCCAAGGATGTAGATATGAAGCTGATGCTGCCGTCTATGATTATCCAGATTCCTGTAGAGAATGCCCTGAAGCATGCGTTTGTGGGCATGGAAGAAACTGGTGAGACGCCTTCGCTGGATGTTAATATTTGGGTAGAGGACGCGATGCTCAGGATAGAGGTAACTGACAACGGATGTGGAGAAGCGGGGGCTATTGACAGAAAAAAGAAGAATGGTTTTGCCAGTACGGGAACCGGATTGAGAATCCTGAACAGCACCATCGAAATGCTTAATGCAAGCAACGAACGCAAGATGTTCTTCAAGATGCAGAGCAACAGAGGAATTCCTGGGGAGGAGAATGCTCCGAAGAAGGGTATGCACGTAAGCATTGGAGTTCCATGTGATTACGATTACGATGTCTTTAAGTAGAAAACTTTTCATAAGAATTTAAAACATACTAATATGCAAGCAATGCAAGATAAAATCAAGGTTGTGATTGTGGACGATGAACCACAGAGCATCCACAGGTTGCAGGATGATTTGGCAACTCTGGAAGATTTTGAGGTGATTGCCACATCCTCTTCGGCGGTATCGGCAAAGAATCTGGTGATGAGTATACAGCCCGATGTGCTGTTCATCGATGTTGAAATGCCTGGACAGACGGGTTTTGAGGTGTTGCAATCTCTGAGAGATGAAATTCCGATGGAACTTATCGTAGTATTTTACAGCGCCTTCGATAAGTATATGATTGATGCGCTCAGAGCCTCTGCCTTCGATTTCCTGTTGAAACCTTATCAGCAGGATGAGTTTGAACTGGTGGTAGACCGAATCCGGCAGAAAATGAAAGATGGAGATGATGTGGATGAAGATGCTTCTTCCGTTCCAGAGTCCTCTTCCTGTTCTTCTGAATCAGTCTTGGCTTCTCAGAAGGCTCAGGATTTTTCGGGAATGAATGGGATGCTGGGAACAGCAGCCAAGCGTCTTGCCATTCAGACCATTTCGGGTTTATTGATGTTGAAGCCCGATGATGTGTTCAGTTGCACTTTTGATGAGGCTACTCATCTTTGGCAGTTGAAGTTGTCGAATGGGCAGGTTTATAAATTGAAGAGGCAGGCCACGGCAAAGACCATCCTTTCCTTGTCGCCTTCTCTGGCTCAGGTTCGTCAGGATTGCATCATCAATCTCGATTATCTTCTCTGCATCGAGAATTATACGCTCCGCTGCATCTTTTCTCCTCCTTTCGACCATGAGGAAATCACGGTTTCCCGCCGCTGCTATAAGGCGGTAAAGGATCAGTTGGAGATATTGTAGGAATCGGAAAAGAGAAGAGGGTGTGCAAGATATAGTCTTTGCACGCCCTCTTCTACTATGTTTTTATTCTTCAGTAATTCCCCAATCCAATAGCCTGTTTCACTTCTTGGTTTGGGAAACCTAAGAAATAGCCAAATTCATCGCTCGACTTGATGGTAAGGTAACCCGTCTGATAGAGAAAGAGTTCGGCACCACCATTTATGACATCAGAACTCTCAAGAGTCTTTCGTAAAATCGGACAATTTTCGAAATTTCGTAAGCGCAGTTCCATGTTGTCCACAAACTTAGGTAGTATGGAGGTTGCTCCTGATGAAACCCAGAAACAGCTCAAGTCTTGTGCGTCGAGTGCATTAAGGAGACTGAAAGGATTGTAGATGTCCACCATGTTCCTGCGACTGAAATGGTATCCATCGTAGTAATCCTTCAGGTTATCATGAGTTTGCTGCAAGGTCCACTCGTTCACTTCAGCCATTCTTTCCAGTTCCGGCTTGAAGTTCTCCCCGATTTCTTCTTCTGTAATACCGCAGATAGCTGCATATTCAGGAAGGAAACTGATATTGGTCAGGTTGTTGAGAACAGAGAAAAGAGAAATCTGTGTAAACTTGGTGATGCCCGTAATGAAGACGAAACGTTGGTACGCATCATCAGCTTTCAAAATGGAAAACACGCTTCTATATACTTCTGTGCAACCCTCATGCTCGGGAGTTTTCCACGAATGCTGGAGAGGAGAGTCGTACTCATCGATAAGAATGGCAACCTTGAGCCCTGTTTGCTCATAGGCGGTTTTAATGATTAGGTCGAAGCGGTTTCCTAGTGAATCTGTTGGTTTAATATGGATGCCATATAATTGTTCATAAACATCAAAAGTTCGATCCAGGTATGCCTTAACTTCATTTGCAGTCGCTCCCCCTCGGCTCATGTCGAATCGAATAACCGGGTACTGTTTCCATTCCTTCTCCAACTCCATGATTTTCAGTCCTTCGAAGAGCTCTTTTCTTCCTTCGAAGTAAGCCTGGAGTGTATCAACAAGCACAGATTTTCCGAATCGACGAGGACGGATAAAAAAATTATACTTTAAACCTTGGTTCGCCAATTTCCAAACCATGTCAGTTTTGTCAACATAGAGGTATCCTTCTTCTCTGATTTTATTGAAAGATTGTATGCCTATCGGCAGCTTTCTGCATTCATTGTTTGCCATAACTATTTCTCCTATTCCTGTCTTTAGCCGCAAAGATACGGCTAATTTTTGAATCATGCAAGTTTTTGGCAATTAAAAAGATGTAGATAGATACCTGATAAAAGATACTTTTGGTTAAAAGTTAGTGTGTTTGCCTGCATAAGGCGGTGAAGGAGAAGTTGGAGATACAGTAGAGAAGGAATAGTTCTATTTCCATTTCTGCGCTATTGCAATTAAAATGCCAGTGAAAATACCGCCTCCACCTAGGCTACCATAGCGTATGGCATCCTGGTTGCCGTAGGTGGAGACTAAGTATATGCAGCCCATCCAGATACAAAATAGTATCGCTAGTGACAGTAGTAAAAAACTATTATTGCTCATTTTTAGTGGATTCTTTTTAGAGACAAGACAGTCTTGTTTCCAAAAATGTTTAGATTGAAGGTGATTTCATTTAACCGTAGAATTGATGATTTTATCTATCGTGTTATACTCTGTTGGCTTATCAGATGGCTGTTCTTCTGTAGATTTCTTCTGTTTACGCCTGTTGTATTTAGTAAAAGTAATTCTCCCAGAATCTATGCCATTATACCAAATCATATTTAAGATATTTTTTGCCTCATCTTTAGAATAGCCTCTTTTATCTTTATCGAATGTGTTTATTTGGTCAATAAAAAAGGGTTCTTCCATTAAGGTAGGATCAAAGCCTTTTTCAACGATTAGCTCTTTTAGAAGCGCCAACAATGGTGTCGTTTTTTCTTTCTTGCCTTCCATGTCGTACTAATTTCCACTTGTTTGTTGAATTCACGATTATGGCAATATAGAACTAATACTCTTTGGATTTGTTTTGACAGGACGGATCATTTTTCCATAGGCTTTGTATGTCCCTTCGGTATGATACCATTTTTTGCCAAAGTGTAGGGCTATAGCTGTGCGCCCAAGACCATTACTCAGAGTTCCACTCCAATAATTGCCCATTTTCTTGTTGGATTTTCCGAAAGTATCCTGTCCGCCAGTTGGCAAGAAAATGTAATTGCCGTTAGGACCAGTGATGCGATAGCCTTTGTTCTTTCCTTTGCCAATCCATTGCCATTTGCATTTCTCACATAGTTCCAAGAATTCCTTTTTGGTCGGTAATCTCCAGTCTTTGTTCTTTTGGGTTGCTATGTCATACTCTGTTCCCGAAATCTCCGTTCCAATGTCTATTGTCCATTGCTTGTATTCTGGGTCCTTGTATTTGTAGTTCTCCATTGTAAACCTCTTTCTAGGTTCCGTCTCACCCCATGCGAACAAGTCACCAGGTTGATTTGTGGCTAATGCACCGATGTTGGCTGTACACCAATTGACGCTTAGTCCCAAATCAACGAACTCTTGTGCATTGATGTGGGAACATATAATGCAGAATAATATTACAAAAATGTTTTTTGTTGAAACGACTTTCTTATCTGAATCCCTTACCATTGCAAGCTGGACATTGTTTAGTTCCATTGCAGGTTGGGCAAATATGATTTTTCTTTTTTCCATACGAATAATCTGTATAATAACCTTTCCCATTGCATCTAGCGCATTTTCCGTTTCCACCACAATGATAGTAGTCTGATATGCTCGTTTTTGTGCATCTTTTCCCTTGTGTAGGCTGATTGTAGGTGTTTCCACCATAGCTTCCGCCTGCTGATTGTTGGGTACTGCTATTTAGAAAGTTGCAGTATGCTAGCATATTCTCTTGTGTATTTTCGTGTGATGAGAAAATTACAAAACTGGTTACAACATATACCATCCCTCCTATAAGTTCTTGATGGTTATATTGTAATAGGGAATAGTCGCTACTTATGGTAATGTAGTCACTTCCACTAACCCATCCGGCTTGTGCTATCAAACCGATACTACTACTGTAAGTCCATCGACGATTGCCTATAGTCACAGAGCCATCGTCATTGAATGTTACCGGAAGTCTTTGATTTGCTGCCGGTGTGCAGACTCCGTTAGATACATTTACAAACTGGTAGTATGTTCTTGTGTTGCTGTTTGTCTCGCTTACGTCTGGCATGGAACATACAGCAACGCAATTGGAAATTGCAATTATGTTTTGCCATACCCAAAGTAGAATTACTAATAAGAACTTTTTCATATTAATCATAATTGTTTTATTTTTACTGTTAATTCTGTAAGTTTAAAATTTTCGCCATTGGTTTTCTTATAGGACATTCCTACAATTTTTTTGTGAGGCTTCATTGTTGCCAAACGGAGCATGAAGTCTTCGGCAGTCTCTGTAGATACAACAGTCTTACCAGTAGAATCCATTGTTTTTACTTTAGCTTGTGGACTTGCGAAAATTTCAGAAAGCAAGGACTGCGAAAGATTGATTCGTTCATCTTCATTGATATTCTCATCAAGAATACTGTTAAGCTTTTCAATCATCTCTTTAACTGTGCTCATATATGCTTGCTGGTCTTTCAACTTTTCAACTTTTTTAATCTTTTCTTTTATAGCTAGAATGTCTTCGTCATCATTTTCTAGACCTAGTGATTGGTAATAAGCAATTGCAAGTCTATAATATGTTATCGCTAATCCCAGATTCTTTTTTACGCCAAGTCCATCTTTGTACATGTCTCCTAATCTGTCACAACATTCAGGGTCTTTATCATTCTTATATCCTGTTTCATAATAGTACTTTGCTGTCTTGTAATCATGACGATAATCTTTTTGAATATCACCCATTTTTGTGCAAATATATGAATATGGATAAATAGCCATTTTTTCGCATAGTTTTTCGGTCTCTTCATAGTGTCCACATTGCAACAGAACATCTGCGTAAGCATTCATTCCCCAGAAGAAATTTGCATTAGCACTTCTTTCTAAGTATTTAATGCTTTGCATTGTGTCTTTGGCAATCGTAAAATAGTCATTATACAATAAGAAAGAGGCTGCACCATTTCCTTGTTCATCTAATGTTTTTAATGTCTTGATGGTTTGAGTTTGTTCGAATGGGATTTTTAACTCATCTATTTCATGCCAAAGTGTATATGACCTTGTTTGAGCAAATTTATACGATTGGCTTCGTAGTCCTAAAGCTGCAGCAGAACAGGCTAGTTCCAGTGCATGAGGAATGTTTCTTTTTAAAGATGGTATCTCGCCAGAAGCTTCAAAGTAAGCATAGTCTTCTTTGGCGTTGATTTCCCCCAAATCAATAGCTTTCTTATTCCACTTTAGAAATTCATCATAGCTCTTGTCGTTTTGACTTTGTTTAGATAATAAATAGTTTACAAACAATTTCCAGTTTTGCAATGCTCGTTCATCTCTGGATCTTTTAGTTTGGTTTATAAAATCCTGCTCGAATTCTTTTAATGGTATATGTGTAGGAAGATAGCTAAGGCTCGTTATGTAAGCTGCAAAAGCATCTCCATAATCTGCTGCTTGGCGAAGCAAATTGAATGCTTCTTGAAATTTCTTAACGCTAATTAATGACATGCCTAAGAATCCCCAGCAATAAGGTTTTTGCATCATTGTTTGAATAATTTTTGCACTCGTTTCTTTATCTCCTAAGTACTGTGATATTTGATTATGTACCATTGATATCTGAATATCCCAACGCTCATAATCTTTCTTGGAAAGACCTGCTGAGTTCAAGCAGTCTGCAGCTGATAGAATATCATCTAGCAATGCAGTTTTCTTATTTGTATCTTTCCCATTTTTCCCCAATCCACTGATCCCCAAAAAGGCTCTTGTAAAATACCCCCTCATCTTAAAGGCATTTGTTGTATTTGGATCTGAAATCAAGTCTGTCGCAAGTTTCTCATTAATTGCAATAAATTTAAATGTTAGTTTTTGTACATCAAACGCATCTACAATCGCACTTTTTGCAATTAAGTGCATCGTTGGTATTTCCTTGTCTTTTATATCACTTATTTTTTGCAAAATTTGTCCAGCTTCTGTATAATTTATTAATTTTGCAGGAGCATCGTCTGCCAATAGTACTTTAGATGCTAAAATTACACTGCCCAAAGGATCATCTTGATAGGATTCTCTAAGTAATTTATTAGCCTTTTCGTATTCTTTTTGCTCGGCATAAATCCACCCCAACATGGTTTTTGCTCTGTAACGTCCTGAGAATCTTGCTAAATCGCAAATCTTCTTAAGCATTGGTATTGTAGCATTATAATTACCAGCATTGAACTTTTCAAGTGCCTCCATGTAGATTCGCTGCGGATCTTCATAATCCTCAGAAATTGTACTGCTCACTTTCATTGTCGTTGTATTTACAAGAATGTTGAGATTCTGTTTCAATTTAATTCCTTTGCTCTCAATGCTTTTAGACACTTTTATAAATGCATATCTGGCAGCATCAAATTCTTTCAATGGTGAGGGCTGTACAACATATTTGATATATTTATAGCCGGAATAGGAGGTTTTTATGTTGTTTTCAAACTTGTCTGTCAGCATCATCATGTATTGCTGCAAAGGCATAGAGTTTGCACTAATGTCTTTGGTAGAAGATGTCGTCAGGTCATTGAAAACAGAAACATTACTGTTTTCGCATATAGAATATATGTTTTCTATTTTATCAATGTTTTCAATATTACCTGATACTTCTTGCATCAACTGACAGTATTCTTTGACCCTTTCTATTGCTTGCTTCTGGGTTTCTGCATCTAAATTTGGTGCAATGCTGGCGTTGCAAGCTATAGATTGAATCAGCAGTATGAATGTTATTGCTATATAATTCTTCATATTTCGTCTTTTTAAAGTTTCTGATATTTATAATGATTTCAAGTTGGTAATCAGCCAGCCTGTATTATAAGAGTTTTTTCGCTCAATACGTTTAATTGTGAAGGCGTAGCCTGGAATGTTGTGGAAGTGAAATCTTACATTTGTAATTTCTTTAACTTTAAACATACCATTTTGAATAAGGAATGCGAGTCCGGATAATCGGTCTGTCTTTGTTTGAGAGGGAAACAAGCGGGTTGTGTTTTTGTATCCATCTGATAGTGCCAATAATCCAATAAAGCCAATTTCATGCTCAGTAGGAGAGAGATAGGGTCGCGGTGCTTTGGGAGTTGTTGGCAATAACGGCGTCTCATAATTTGAAATGACCCATATATATTCAAAAGGGGCAACCTTTTCGGTACGTAAATAGAGTTTGATATTAGTTTGCCTTCCTCCTATTGTTGCTTTGCAATCAATTTGTGCTGACCATGTTGAGTCTGTAAAGTGTATCTGGTAGTTGTTCTTTACGACCTCGTGAATAAACTTTTCGGCTAGAGGAATCAGCTCTCCGTTAGCTTGGCGATAGCAAGATTGGCTGAACAGAGTTCTCATGTATTTCTTTCTGTAAAGGGTATCTGTGCAGATGTTTCCTTTTTTACCTTCCCAATCTTCTTCGTTGTTGAATCGGGCTATAAATTCCTCTATTTGTTTCACGCGTCCTTTGAGGAGATTCTCATTTACAGTCCCTTCAAATAATACCTGTGAGAAGGTTGAGGTTGATAGTATTAAACTCCAACAAATAAATAAAAATCTTCTCATGTTCATAATCATTATTGTGAAATGGTATCAACAACCTCGATATCGCCTAAACGGACACTCCAATGCATGCCCAACACATAATCATTTTCAGGAATGATATACACCTTGATATTTTTCTGCGTTACATCGCTATATTTCTTTTTCATTTCTTTTCCGATATAGCCCTCGAATCTTTGAAAAATAGTTGCAGTTGCCTCGTAATGATCACCTACTTTATATATGTTACTGATGCGATAAGTGTCAGCCTGTGTTAATTTTACTTCGGCATAGGGCAGTTTTATTAAATTATCGAGATAAGTGGTCAGATAAATGTTGTGTTTGGTAGTTTTACCGCTTTTTATGCTCGATACTTCTACCAATACCCCCTTACGTTTGTTGCCATCTGGATCTGTATAGGGAAGACCCTCGCCAATAAATAATTTTAGGGCACTTTTCTTATAGACGCTTTTCACTTTCATAGAATGTTTTTTTGCACCAAGAATAGACAGGTTGTTTTGGAACATATCTATAACTTCTCCTACCCTATCTTTGAAGGCTTGAATGTCTTGTTCTGACAAGTCGTTTACTTGTGCTTGCGCTGTCTGAGCAGTGAAAGACATGGATAAGATGACGAAAACGATGGAAATAAGTTTCTTCATATTTATATTTGTTTAAAAGTTTTTATTTCTTATAAATCTCATGTACTTTTAGGCTTTTATATCTGCCAGATTCGTCTAAAGTATAATCAATTTCTGCTAGCTTTATCAATTTATGTGCAGTACATAAACGTAAGACGAAATCTGAAGCCTTTTCTGTAGAAACAATGGTGGTTCCATTACTTCCTACTATTTCAACTTTTGCATTCGGGTTGTTAAATAATGCTTTTAAAGCAGCTTCTCGCAGATTGACCCTTTTCTCTGTAGGAAAGTATTCGTTGCCAATTGCTGTTAGTATATCTATTTTTTCAATCTCAGCAGAATCTTCTCCTGTTGCTGTGTTTTGTGGTTCGTGAGATATTGATGGGGTGTTTGCCGTTTCGTTTTTTATCTGAACTACATACACAGGAGTCTGTTTTCCTTCTAAAAATTTGAGAGTAGCTTCTCTTGTTGTTGACATGATTTTATCCCAAGTAGTAGTCATGCCCTGTTTTGCATAAACGTTTAATGCTCTTAAAAAGCAGAAAGTAAAGGCTCCTCCAGATTGTTCGTCACCATAAGATACTTCGCCTTTTTTACTGCTCGATGCAATCATAAAGCCTTGATTGTTTGCGAACAAACTGTTATACGCATCAGTTGGCTCTTTAGATAATACCGTTACGCTTCTTGTTGTGTAGTCTTTTGGGTTTACGCGAGCACCGATACTATTGCAGCAGTCTCCTAGTATGAGTTTTAAGCGTGCAGGCTGTTGCATTAGCTTCTGCAATACTTTTTCTAATGGATAGTAATCTTCGTCATCATGACTGCCTAGGCACATTTGCGGAAACTCGGAAATGTCTTGTGCAGAACGTGTTCCATGTCCTGAATAATAGAACAGGATAACGTCATCTTTGTTGGTACTTAATTGATTCAATACATTTCTTAAATTTTTGTTGTTGCAGTACTCGTCTTTGTAAAAATACCTTTTTAGTTTCATACCAGTGGCTGCAGCAATGGTATTAACTTCTACCGAAAGGCTATTATAGTCATATACAACAGATTTTCCTATTTGAGGATCATTCGTGTTTGCAAAAATAATAGTATGCAAAGTTTGTCCTTTAATTGGGATAACTAGGCAAATCATTATTGTTATTAATAAAATTGAATGTAATTTTTTCATATACTTCATTTCTTTTTTAGATTGTTATACATTTCTTTTAGAAACCTATTTCTTTTCTATAAATGCACTAGGAATATAGGCGGTGCTGATGAGGCAGACTCCTTCTACTTCTACCACAACCCTCTGCTGGCCTGATACTCTTGCCACCCTGCCTTCTACTCCCTTGAATTCTCCATCTGTCACCCTCACCATGTCGCCACTCTTGAAATGGCAGTTCTCGGGACTTACTACTTTGACGTGACGGTTGTCGGTGGTAGATACCCTGATGAAATTCATCATCGAATCGTATGGTACGATGAGAGGCGGATTCTTTTCATCTTCTGTTGCCACAAAGTGATTGTAATAATAACTGAGAAAATGAAGATCGGGCGTATGTTTTACGCAGTTTTCTACGGTTTCGGGGCTTGCGTAAACAAAGAGCATGTTGGGAAGATAAGACTCGATGACAAACTTTCGCTTGCCATCCACATACTTAAGGGCACGGTGGAGTGGGAGAAATGCTTCGATACCATGATTGATGAGGTAATCATAGGCTTTTAATTCGCGGTGGTAAGTGGCACGCAGTACAAACCATTTTTTACTAGGGTCTGGGGCGTATCTTACCGACACCCCATCAAGTGATTCTCTGGAGGAGACATTGGCGGTAAGGCCAACGTTTTGAGACAAAAACTTGTCTCTGCCTGGTGTCACATTAGACAATGTGCTCATATTCTTATTACGCTAAATGCATTAATATTTCTCTACAAATTTAGCGATTTTTTCGATATGTTGCAAACGGGGTTTTCGATGATTGGGGTTAAGTGACGGCTTGCGGGTTACAAGCGGTTATTTATAAGGGGTATGTAGCTTTAGTTTTAAAGAGGATGATGGATTTTCTGGCTTATGGCAGGGGTGTCATATTGAGTGGCAGGCATACAATCTCATCTTTTCATAGCATCATACATCAGAAAAAGGCATTTTTTCTTGGTTGTTTCACGGAAAAAACTTACTTTTGCACCATAATAGAGGAGAATTATAACAAAAAGGCGGAATGATGTCCTCACCACCTAACTATTCATTCATTAAAAACTTGCTCTTGAGGATAGGCAAGTATAGAACTAACTAGTATGAAAAGAAAGAATTTTCTGTTGGTATCTTTTTTAGCGTTGGCGATGGTCTTTTCAGTAGCGTCTTGTAGCAGTAGTGATGATCCGGAAAACAAAGGAAATGGCACCGAGACTTCTGGTGGAGGAAATGGCACTCCTGACACTCCTGGTACGAATAAAGAATTGACAGCAGCAGAAGCTAAACAGAATTTAGAAGCTACAGCACAGGAGTTGCTGGGCAAGATGAATGTGAATGATCTGCAGGAGTTCAAGACCATGATTGATGGTGTTGACTACGAAGATGGTAGTGTGGTGTCAAAATGGTTCGAGGCATGTGGTGATGCTTCCAAGAAGTCAAACAGCAAAGAAGGCAAGAAATATCTTATCGAGGCTTCTAACTTCGTAGGGGAGTTTACGCTCAAGAATGGCGTTTGGAAACAGACGAAGAAGGGTGGTGATCTTCTCTCTTTCTTCTTCAATGACAAGGATGGCAAGAACTGTGTGCTTACATTGAAAGGTAGTAGTGATGGAACCCTGATTCACCATGATTGCTTTGATGATGAAGGTGGATATTGGGATGGCTACAAGTGGCAAGAGTATAAAGACGAATACCGTTTTATCTTGCCTAAGAAGATGGAACTTACGCTGAGCCGAAATGGCGAGGTGAGAGCCATGACAACGATTAATACAGAGGTGAAGACCGCAGGTGAAATAGACCTGACCAAAGACGAGGTGGAACTCTCTTCCGTAACTCAGATTGGCGCTTACAAGGTAGAGGTAAACAAAGCGGCTTTTAAGGCAGGAAAAAATGCAGAAGCAAAAGCTGTAATCTCTAAGGGCAACGAAAAGCTGATTACGGTTATTGCTAATGCTACTGGGGATATCGACAACAATCTGGAAGGTACATACGGCAAGGTTTCTGCATCTGTTGATATTTTGGGCAAAGCAAAGGTTGTTGCAACATTCTCTGATGTTAGTCTGCTGATTCAGAATCTTGATAATGCAGATGAAAATGATGAAAATGAATCTCAGTTCAAGCAGTATCTTGATAACGCCAATAAACTTGTTGATGCCAAGCTCTATCTCGATAACAGCTCTAAGAGTTGTGCTAAGGTTTATCTCGCACCTATTGAGGATGGCTATGGTAGCTATAAGTATTGGGATGCTGAACCGTGGCTGGAATTCTCTGATGGTTCGAAGTATTCTTACTCTGATTACTTTAACGAGAAGTCGTTTAAGACAGTAGTTGATAAGGTACAGAGCATCGTAGATGATTTCATTAATATGTTTGACTAATATAAGTCGACACAATACAGTAGAATTATCAAAGGAAATATCAGATAGTGAAAAGAGTTTTCTGCATATTTATTTATGTAGTATTTGGTATATTGAAAGGCGTGTCGGCAGAAATGACCGACACGCTCAATCATTATGGGCTTCAGGCAGTTGAGATTCGTGGTAAGCGCCTTCGTTCTCAATTGAGAGAAATAGAGGGGACCAGCATTATCAGCATGTCTCTCATGGATGAAATGCCTCATATTCTGGGCAATGCCGATCCTCTGCATTATGCCCAACTTTTGCCTGGCGTGCAAACCAATTCCGAATATGATGCCGGCTTGCATATCCAGGGATGCGACAATTCTCACAATTATGTTTCCCTTGGTGGTGCTCCTGTTTATAATGCGGCTCATCTGTTGGGCTTCTTCTCAATATTCAATGCGGGACATTTTACAGAGATGAGTCTGCAGAAATCTCCTGTTTCTGCTTCTTTCCCTAACAGATTGGGCGGTAGGGTAGATATGTTGACTCCTACTTGGCTTGCGGCAGAAGATAGTCTTTCGGTTGGTGCTGTTCATGGAGAACTGTCTGTAGGTCCGATGTCTTCTCAAGGCACTTTACGCTTGCCTATTGGCAAACGCTCCTTGCTTTTATTATCGGCTCGTTCGGCCTATCTCAATCTATTATACTCTAAATGGCTTGAGGTAGATGGTGATGAGGTGAAGTATGATTTCTCAGATTATAATCTGTCTTATATCACTCAGTTGGATGATGCTAATGTGTTGAAAATTGAAGGTTATTGGGGCTATGATAAAATGAAGATAGGACAGGCTAGTCATGGCTTGCAGGGAAAACTCAAGTGGAGCAATACGATGGCAGCGCTCCATTGGTATTCGCGCTCCAAGCATGGGGAAAATGAGGGGAGAAAGGACTGGCTGATGGAGCAGATGGTGTATTATTCCCGTTATGCCAACCGGTTGAATTTAAATGAGTATTCTTTTCAAGTAGGAATGCGGTCTTTCATCTTTGATTTAGGATATAAGGGAAATTTCTCTTGTGGAAGATGGAGAATGGGAGCAGAGGTGGTTCGCCATCAGCTCTTGCCGCAAGATATTGGCATTTCTGGCAACTTGGCTAATTATCAGACTGATACACAGCATCAGCAGTCGATGGAGGCAAGTGCTTATCTGCAGTATTGTCAACCTTTGGGAGAAAATCTCTTGATGGAACTGGGTGCTAGAGTCTCTGGTTATCATTGTCAGAAATCTTTTTATCGGGTGATGCCTCATCTTAAGTTTAATTACGACCTGTCGCAATCAGCCAAACTGAATCTCAATT
>ERZ780034.339-NODE-339-length-18248-cov-6.92497_pt1 | contig 18248 bp, 17 predicted proteins | sample MGYA00511855_ERZ780034 | MGnify/ENA primary metagenome ERZ780034 (study PRJEB29588, sample SAMEA2148024) | human gut metagenome | biome: human gut; feature: human-associated habitat; material: faeces | place: Denmark | collected 2008/2010 ...
ATTGGGCGATAAACTTCCTTGTTTGCGAAAAAAGTAGTAATTTTGCACCCAATAATCATATTAAAGTTCAAGTCATAATGGATTTACTGAAAGAAAGAATTATGCAGGAGGGCAGATGCTTTCCTGGTGGAATCTTAAAAGTAGACAGCTTTGTAAACCATCAGATGGACCCTATTCTGATGATGGACTTAGCTAAGGAATTCGTGCGCCTTTTCAAGGATATCAAGTACAACAAGATTGTTACTATTGAGGCTTCGGGCATCGCGCCTGCCATCATGGTAGGTTATCTGACCAATCTTCCTGTTGTATTTGTGAAGAAAAAGCAGCCTAAGACTATGGAGGGTATGATTACCTCTGTGGTTCACTCTTTTACAAAGGACCGCGATTATACGGTTTGTGTGAGCAACAGTTATCTTACTCCTGAGGACCATGTTATCTTTATCGATGACTTCCTTGCCAATGGTAATGCGTCTAAGGGCGTGATGGACCTTTGCGAGAAGGCTGGTGCCAAGATTGAGGCGATGGGTTTCATCATCGAGAAGGCTTTCCAGCATGGTGGTGACTTCCTTCGCAAGGAGGGAATCCGTTATGAGGCGCTCGCTACCGTAGAGAGCCTGGACGATTGCAAGATTGTCTTGAAGTAAAACATCTTATTATATATATTAAAAGCCGCCTGTAATAGGGCGGCTTTTTTATTTGATAATGTCGGCAGCATAGATTCCCATCGCCTTGTAGCCTGCAGGATTCGGGTGGAGCCAGTCGTTGCTGGCATATTCCCGCTTCATCCTTCTGTCATCATTCGGGTCTTGAAGCAGCTTGGCGAAGTCTAGAATGCCATCTGCTTTCTTTGCCTGACTTCGAATCCAGTCGTTTACATAGAGTCGGGCTGCTTCGTGGAAATGGCTGTAGTAGCCGGCACCCTTGAAAGGCGTGATGGTGCCCAGATAAACTTTCATCTTCCGGGCCTTCGCTTTCCTCATCATTCCCTGTATGCTCTCTATAATCTGGCGGGCTACCGTCTCGCTGTTGCCGCTCTTGGCAGCACCTATGTCGTTGATGCCTTCAAAGATAATTACCTTCTTTACGCCGCTCTGCATCAGAATGTCTCGGTCGAAGCGTTCCTTGGCGAGTGCCCCGAAACCGCCCGGCACGGTTACGCGGTTGTTGCCGATGCCCAGGTTCAGTACACCCTGGTTGGTTATCTTATGTTTCAGCTGCAGCATCTCCGACATAACATCCGGCCACCGGTTCTGGGCATTATCCGTAGAACATTTGCCGTCGGTGATGGAGTTGCCCATGATGGCGATGGCGCTCATGTTGGTGCTCATCGTATACACATCGATACCGCTGATGTTGTACCAGTGGTTCTCTCGGAAAGCCTTTTCGAAGTTGGAGTGGGCATTGGTTACTCCCTTCATGATATAAGAGGTGGTACGTGAGCCCATGTGAACGGTAGGCACATCGGGAGCCGAGGTGTAGTTGATGGTGATGGCTACGCGCTCCAGGTTCTTGAGATTGAACTTCAGCGCATCACTCACTATCTGCCTGCCGGCAGGAATGGTAGCTTTGTAGCTGTTGCTGAACTTGAAGTATTGGGCCGATTTGGCATCAATCTTGAAGGAGTCTTTGGCGTGGGCGATATAGATGGAGCGTATCACTACGGGTTGCATCGAGTAGATATTGCTCAGTTTCAGTCTTATCACGTCGCCTCCTACGCTTACTTTTACTATCTGACGAACCGAACGGTTTGTCATGTTGTTATTATAGGGCATAAACGCTTTCACCACAGTCTGTGGTGCCGTAGCCCAAGTTCCAATCCATGTTTGTGCCGCCATCTGTAGTGTGTATGTGCAGATGAAGCATAGTATCATTATAAATCTTTTCACCTTGTTGTATTTTTAAAGTATATATTTGTATGTTAATGAGGTGTTGTCACTAGGCTCGGCAGCTCTGCTGAGCCTAGTCAGCAGAGCTGCTGACTAGGCTCAGCAGAGCTGCCGAGCCTAGTGGGAATCTTCAAGAAGCAGTCTGCTTGAACCTCAGATACAGTCTCTCTGAACCTCAGATACAGACTCCTTGAACCTCCTAATCTATATCTTTGACCCAGCGCAGTCGTATCCTTGCGCCCGATGAGTCGTCTCGTTACGTTTATTCAGCCGCATTGTTATGCTTGATAATAAATAGTATCTTCTGCATTTGACGGTTTGTATATGCCAGCATCTGCGAACAGTCCTTCAAAGCATAAATCTTCGTCTAATTCAGGCCAATGAATACCATATCTACTCAATACGAAAGCCTTACGCTGGGCTGGTGTGGCGTTAGCAAGACGATTCCAACGACTGAAAGGATAGTTAGCCTTCCAGCCATTTTGGGTTTCTGCCCAAATATGGGCATCGTCAACCCAAACGCGATTTACTCTATATTGCTCCATAATATCTTATTCCGTCTTTAGTGATGAAGGTATAGTCTAATGACTCTTCCTCATCAATTTCATAGGGGTTTAGAGAATCTGATACCATAGTTTTTCTCTACATCTTTCAGGTCTCTTCCATTTTGTACACAATCAGTATCTCTTTCTTAATCTTAATAAGTTTCAGAAAGAAGTTTTCATTTTTCTTTTTCTCCATATTCTACCTCTTTATATTATGGGTTTGGATAATCCTGATTGATACCTCTAGGAAGGAAATAACCCTTGATGCAATTAGGATTGCAGACACAAATCTGAATATGATTCTTTTCTCTGAATCCTGCATTAGGATATAGTTCCTGTCCTTCCCAAAATACTCCTTTTACAGAATCGTAAGGATGGGCATTGGCATCCTGATTGTATGTTAAAGCTGTTTGTACAACAGCACAATCCAATTTTCTAATCAACAAATCTGTAGAATTTCCGATAGATGTATTCTTCGGTAATTCAATCCCAGATTCTTTATAAACAGTAACCATAGCCTCATAAGCAGCCTTCAATTCCTGAAGATATGTGCTATCTGTTAAGTCAAAGCAATATCCCAAGTCAATAATTGCACCAACAACTGCTGGCTCTTTGATTTGTGAGTTCTTTCTTTTTGCTAAATCTTTAGCCCATTGCCAAGCTCGTTCCTCATTATTCTCCCAAAAGTAAATGCCATTACCTAACCAGTCATAGTCATTAGTGCAGGAAAGAAGATCGGTCTTTCCAGCAACTACGGCATCAACAACAGTTTTGTCACAACCATGAAATCCAATTACTAGGTTGGAGCGCCTTGAATATAAAGACTTATCCATAATTATCTCAAATGTGGTGCAACTTCTCCATTAGGTAAAAGAATTCCTGCCCTAATTAAAAAGGCACGTGCTGCTTCTTTACTGGCAGTAGAAGCCTTTCTTGCAGCCTCTAATCTTTCTTGTCTTTTGCTATCAAATAAATCCATACTCTACCTCCTTGTTTTAAAAGTTGAACATTTCTTCTGCAAAGATTATGCAAACGAGCGCAATGTAAGCTTGCTTACAAATTGCCGAGCACCGCTAATCTTCTGCAAAGATTATGCCAGCGAGTGCAATGAAAGTTTACTTTCAGATTGCCGAGCGCCACTAATCTTCTGCAAAGATACGCTTTTCTTCTGAAAGATGCAAGGAATTATTGAAAAATGGTTGAGGATGAGGGAGATAACAAGAAAATGCAAAGAAATATGGCTTTTTTTTGTTGCAATCAAAATAATTATGTATTTTTGCAAAAACAAAAAACCCGGGGTCATCACCAGCATCGAATAATCTGGGAGAGGGCCTTACCGGGACTGCGCTGCAAAGATAATAATAAAAATGGAATATACCAAAGATTTTTTCGAAAAATTACGTCCGGACGTATCTGTTGCTACGTCCCGACGCGTCTGTCGCTACATCGGGACGTAGGAAATGCTACGTCGGGACGTAATTTTTGCTGCATCGTAGGAGGTTTTTCGATAAAAATCATAGAAAAATACAAAAAATTGAATAGAAAACAAGTGTTTTTGCTCAATATTTTCAACCCTTTAGCTCCCAAAACGCTTCTAAAACGCCCGAAAATCGCTGTTTTTTGCAAAATGTGGCAATAGGTGGCAATAAGGTGATAATAAAAAAGCCCCTTATTGCCACCCGTTATCCTCTTATTATCAGCTACTTATAATAAGTGTGGCAAATGTTGCAATAAATTTAAGAAAACATGTACATGTGCGTAGAGGATCTTTGTTTCTCAAATATTCCATCAAAATCCGATAGGTATAAATACTATTGCCATCGTTTCTTCTTGGGAAAATATTTGAGAGAGAGAAAAAGATAAAGGTGTATCCCTTTGCCCATTGTGTTGAGCAATAAGGATACACCTTAATTATATAGTATTTATAATTTCTGATTACTCAGTGAAACCTGAGTGGCGAGTACCAGAGATACGATAAATACAAGCATTCTGGTCGTCATCAAACTTCACGGTGTAACAAATGCTGTCTACAGGCATACCATGAAGGTTCTTGCCCTGACCATAGAGAACCTGACCTTTGAGGAACTCAATGTTGCCAGCCCGTGCATCTGAAGGATTGTAAGATGTATTTGGTGTTCCTTCAAACTTTCCGTTGTTATAGTCTGTTACGTTCACCTTCATCTTAACACCATAGAATGCATCATCATCAAGCCACATTTTATCAGCATCATTAGCTGCAGTATTATAAGTGTTTATGTTGATTGTGCCATATCCTAATGGATCTTTACCAAGTACATTGCCTTGTTCATCAACAACATCTACTGTTACATCCCAAAGACCTGCCATTTTCTCAACAGCTGTACCTCCAGCTTTCTCATCTGTCTCAGGATCACAAGAAACAAATGTAAAAGTTGCAGCCAAGGCAACCATGAACATTGAAATATATTTCTTCATATCTGTTTTCTTTTAAACTGTTTTACTTCAAAATGACATGGAACAACATACTGCCATTGTTATATGTCATATCATAAGATATTGTGCCTGTTGCTGGGTCGTACTTTGCATTCTCGAAAGAATTTGCGGAGTCACCCCAAGCTGAAACATAACTTGAAATCAGCTTGATGCTATTATCAGACATCAACTGAAGATAGCCTGTTAATTCTGCTTGTGCACCATAACCAACACCTTGACCATAATATCCTGCCATCAAGTCATTGATATAAAATAATCCTGGAGCTAACTTGGTTATTTTAACACTGAATCCCTTGAAATCTGCATTCTTATTATTATAACTTCTGTATGTTCCTTCTTGAACTGTATAGTCTCCCGCAATATCTGTTGATATTGTAGGATCACAAACAGCAACTGTTCTTTTTACTGATTTCTTATAGCCCTGCTCATTGGTATATGTATAATAGATATAGTATAAACCAGGAGTATTGATATCAACAGTTCCTGATGTTACAATACCAGAGGTGCAGTCTTCACCACGCACAACACCCTTACATCCCAATTCAGTATATGCTGTACCAATAGGAACCAGAGTAAACTCATCTCCTTGGATTTCCAAAGTAGGATAGTATGTAACCTTAGCATCTGTCAGTTCATCGTTATCATCATTACAAGATGTCAATGCAAATGATGAGAGGCAGAGCATCAAGGTATAAAATAATATCTTTTTCATATTCTTCTTGTCTTTTGTGAATTAATGAATCTCACTATTCTTTTGTATAGTGAATTATTTTACATCCCAGAATACAGGGTCTGCCAATGTCTTGACAGCAGGTGTATTCTTGTTGTACTGACGTGCGCTCAATGGATAAGGCAGACGCTTACAAAGGTTGTCTTTACCATAATAGTTAAGACCAGGATTGATCATATCACCTGCTATATACTTAGTAGAGCCATCAAATACTTCCTTAGCAGTAGCTGTAGAAAGTGCAGGTACGTCTGTACGACGCTGCTCAGACCAAGCCTCCATGTGATTACGCATAAAGAAGGAAGCCCACTTCTGCATATAGATGAGTTTGAGCTTGTCAGCAGTTGTAGCCTGATGGTCAAAGTTTACTTTAGCACCAGACAAGAATGTATTTATAGCACTGTTGTCAATACCGCGAGAAGCAAGGTCTGCACGAACAGCATTCTCATAATCCACCTTAGCTGCAGCTGCATTGTTATTGAAGCGAAGTTCAACCTCAGCCTTCAAGAACTCAGCCTCTGACTGCTGCATGATGTAAATAGGCATAGCCTTGGTATCATTATATTTGATAGAACTTACCTCTTTGTTCTTCCAGTCCTGACCAGTCCATTCCTTATAGAGAGACTTGGCACCTGGAATCTGACCAACGTATGCATTAGCCTTTTCGTTAGGATCCATAGTCTTGCTCAAACGAGGGTCGTTGGTTAAACTATAGTAAGATACAATTGGGTAAGCTGCACAGAAGTTGTTTGTATTCAACTTAAATATTGCAGCATACCATGGATTGTACTGTCCCTCAGCATTGCTGTATACATTAAATGTGCAATCAGAATTTGGCAACAGGTTCTCTGCTACCAAAGCCTTTGCCTTAGCTGTATAGGTATCAACATCCACACCGCCATCAATCAAGCGCATGTACATACGCAAGCGAAGACCATTGGCAAAACGTTTCCATGCATCCAGAGATCCCTTGAACATAGGGTCTGTCACTGAAAGAGTAGTTGTACCTTCTGGAATCGCAGCCTCAGCTTCGTCCATAGCTGCCAAAACTGATGTATAAACAGTCTTACCATCATCCCACTTTGGAGTTGGGTTTGAACCACCCTGACACATTTCTGTATATGGAGCATCGCTACAGGCATCTACCATATACTGCATAGCCAAGGTAGTCAGAACCTTGCATGCAAAGAGATCAGCCTTGTTGGTTGTCTTGCTCTCTACATCCTTGACGTCCATCATGGCACCTGCATAGATGGTACGATAGCAACGGTCAAAGAATTGGGAAGACTCATCAAAATGAAGTTCTGCCTCTACATTATACTGGTTTGCCTCTGGGCGCTGCTCGAAATACTGGGCGAAGAAACCACCATAAGTAAACATTGCATCTCCTGCAACGTCGGCCAAGGCATTCTCTATAGATGGGAATACCAAGGTAGGTGTTACATCACCATTACTTGGATAATTCGGGTTGTCGTTAATATCCATATCGCAACTTGAAAGTGCCAAAATACAAGCTGCACTATATACTAATAGTTTTTTCATACTAAGAATCTTATTAGAATTTAACTGAAACATTGAAACCAATCTTTCTTGAACTTGGGTTTGCTGAATATTCACCATAGTTACCTGCCAAGTCATTACCGAATGAAGTACACTCAGGGTCGATGAATGTGTTGCTTGATGGTGTCCAAAGGAACAAGTTGTTTCCGAAGACAGATACCTTGACACCAGTCAAGAATGTCTTGGCAAGCCATGCCTTAGGAAGATCCCAAGAAAGAACTACAGAGCGAAGTTTTACATAACTCTTGTCAACCAAGAAGTCGGCATCATAATTGTTCGCACCATTATTCCAGTAATCATAAAGGTTTGTTGCATTCAATGCTGTAGTGTTCTCACTATATACAGGAGCACCATTTGCATCTGTACCTGTCTGAACAACAGAGTTTGGAATGATGAATGGATGACGACTGTTGTAAGCAGTCTGGATAGCATTACCAACGAAATAGTTGACGCTCTTGGTACGAGAATACATCACGCCACCCTTACGAATATCGAAATCGAATGACAAACTTACGCCCTTGTAAGAGAAGGTGTTTGAAATACCCATCTGATACTTGCTGTTCATGCTACCTACTACACTCTGCTCTGTACTCTTGAGAGGAAGACCCGTCTTAGGGTCTACGATGATGTGACCTTCGGCATCATGCTGGGCTGTATAAGCCTTGAATACACCAAGCTCCTCGCCAACAATCGCATAGAGACCTGTACCGCCACTCAAACCATAGATGACAGACTCGCCACCCAACTGCTCAGGAAGAGAAATTACCTTACTGCGGTTCAATGTCCAGTTGAGGGAAATATCCCATTTGAAGTCCTTTGTCTTAATTGGTGTGCCGCTGATCAAAGCCTCAACACCACGGTTACGAATCTTACCGAGGTTGGTGTTCTGTGCGGTATAACCAGAAGCAGGATCCATAGCCAAAGAGAATATCTGCTTGTCAGATACTCTATTGTAGTAAGATACATCGAATGACAAGCGATTCTGAAGGAATGCCATGTTCAAACCAAGCTCAAACTCAGTTGTCATCTCTGGACTCAAAGTAGGACTACCCAATACGTTACCTACAGAATATGCATTGTAGTTACCATTAGTGAATGGGAACTGGCTAGTACCCCAACCTGATGTGTTTGCTCCACCTTGTGCAAATACAGAAGAGGTCATGTATACATTTGCATCATTACCAGTCTTACCCCAGGCTGCACGTACTTTACCAAAGGTGATAATCTTCTGCATCTCTGGTGTTAAGAACTGAGAGAAGATAACACTACCGGTAACACCTGGATAGAAGAAAGAACGATTGCCCTTAGGTAGGGTAGATGACCAGTCGTTACGAGCAGTCATTGTCAAGTATGCCCAGTTGTCCCAGCCAAGATCAATCTGGCCGTATGCACCCATCAAGCGACGGAGCTGCTTGTACTGATCTACTGTCGGCTTCTCTGAAGAGTTGTTCAAATTATAGAATGTAGGGATAGTCAGGTTGGTGACCTCTGCATAGAAATAGTTGTATCTACGCTCATTACCATTAAGACCAGCTACTGCATTTACGTCCAGTTTATCCATGAAATTATGACTATAGCTCAACATTGCATTCAAGTCAATTTCACGAGTGCGCTCAGTCTGCTGGCTTGTTTCACCAGTCAATGCTGCCAAAGCATCAGCATGGTTTGGAGTACCATTAAAAAGTTGAGACATGTTTGGCTGACCTGTGTCGTGATGACCGGTAGTTGTGTCAAGACCGAAACGACCAGAGAACTTCAAGTCCTTTACAATATCCCAATCCAACTGCAATTTGCCATAGAAACGCTCCTGCTCATATTCATTCTTGAAGTTGTTCAAGATGTAATATGGATTGGTTACACCATAAGGAGTATAGTAATAACCAGGGGTGTTGAATGGGTTATTCAAATCCTTCAACTCAGCTATACTGATATCACGTGGAGTCTGCATGATACAGTTGTACATAGAACCTGCCTTCTGACCTGTGCTTACGAAGTTGTTCTTCTGGTAAGCATAGTTAGCAGACATATTCAAGGTTACATTCTTAATTTTATGGCTAGCACGACCAGAGAATGTATACTTGTTGTAGCTGTCAGCGTCAGTTGGGATGATACCATCATCGTGAATCTGTGACAAACTCAAGAAGAAGTTGCTTACATCTGTTGCACCATTGAAAGATACACTGTTGTTATAGCGAATACCTGTATCGAAGAAGTCTTTCACGTTGTCCTTGATGGCACGATAAGTCTTATACTGCTGAGAGTTATCGTAAATATTACCATATCGCAAAGAAGAACCATCAAACTCAGGACCCCAAGAACCGTTTTCCACGTCGGTCTTGTTACCATACCAACCCATACCGAATTGGTTCTGCATTTGAGGCAAACGGAGAACAGACTCAAGCTGCAAACCGCCGTTATACTCAATACCAACTCCCTTGCTTTGTTTCTTACCACTCTTGGTAGTAATCAAGATGACACCATTGGCTGCACGGCTACCATAGAGAGCTGTAGCAGCGGCACCCTTCAAGATGGTCATGCTCTCAACGTCATCTGGGTTGACAGCATTGGCACCATTACCGAAGTCGTAGCTTTCATTCAAGCTGTTAGCACTTGCTACCATAGAAGTCTCACTACTTGTTGAGTTGTTTGACAATGGCACACCATCTACAACATAAAGAGGCTGGTTGTTGCCAGACAAAGAACTGACACCACGAATAACAACGGAATTAGAAGCACCTGGGTCAGAAGAAGATGCTGAAATCTGTACACCAGCCACCTTACCAGCGATACCGGACATGATGTCGCCTGTGCGTGACTCAGAAAGTTTCTCGCCACCTACAACAGAAGCAGAGTAACCCAAGGCCTTGCTCTGACGGGTGATACCCATAGCTGTAACTACGACCTCATCAAGGTTTTTTGCATCAGAAGCTAAAACGATTTTGTTGTTGCCTGCTTTGAGGACAACGGTTTTGTCTTGCATACCAATGTAAGACACTTTTACAGAGTTCTTTCCGTTAGGAAGAACTAAAGAGAAGTTACCATCAATGTCGGTAACTGTACCAGTATTGGTGCCTACCACTTTGACAGATGCACCAATGATAGGTTCACCATCCTCTGCAGAGGTTACTTTACCGGAAACTTGAGTTTGCGCCAACGCCATTCCTAAACTAAGGAAGAGGCAGGCAATAAACGTCATGAGTCTTTTTTCCATAAATCTCTCTCGTTTAATTAATTAATAAATATATAATGTTTTATATTTCTTTCTCACTACATATCCTCCCAACTTTTATTGAGCGTGGGGACTCATTTCTTGTCTCCAACTCTTATCCCGAACTGGTGGGGGTGGGTATGTTGCCATACCTTATTATATAGGGAAGTATCTCAAACTTCACTAAATTTTAATAATATTTTTAATCGGCTGCAAAAATAAGCATTTTTTAGGAAATCACCAAACTTTTTTCTAGGAAAGTTGCACTTTGCCCGACATTTTATTATAAATATGCGGTTTTTATACACTTTTGCTTATGAAAAACAAGCGAAAGCGGCAGTTTTGTCAAAAACTGCCGCTTTCGCTGAAATACTGAAGTTTCGCAAGTTTCGCCCCACACGCCCTGGCAGGGCAGAAGCTTTAAAATACCGGGCAATATATAAGGCTTTTGCCCTTACAGGGCGCCTTGCTGACTGCTACTATACCCAGGGCGATGCCCAGGGCTAGGAGCTTCTGGGCCTTCAGCCCGTACTTAAACCACATTTGAAAGTTCTGCCTTTAATTCTTTGTCTAGAACAAAGAGCATATAGAGGGGGATGTTGATGGTTTTTGAACTGTTGTTTCTCTCGTATGGCAAGAGACTGGTGCGAACCGACCATTTGGGTGAATATCTTTCCCGATACAGTTTCAAACTCTTGGCATTCATGGTTACTCCTGCTTTTGCTTCCAGTGGATATACATCCAAACCGTCGGAAATAAGGAAGTCAACCTCTGCAGTGGCTGAAGAAGACCAATAATAATTGGTTTCCAGAGTTTCTGTAAAGTTCTGAAGTTCCTGACAGACATACTGTTCTGTCAACGCTCCCTTAAATTCTTCAAAGATTCTGCTTCCTTCTAATATTACTTTCGGCGAAATCTTGCTCATTGCCCTCAACAGACCTACATCCAGTAAGAATACCTTAAACGATTTGAGATCAGCATAGGCTGAAATTGGGATGTCGGGCTTGCTGACATTGTTGGTTCTGATGATTTCACCTGCATCAGAAAGCCACATGATGGCATCCTCATATTCCCGTGCTCTGGCTCCCTCTCTCACCAGTCCATAGACAAACTTCTTGTTTTCCTTCGCCAGTTGCGAAGGGATGCTGTTCCATACATAACGGATTTTCTCGACCATATTCTTTGGAGCATGTTTGGAGAAGTCTTTCTGGTAGGCTGCTATCAGTTCCTGCTGGATGCGGTTTACCTTGTTGTAGTCTTTGCTGCCCAGCCACTCTGCTACAACAGCAGGCATACCTCCTATTATCATGTATTTTTTCAGATAATCTGTAAGGCGAGCCTCGAATGCTCCCAGGTTTCTGTTTCCTTTATCGATATAGTCTATCAGCATGTTCTCTCCGTTTGCTATCAGAAACTCTTTAAAGGACATGGGATATAGATGCAGGAAATCTGTCTTTCCTACAGGGAAGGATGTGCCTTCGTGCAGGGCTATGCCTAGCAATGAGCCTGCGCAGCAGATGGCATACTCTGGTGCCTCTTCGCAGAAATACTTCAAAGAGGTGAGTGCTCTTGGCATTTCTTGTACTTCATCGAAGATAATAAGAGTTTCCTCGGGTATTATCATCTTACCATTATATATAGAGAGCTGTTCTATAATGCGTTGTGGTGATAAGTCGCCAGCAAATATCTCTTCGAGTACATCACTCTGTTCGAAGTTGATGTAACATACGTCTTTGAAGTACTTGCGCCCAAATTCTTTCAGTAGCCAAGTCTTGCCAACTTGTCTTGCACCTTCCAGTATGAGTGGCTTCCTTCCGTGAATGTCTTTCCATTTTAACAATTGGGATATAAGTAGTCTTTCCATACGCTAAAAATTATGTTTTGGCAAAGATACTAATAAACAGTGATTTACGCAAGAAAAATCACATTTTCCTAAGGACTTTTAAGTATATTTATCACATTTTCCTAAGGACTTTTCTGTTAAATCATCACATTTTCCTAAGGACTTTTAGGGACTTAAATCGAGAATTCTGTCGTAATCTCAGAAAAAAAGCAATTACGACAACTTTTAAACGAGAAATCTGTCGTAATCTCGATAAAAAAGTGAGATTACGACAGATTTTCATGATTTTTCTCTTTAATTACTTGTCTACGGTAGAAGAAACATTGTTCTTCTCATAGAAAGCTTTGTATTCTTCACCACCATACTTCAGACCAAGATCTTCACCGGCGATACCATCGCAGAAGCCCTTGTAAGCCCACTTGCGCTTGTAGTCCTTGTCGAAGAGGTTAGGCACCTGACCCTTGAGCCAGTATTCGTGTTCAGCCTCGTTGTCTGACAGACTCCAGATGGTGATACCGCTCTGCTGAGCCTCTGGCACATTTGCCTTGTAGCTCTCCACAATCATGCGGTTGGTATCCTCAGGGGTAGGAGTGAAGGTGAATTCGCATTTTACCCAGTCGGTACCTACGTTGAAGGTATTGTAACCACCCTGAGAAGCGTATGTAGTTCCATTCTGATACTGGAACTGCAACGAACATAAACAATAATGACAGGTACTTTAAAGCATTACCTGCATGTTTCATGATTAATTGGTTTTTATGATTTAATTGGTTTAAAACTCGTTCGTTGGTTTATATACGAATTTCGTTTTTATTGATTTTTTGCTGCAAAGATAGTCTTTTATCTGTTAAGTGCCGTTAACTAACGTACCATCGGTATTTCTTTTTGTTTCATATCTATATAATAGCATAAAATATGTTATCTATGGGTATAAAATGTTGCATACAAGAGGGTATCTTTGCCATACTTAAAGAACTTTTCTGCAAAGATACAAATCTTTTACGGAAAGGCAAAGCCCGAGCTTGTGAAAGTTTGGGCTTTGTTGCAAATAAAAACGATTTTTTCAATTCCGTATCTGGGAAAAGGAGAAAAAACGAAAAGGGTGTGCCATAGACTTATGACACACCCTCTTGGGTTATGGGTTGCTAAACATGCAATTTATTGTCAAGTTTAGTTTCTGTATCCTGGATTTTGATAAGCTTCTTTTTCTGCGTCGCTCATCATCATTGCATCAATCTGACCTTGTGGAATAGGGCGGAGATAGAAATCTTTTGGAATGTCGCGCTTGAAAGTCTGAGGCTCATGGTCGGCTGCACCTGCGCCTGCGATTTCATACGTGCCAGCACGCTCTGCCCATGTCTGGGTGCGTACGAGGTCGAACCAACGATGGCCTTCGCCAAAGTACTCACGGCTTAATTCATCCAAGATGTAGTTGATGGTGATGGTCTGTGGGGTAGCAGCTGTCATTTCTGCACTGTGGTCTTCAACCTTCTCCTTGTTGCCGTTGTTGTCCCAACGCCACTTTCCTGCACGAGCACGGATGACGTTGATGAGCTCACGGGCAGAATAACTTGGTTGTGTGGTAGCTCCCTTTACTGCTGCCTCTGCTGCGGCAAAGTACAGTTCTGAGAATTTGCAGATTGGGAATGGACGTGTACTACCTGCATTTGGCTGACCTGTTGTTCCGTTGTTATCTGTACGATAAGGACCAATCTTCCAGAGAATAGGATACTTGAAACGGCTAATGGCAGAAGGGCCTACGACATAGTCTGCACGACCAGCGGTTGTACCTGCGCCTACACCTGCGCCATTTCCATTGTAAGAGATGTTGTTATCGTTATCAACGAAAGTGAGGACAGCGTCACCCACCTTGATGTCCATACCATTGGCACCAATACCTTTTTCTGTATTATTGCCACCTAAGTCCCAGTTCGCACGGAATGTGTAGGTGAATGTGCCATCATAACGAGAGTCGTTGGTCTTGTCAGCAAAAGTCTCTTTGAAAACATTCTGCGTAGGTGCCATACGAGTCCAAGGACGTCCTAAGGCTTGAACAGCAGCACGCAATACTGGATTGAACTTAGTAGAACCATCAGCCTTATCGATTACCATGTTAGGGTAGTTCCAGCATACCATCCAAGAGGCGAAGTTGTCTGGTGCGCCACCACTGCCATAAGAGAGGGAACCTCCATTGTATTCCTCGCTTTTCTCTGTATGGTCAGCGTAAAGCAACATCTCCTTGTTGCGATCGTTTTCTGCGAGGTTTACGTCATAATAGGTGTCCATCAAGCCAAAACCAGCTGGGTTCTTGATGCCTTCAATGGCGATATCGTATGCCTGCTGGAAATACCAAGTAGCATCGTGCCCGTCAAGATCTTTACGTTCGCACTCTGGGTAAGTTGGAATGTTATTAGGATTCTCCAACCACCAAGCGTAGGTGAGATATGCTTGTGATAAGATAAGGCGTGCCAATGTTTTGGTGACGCCACCTGTTACACGTCCTTTTTCAGGTAAGTTCTCTACTGCTTTCTTCAAGTCAGGGAAGATGGCCTTAGTGTAAACTTCTGGTACAGTATTACGTGCAGAGGTGCGAGTTGGAGAGGTGTTGAATTTCAATTCGCCAGCACCTAAGTCCAAAGGTACACCGCCAAATGTCTGTACAAGACGGAAGTAGTCGAATGCTCTGAAAAAACGAGCTTCGCTAAGAAGAGATTCGTTAATACCTGCTTGTTCACCGTTTTCAATAACGCCACTGGCTGTATTGATGTATGTGAAAGCGTTGCCCCACAAGACGTCAGAACGTGATGACAGAGAGGTCAGAGTTCCTACGCCAGAAAGGTCTGCGTCCTTAAAGTTGCCATCGGCTGACTGTGCCCAGGTATATTCATCCGTACCTGTCTCGCAGTTGTTGTAGTAGTATGCTTGACCGTATGTGTCACGGAGATGTGAGTAAAGTGCTGTAAGACCTCCCTTGATACCATTTTCTGTCTTGAAGAAGGTTGGGTCGTATTGGCTGCGTGGTTGCTCGTCTAGTATGTCTGAGCATGAACCCAGCATTAAAAGTGCGATAGACGCAATGCCAAGGCCTTTTATATTTTTGCTTAATATCTTATTCATAATAGTATATCTTTAGAATGTTGCATTAATACCGAAGATAAAGTTACGTGTAGATGGGGTGTTGTAACCTACTACAGGTATCTTATGAGCGTTGGTGTAACCATCCATGGTTACTGCCATTGTACTACCATTGTTACTCAATGTGTTGGTCTCTGGGTCAAGACCACATTCATTCTTGAATGGAGAGAAGAATACAAATGGGTTTTGTACTGAGCAATATACACGGAGTTTGCTTATACCAAGATTCTTGATGGCATTCAACTTGTCGAAGTTATAACCCAATGTGATGGTGCGAATCTTGAGATAGCCTGCGTCGAAGTAACCCAATGTAGAACCATATTTTGGATTGTCGCCAGACATGATGCCACCAGGTTTTGGATATTTGGCATTCGTGTTGTCTTCTGTCCAATAATCTACCTTGATGTTGTTGCGGCGACCAGACAATAGGTTAAGATAACCGTTGGAAGAATGGAGTGCACTGACCAACTTGCCACCAATCTGGAATGAACCGATGACAGTCAAGTCGAAGTTCTTATAACCCACTGTTGTGTTAAAACCACCCATTAAGTCTGGATCCATATCCATGATTTGCATATCATCGCTGTTGATTTGACGAGTAGGTGTTCCGTCTTCATTGTAATCACCGGTGTATTCAACCTTGATCATACCCACATTTCCACCTGGCTCAAGAATGTCGAGATATTTGTCGTCTTTTTGCCACAAACCAATCTTCTTGTAGTCGTAAATGACATCAATAGGATGACCTACGAACCAGCGGTTGCCCAGATCACGATCTGCACCTGATGCCAATGCTACCAACTTGTTTTTGTTGGCATACAAATTGATACCAGCGTCCCAAGTCCAGCCGTTTTTGCCATCAAGAATGGTACCGTTTAAAGAGAACTCAATACCTTTGTTACGTGTCTTTCCGACATTTGCTGTATAGCTGTTCACGCCAGAGGTAGATGGGAGAGATACGCCTAGCAACAAATCCTTGGTGTCCTGAATATAGTACTCCAAAGTACCACTCAGACGACCTTGGAAGAGACTGAAATCAACACCGAAGTTCCAGGTAGATGAGTATTCCCAACCCAATTCTGTGTTAGGTAATGTGCTTACATAGAATCCACGGTCATAAGTAGTTGGACCAAAGTTGTATGGACGTGTACTGAGTGCACCGAGGGTAGAGTAAGGATTGATACTCTGGTTTGAGGTTTCACCATAACCAATGCGGAGCTTCAAGTTGTCAAGCCATGTCAAGTTTTGCATGAAATTCTCACGTGCGATATTCCAACCTACAGAAACTGCAGGGTAGGTGTGCCACTGGTGTCCTTTTGCCAGACGAGAGGATGCGTCAGCACGGAATGTTACAGAAGCCATGTATTTATTGTCGTATGAATACATAAGACGTCCCATCCAAGACATCAAGCCACTCTGCCAGTAATTTTGGTTGCTTGGGTTGACGGATAGATTCTTTGTGGCTGCACCTATATTATAATACTGGAAGTATTCTGCAGGTATAGCTTGACCAGACATTTGTGTCTGTTCATAAGTCGTCTGCTCGGCAGAATACATACCAACAACATTGACATGATGCTTTTCTGCAAAAGTGCGATCGTAAGTAATCAAATTCTCGACAGCCCAGTTTTTGTAAACTGATTCTTGTACCGATGCACTGTTTGGAGAATCTGCGTTGTCACTACCAATGCCTGTACCTGTGAAAGCACCTTGTTTGTTGGAACGGTAGTTCAGACCCACGTTGATACGGTATGACAAACCTTGTATCCAAGGGCATTTTACCTCCGCGAACAAGGTGTTGTAAGAACCGATACCCTTGCTCTCATTGAGCCAAGAGTCTTCGAGGCTTTCTGCTACGTCCTTGGTCAATACCCATGTGTTGTCCAGAGGCATCTTGATGACTCTCTTTAAGTTGCCTTCCTCATCGTATGGATTTGCAAGAGGACTCATGGTCAAAACATTGTAGAGGCCAACGTTGCCACCTTTGATTTCACGATAACTATTGTTGGTTGACAAGCCGAAATGGAAGAACTTACCGACATTTTGGTCAAAGTTACCTCTTACAGAGATACGATTGAATCCCTGTGTAGGAACGACAGACTCGTCATGGTAGTAACCTGCGCCGAAGCTATAGCTTCCGCCCTTAGTTCCGCCTGCTACGCTGACATCGTGACTTGTGGTGATACCTGTTTTGAAGAACATATCTTGCCAGTCGGTATCTGTGTCATCGCTTTCGTCCAAGGTGTTTTCGTATTTACCAGCAGCCTTGCGTAAAGCTGCGAATTCCTTACCATTCATCATAGGGAACTTATGGAATGTTTTCTTGAAACCAAAGTAACCATTGTAACTTACTTTGGCTGGAGTTCCTTCGGCACCCTTGTTGGTGGTGATGATGATGACACCATTGGCACCACGGGAACCATAAATGGCCGTTGCGGAAGCATCCTTGAGAATGTCCATAGACTTGATGTCTGTCGGATTGATGTCGGAGAGATTGCCCATAAATGGAATTCCATCAAGGACAATCAATGGGTCATTACTGGCTGTCAATGAGCGCTGGCCACGGATGCGAATTTGCATCTCTGCGCCAGGTTGTGAGGAGGTTTGGGTCATCAATACACCTGCAACACGACCTTGGAGGGCTTGTGCGGCATTTGATGAAGCAATTTGGTTCAACTTGTCACCACCCACATTGGCTACAGAGCCTGTGATGGCTTCCTTGCGCTGGGTACCATAACCGATAACGACAACATCGTTGAGGCTATGACCTTCTTCCTCCATTGAAACCTTAATGTTTGTCTGATTGCCTACTACAATTTCCTTGGTGTTGTAACCAACATAAGAAATCACGAGCGTAGCACCAGGCTTTACA
>ERZ780034.348-NODE-348-length-18067-cov-2.7158_pt1 | contig 18067 bp, 10 predicted proteins | sample MGYA00511855_ERZ780034 | MGnify/ENA primary metagenome ERZ780034 (study PRJEB29588, sample SAMEA2148024) | human gut metagenome | biome: human gut; feature: human-associated habitat; material: faeces | place: Denmark | collected 2008/2010 ...
TGACGGACAACTGTCTATTTTCTAATCTTATATCGAACTCACGTTAACTACGGTTCGCATTCAGCCACCAATAAATCAGAAGATAAAAAATCCTTCTCTGACGACTGGTTCTGATTCACCCGATGCACATACCAGCAGGTGCCCTCCCACAGCTCAATCTGAGTAACAGAAGGCCAGACCGCATAAAAATGAGAAGTTTCCTCCCTGTCTTTCCAATATAAAGAAGAAGTCCACCGTTTTCCTTCGCAAAGTAGCAGCGTTTTATCCTGAAGCTTATCCAGCTGCGCTTCATACACTCGCAAGGCCACCTCGTCTCCCGCCTGAAAGTCTCCACTCCCGTCTTTCTGTATCGCCACACGCGACTGTCCCACCACAGAAACTCTAAAATCTATATTTTTCCAAGAAGACCGGTCGAAATTCTCATCCGAAGAACAAGCTACAGTACATAATAAAACAGTGAATAGAAGTAGATTGCGTATAATAAAATTCATGGTAAACAAATTTATCTTTATCTATTACTAACAAATAGAATGATAGACTTGTTTACCATGAACTTATATTTCGGATGACTAACTAGTAGAAGTACCTAATAATCATATTCAAAGCTGAAATCATCTACCCACATGGTAGAACCTGCTCCTCCCGTAAAATAATCTCCATATTTGCTGGCCGAACATACTATCAGCAAATATTTCGGAACACGGCTGGTAGAACGATAATCCAGTTCTATTTCAAAGTCCTTATAGGCAGATACAGTTTCCCCACAATTCATTTCACCATACGCGATGATATTGGGATCATTCTTATCAAAATACTTCGAATTTTTCGGATTTGTACGTATCTCTACCGGTTCATTCCAATCTCCCAAAGCAATCCAGACAATACAAGTATCTGGTTTTCCCTTCAGAGCTGCATGTGCTTCATCCGCATAATTAATAGTAGATACAGTATATTTAAAATGACCTTTCAACTTTGTTGGACGAGCTGTAAACTCACGACCAAAACCTAAGATACCATTTGTACCATCAGTTGCCTTGTACTCTCCTAAAAACAAATTGCCCGCAGCAAACTTACCAATACTTCCCAGACCGACAAATTTTGAGCCTAATATCGCGGCCTGGCTACCTGCCGACCCGTTCTGCACATCGGAAGTAGGCTGTGTAATATTGTCATCGGCAGAAATTGTCGTACTGCCCCAGTTTCCCGTATCCCACCAGGAATCTTCACCTTCCAGCCAGGGACAGATTACCTTTCCATCCTTATGCCAGTCTTCAAATCCCATATTAGGCACCGTAGCTGCTTCTCCGGTAGTAAAGGTCACTTCTGCACCATATTCTTCACCGGAATAAGTACGGCATACGTAGGTGGTGTTTGCCTGCAAATGGATGATGCGGGCCGTAAAGTTTCCTCCGTCGTGGGTCAGTTCGGAAGCATCCACCCGTATCCAGTCGGCATCTCCCTCCTTCTTGTATTCACAGCCGTTATCCTGACCAGCCAGACCAAATCCATGTACCCAAGCTACATTCGTCCATTCATCCACACTGTTTACTCCCACCTTCACATCCGACAAATTGACATATAAAGTCCATTCTTCATCCAGAAAATCACCATATTTCACCTTTACCTTTGCAGTGGCAAAATTACCCTTCCTGGTCCAATAGAGCAGAGGAACACCTGTAGTACCATTCTGCGTTGAGCCGGCCGGCCCAAGCTTTAAATCTGTCAAATCAATAAGCCCCAGCCCTTGCTCCACAGGAATATCCACAGAAGCTTCATGCGTTTCAGGATAAAAACGAGCCTGCCCCACTTGCCCATCCACAGTAAAGACACGTTCAATTACCTGAGTGGCTTCTATCGCCCAGTCGTAATCCTGATATAATGACAATGTCACCTTCAACGGATGAGTCAAATCCAAGATTGAATCTGGCCCGATAGTAGCTTTTCCCCCTTCTGTAAGTTCCAACGTCTGTACCTTTACCTTTTTAGGATTCACCGTCTCTTCGAGCGCCAGTGTCACTTTCCGGTTCTCATTCGAGATTATGGCACTTCCCACCTGCCCTTCTACGGTCATTCCCGTGATATAAAGTTTCACAGTGGGATAAGGCAAATCATTCTGTATGCAAGCTGCCAGCAGACAGACAGACAGACAGGCCATCAGTCTGCTTATTCTTCTATATATCATCCTCTTCTCCATCAGATACACACCGTTATACCAATATTAATATTCAACAAGTTGATTTTAAAGTTCGCTCCACTGTTCGTACGCTTTCCGGTTTCACCCGAACTTTTTTTCTGCTTTTCCCAGTTGTATGTAAAGCCTGCCACTCCAAAAGAGACTTCGGCTCCTACATTCGGCATAATGGAAATGGCAATTCCCGGATTAATCCCGATGTTCAGCTGGTTGACGGAAGTATCCGTATATTTCAAGTTCTCATCCGCCCCCCGTGAGAAACGGGCAGACCCTGTGCTATATCCCAGTGTCGTTTCATTAAAAAGTCCGAACAGTCCCTTCGGGTCCAGACCGATATAGGAACGATGGAAAAGACTGAAGGAATAAGAGTCATCCATGTACTTTATGTCTTTCAAGGATATGTCCAAATCCTCAATATTCAAGGATAAATTACCGATTCCTCCGGAAATACGGGAATAACCAAATTTCAAGCCGACCACCGTATTATCCTTTATCGCATAGCCCACAAACGGCTTTATTGACAAGGTACGCAGGTTCAAATCAATATCCTTCAGCAGCGAAAACAGCAACCGGCTGTTGTCACTTTCAAAGTTATACACCGAAATGGTCATACCTCCAATCCATTTGCTTTTCGGGATAAAACGGTAATTGGTAATCCCACGGTCGTAACGCCCTATCGGTTTGGTATAAATAATCCGTGAAGAATCGACCGGCATCTTTGCTTCCGGTATCGGCACGTACACTGTATCATGCACTATCACCACCTTATATTGTTCAAGAGAATCTCCCCGAACGGCAGAAACCGTTTCATTTGTTTGAGCACTCATCTGCAAACATCCCAAACAAGCCAACAAAAATATGCTTATATATAATACCTTCATCATGCTTACAAATAAAATGCGATTCCCAATCCGATTGAGAATATATTAATCTTAAAATTCGCAGAAGTAGACGACTGCTCTCCCGTCTCTACCTGATTGGTTACCTGACGTTTTTTGCTCAAGTTCACTCCAAGCACACCGATACTTACTTCCACAGCCGTATAGTTATTGATAAAAGCCACCATACCCGGAGCTACCCCAAAGGCCAGATCCGTAGACTTGGAATAAGTACCGGTCAGTGCCTCTCCCTTTCCATTGGCCACCTTCGACTGGCTTCCACCGAATTCCAATTGCGTTTCACTAAATATGGCAAAGCGTTTGCTGTCTCCCAAAGGAATATAATTCCTGAAAATCGCCATGGCGGAATAGGAATGCTTCAACTGATAGACATTGTTAATGTCAAACTGGTTTTCATCATCCAAATTCAGTTGAGTTTCATCCATACGCACCAATGTACGCCCATATTTAAAGCGTCCTCCCAACGCCATATTATCTTTCAAAGCATAGGCAAACATCGGGCTCAATTTAAAAGAATACCCGTCTGAATTAATTTTTTCTACCACCAGAAAATCATAGTTATTTTCCGTATGTTCTGAATACGACACTGAACTTCCGGCAATCCATTGTCCTTTCGGGACAAAGACTTTTGGCGGAAGTTTCTTTTGACCGCCTTGCGCATACCCCCCAAAGGCAATACACGCAAGGCATATTATACATAACAGTTTCTTCACAAATTAAATTAAGTTATCTTTATTCATAAATCAATTCCATATCATCAAGCCACATCTTGCTGGCCCCACTTCCTTCAAAATAGTCACCATATCTACTTGCAGAGGCTACGATAATAATGGAAGTCGGTTTACGCTGATCGCCTCCATAATTATTATAATCTAATTCTATGGTCAGTTCCTTCAAATTCGTACCCTCTTTATAGGCTTCTGTAAAGATTTTTTCACCGTATGCTATAGTACCATCTCCAGAATAAGTTCCTTTTTCGGTAGTGAACAAAGTCTGATCTTTCGTCTTAACCACAAACGGCCAAGTTTCACCTTCTGCTGCTTGTCCAGCCCAGTCACCTACAGCCACGTAAATAATTCCTTGATCGGTTACCCCATTGGCAATGTTACTTCCTCCATTATCTACTGTTCCAGGTTCATAACGAACCCAAAGTTTCAAAGCCTTTGGACGACTTGTACAAGGACGTCCCCATCCCAATACACCATCTGTGCCGTCAGTCTTAAGATACTTACCCGCAAAAAGATTTCCGGCAGCAAACTTACCAATCCCCAAAACTCCCACAAACTGAGACGAAAGCAATATTGATTGGTTACCTGAATGTTTTACCGAAGTATCTGGAGTAGTCACATTTTTCTTCATTGTTGCAGAACCATGATTTCCTGTATCCCACCACATTGACTGCTTATCTCCATATATTAAAATAGGAGAACTTCCAGACGTATATTCAAATCCAGCATTTTCCGGCTGAAATTCTGTTTCCGTTGTAAATTCACAAGTCACAGAAGAGACCTGTTCTCCATCCATTGCCTGATATTCGTAGGTAGTACCCGGTGTTAACCCTTTAATCTCTTTGCTAAAGGATTTTTCTGATAAATCAGCGTCTACCATCATCCATTCCGACGACTCCGTCTTCACACGATAACGGAACTTAGGAGTAAAGAGTATCTCTCTCAATATTTCACCATGTAAAGTGGCTTTCGAAGTCCACACTTCATACGGTTTCGTTTCACTCGTTTTCACGGTAGCATTAGAAGCAACAACGTTCCAGACAGCTACCCGGCTTTTTCCTTCTGCATCCACAGCCTCAATAGTGGTTTCTACACTTCCTTCTTCTGCTGTCATCTTTGCCATTAAATCTTTGGCAAAACAAACAGTACAAACATCTCCATTCAAAGACTGTTTCTTTTCAGAAACTGAAATACCAACATTTTTCCATGCTTCCGCATCTTGTTCATTCAGATTCAGAATATCCAACTCATTATCACTTCCTCCCCATCCCACGAAACGTTCATTGCGGAATATCAGACTTTTTAAAGCGGAAGATGTAGACACTTGTATACTACAATTAGACTGGGTATTAAGCTCCAAATACATGGGTTGCTCTAAATTATATAACTGTCCGTCTGCATCCTTACAGACAATCACGGGACGTTGCTTTAATGTAATGGTATATGTATCTCCCAAAGGAACTTCTTCTACCTTGATATTCAAAGCTGCCCCTCCGGTAGGTCCGACTTCCATATCTTTGTAGCTATAAGTCAGATTATAAAGCGTAGCCGGACTCAAGTCCGATAATTCAGAAGAGCTTTCATAAGTTTTCCCCCCTAATGTCGTAGCACGAAATTTGCAAGTAAGTTTCCGGTTATCTTCCGGCAGACTGAAATAGCCTTTGGCGTTTGCATTCGCCGATGAATATACCAATTCCCCCGTAGACGAAGTTACAGTTACCTGATAATCCTCTTTAAAAATTTCTTTCAAAGATTCATCCCATACAATGGCTACCACTGTATTGGCGATACCACAATTTACTTCTACGGTACTTACAGCACCTTTTTCTATACTGAAATCCTTTTTCCCTTCAAAAAAACGCTGTTCAAACGAAGCTGCTACGGAGTCTCCAGCAGTAACTCTCACCGAATAATCACCACTTACCAGCTGAATTTGCGCAGGCACATTATCTATTCCCTGGTATTTTTGAACCAACGTCTCTCCACTATAAATACGAACCTTACAGTCTTGTTCCAAAATTGTCTGTTCCTCTGCCGACAGACTTCTGGAAACCACATGCACTTTATCTGAAACGCCAATAGAAAGTTTCAAGGCTCCTTCTGATTCCGTAAATCCAGCTTCCTTCTTACATGCAACCAGCCCCAGAATGATGCCGGTAAGAAGCGTTATGTAATACAACCTTTCTTTCATTCTACACTCTTAATTTTCAAGGTTTGTGTAACTTCCAGTCCCTGTTGATCTATTAATCGAATAATAAAATTATGAGATGCAGCTCCATACAAGCCCAATAACGGAGTAAAGCCCGTCACATCAAAAAGGATCGTTGTCTGTCCCACAACAGCATCCCCAGTAGGAAATCCCAGCCCCTTCAATCCAGCTTCCAATTCACCGGGTTCCGCCAAATCAAAACTTGCAGCTAAATTAACACCGGTTAAAATATCTTCCGTCAATGTTTCTGAATCTATAGTCACAAACACATGAGCTATACCATTGGCTGCCGAAAGTGTTACCTGTAAAGGTAAAGGATTATTCTCATTTGTGCTTGTAGGAACTTCCAGCACATCATTACTGATATCAAATGAATTTCCATTAAAAATAGTCCCTACAATAGTTGGTAAATTATCTCCTTCACCACCTCCAGTCGGGAAATCGTCAATACCCGGCTCCGGACCAGGATTCACACTGACCGATTCATCAGAACCTGTCAATGAAGAATCTATAGCGATTGAAACACTGAAAGCTCCTCCAGCTACACTACCATCACTCACAGGGATAAACTGATACTTAATTATATTATGTACCCCACTTTTTACATTGTCAAAATGCTCGCTATAATCTATCACTTCTCCATCAATTGTTCCTTTCAAATTGACCTCTATAGAAGCCGTTTCACTATCCGGAGCAATCAAATATGCCTTCCGGCTTTCTGATGCAGGAATCTGTAAGGAATTTTCTCCTATAGTAATCGTTGTTACTACATCCTCTGAGATTTTATCTTGAAAAGATTCATCATATTCTACCGTAAACAACATATTCGCCAGTTTACAAGAAATTTCAAGTCCTTCTGTCACCTGATTTTCCTTCACCTCACAAGTTGCCGTTCCTTTATAATAAGGAATATCAAAGCCGTTGGAAGGTTCCGCTGCCGACTTTACCTCCACCGTATAAGTACCCACTGCCAAAGACACGATTTCCGGCATCTCACTATATACCCATTGCCCTGCCCGTTGAGAATACTTATCGTATATTGTCACTATATAATTGCTTAAATCGATTTCCGACTCTGTACGTGAATCCAAATATACTACATCTACATCTAAATTCACACCCACTTTCATGGAAGACAAACTTAAATTTCCTTTTGCATTAACAATATCTTCCATCGATTCCATATGGCAGGCACAAAACAATAAAGTACTTGCAATCAATGTAAAACAGATTAAAAATATTTTTTTCATATATGTCGGCATTTTATTTTATTCATAAATTAATTCTACGTCGTCTATATAAAGCTGACTACCTAAATATTCTCCATCAGATAAATTTGAACCAGGAGGGGGAGTTAAATTATCAGTATTAGCCTCCCAGCAACTTTCATTACCCGAAGATTTAAACACTATAGAAAGGACAGCCGCTTTTTTAAGAACCTCATATTCCAATTTTATTATTTCTTGAGTATAAATATCCACGGTACCAGTCTTAGTAACAGTTTTAGCAGCAATTACACTGCCTGTATCATCTTTAACTTCCACAGTTACCACAAACCAATCTGCTGAATTTTTAGGGCTGTACTTATACATAAACTGAACAGCCATAGGACGTGATGAAAAAGCATATCCATATTCAGGTATATGTTTTTCTACATTATATGTCCCTAAATAAAGTTCTCCAGGTGTTACATTTTCACAAGTACCCATATAGCCACTAAACACAGCAGCAGTATTACCTCTTCCCCATCCAACCGTTCGTATCAAGGCAGCATAAGAACCAGATTGTTTATCTTCTGTTCTGACTGTTCCTGAATTTGTAGTATAACAGCATCCAACATAAGGAGATGTTGGCAATCCCAAAAAAGAAGAAGGTTTTGCTCCATATTGTGTTGTAGTTTGATTCAAAGTATTCCATCCCTTAGATGCATCATCAGACTCGCTCCATGGATACCATTTAACCCAATAAACCAGGTCATTTCCAGATAAATTAACTCCATCCTCAGTTACTTTATTTGAGAACCAATCCTCCATACCTCCATTGGGTATAGTCAGTTCTTCTTCTGTTTTTATTGCCACTTCATTAGAGTAAACATCCTGACAATAAACAGCACGAAATTTATAAGAAGTGTTTGATGTCAACCCATTAACCGTAAAGCCATTTATCCCATCAAACTTCATATTATCCCACTTTTTCCACACATTCTCACTTTCTTCATATTGAAGTTCTATGGTTGATGTGGAAACAGTACGTGAACCACGCGACTTCGGAGATGCAATAACCTGAAAATCAGCATGTTTTGCCCACACATCCGCATTTCCATTCTTCAATGACAAGGTTAACTCAGGATCTTCTATCTTAAATGACTTTTCTATTACCTTTACACCAAATTCTGCCTTCAATTTGACATCATGTTCCGTATCAGTCAAAGACTCCGGATAGGTCAATGTTACAGTATGCTTGGTGTTATCACTTGTAATCTGCACTTTTTCTGCATCAAACGGCTGATAAACTCCTGTATCCGAAAGATCATAATAGAACTTTACCTTAGAAACATCACCTTCCAAAGTAAGTGTAAAAGTTACAGAAGTGCTTGCATAAGGAACGGTTTCCGGTAATTCTACGGCAAAACCATTATTGCGAGTCTCAATAACCAGTTTTAATTCTTCAGAAACTTTTGTCAATGCATCCGTAGCTCTCAACGTAAACGTATGCACCTCATTATTTTCAGAAGTACAAGTCAGATTAGGCACCAACTGCTGGAAATCAATCAACGCTATTTTATCATGATTAACTCCCAATCCTTTAGTCTGCAGACCTAAAGCAGTCATTTTCTGCGATTGCTCGTCCGTCAGTTTCATCAGGTCTACACTTTCCGGCCATCCCTGTTCCTTCAAAGAAGCAGAGTTCGTAACGAGTTCACACTTAGCTAGTCCGGCCGGCGCATTCAGATAAGTTTCCAGTTTTTCAGTAAAAGCTGCCCCTTCCAGCACCTCCAGTGTATTTCCGGAAGTAAATCCATAAGGAGTAAATACCGGAGGATCCGCATTCAACGCCTCATCCGAAATATTTACCTCCACATTCTGTTCCGAAGATGGATTATCATTGAATGTTATCTTTAAAGAAGCGGTAGATGCATCTACATCCATAGTCAAACGATATTCATGCTTGGCTTCTGCTGTAAAATTCTTGGGATTTAAAGTCACTTTTTTAGATACTCCCTGGCGGGTAACCTCCAGATACACCCCTAAATCGCCCGGCACGAAATACGCACCACGCACTTCATCAGCAGAATAAGTCACCTTATTTCCCTTTGAAGAACTAACATAAGCACTATAGGAATTAAAATAAGACTTGAACTCATCCGTATAAGCTATAGATACTTTGGCCTTGTTTATGACACAAGTCACTGAAGCCTCCGACGTTTCTGCACTCCGGACTTCTACGTTTGTACTTCCTAAATAACTCACAGCATCAAAGCCTTCTGCCTCCGCATCACCATACGAGGCTGTTACCGTATAAGTACCTACCACGACTGATATAGGAGAAAAGTCTGCAAAACTTTCCCAAGAATTAAATACTTTCCCATCCAATGACTCTATGGTCAAGCCAAAATCATTTATATCCGGGATAGTTTTCTCTTCACCAGATCTAGACGCTTCACCCAAAAGAGTCTGATCAGTACTTACTTTCACATCTATACGTCCTTCAAGCGAACTTTGCGGCTCATCCTTCGTACAGGACACTAGGCCTACAAAGAAAAAGGACAACAATCCATAATAAACCTTTTTCATTTTGTCTACAGAAAAACACTATTTTTTCCGCGTGCAAAGTAACACCAATTCCCAAACCCTCACAAGGTCTATTTATTTTATTTTTGGCTGATTTTTAAAACCAGCAAAAAGAAAATGTCCAAATAGCCTTGATAATCAACTAAAAAGTAGCACTTTTACGGCCCATCAATGGTCTATTTTTAAAATATACCATTACTTCTTTTATCACACCTTTTCATATTTTTAATTTACCACCTACAGAAGCAGTTTATTTTTTCCCTATCTTTGGGCAACTTGAAACAAACAAGAAACCAAAAACCGCAACCACGCACCTTTTTTATGAAACACAAAATTCTTGCACAGTTTACAGGCATCTTTACATTTCTGATTCTAAGCATTTGTAATGTTCACGCACAATTTTCCGTAAAAGGTACACTCGTCGACTCACTGACGCATGAAAGTGAGCCCTATGCCACCATACGCATTACGCTCGACAAATCGCCGGAGAAACCGGTCAGAATGAATGTGACCGATGCAAAAGGAAAATTTCAGGAGAAGTTACCACAAACCGGGAATTATACCCTGCAAATCACTTCGGTAGGAAAACGTACAGTGGTCCGCCGTTTCACCATCACCAATAACCAGCGGGTGGCCGACCTGGGCACACTTTATACCTGCGATGATGCCCAAATGCTGAAAGGCGTGGAAGTAGTAGCCCAGAAACCCCTTGTAAAAGCGGAAATTGACAAAATTTCTTACAGCATAGAAGATGATCCTGACTCCAAAACCAACACTACCCTCGAAATGCTGCGGAAAGTACCGCTCGTTTCCGTCGATGGAGAAGACAACATACAAGTCAACGGGTCCAGCAATTTCAAGGTACATGTAAACGGGAAGCCCAATACGCTGATGAGCAACAACCCGAAGGAGGTGCTCCGCAGTCTGCCAGCCAACTCCGTCAAGTCCATCGAAGTGATAACGGAACCGGGAGCCAAATATGACGCAGAAGGTATCGGAGGTATCCTGAACATCATTACAACCGATGCCAAGATGCAGGGATACAATGTTACGCTCGGAGCCAATGTCAATAACATGGGACTGTCGGGATATGGCTACGGAACAGTGCAGGTAGGAAAGCTTACCCTCACCGGAAACTACTCATACAACCATCAGAACCAGCCTCGCAGCCTTTCTGACAGTGAACGTGAAGATTTCACGTCTACCGACTATCGCCATCTGCTGACACAAGGTTCTTCCAAGAGTACAGGGAATTTCCAGTTTGGCAACATTGAAGGAAGTTATGAGATAGACACCCTGAACCTGATTACCTTTTCAGCCAATGTTTTTGGAGGGAAATTTGACACACATGGCGATTCGCGTACCATCATGAGCGACAATGACTGGAAAGAACGCTACAGTTACCAGACTCTCAACCGGTCAATCAGTCAGTTTGGAAACATCGGTATCAATGCTGACTACCAGCATTCTTTCAAGAAGAAAGGAGAATACCTCACGTTGTCCTACAAGTTCAACAACTCGCCGAACAACAATGAAGCCGATACCGACTATGACGAAGTGAAGGATGTACCTTTCAACCTGCTTCATCAGTATTATGACAACGATGCCCATACGGCAGAACATACGGCACAGATTGATTATGTCAATCCGCTGAATGATATGCATTACATAGATGCCGGCATGAAATACATTTTCCGTGAGAATTACAGTGACAGCCAGTATTTTCTGGAAAATGCAGAAGGTGAAATGGAGGCCAGTCAAGACCTTTCCAGCAAATACCAGCAGGGACAACACATTCTGGCTGCTTACGCAGACTATCAGCTGAAGTGGAAAAAATTCGGTGCAAAAGCCGGTGTACGCTATGAGCACACGTTTATGGACGTGGAATATGACTACATGCCCGAACGCAACTTCAAGGCCGGATTCGACGACGTGGTTCCTACCTTGAACCTGTCCTACATGCTGGGCACAAGCGCCAGCCTGCGTGCCAACTACAACATGCGTATCAACCGCCCGGGAATATGGTGCCTGAACCCTTTCCGCGATACCAGTAACCCGACTTCCATCAGCTATGGTAATCCGGATCTGGACACAGAAAAAGCCCACATCCTTGGCATGACCTTCAATTCCTTCAGTGCCAAGTTCAGCCTGAATGCCAACCTTACTTATACGTTTACCAATAACGGCATCGAACGCTACTCTTTCATGAACAACGGAGTACAAGAAAACACCTACGGCAATGTGGGCAAGAGCCAGCGTACACGCCTGGCCTTATGGATGAACTGGAACCCGGGCAGTACCACCCGCCTCTCACTCAATACCAGCGGAAGCTATTCTGACTTCCAGAGTAAGAAGCTGAACTCACGCAACAGTGGATTTGCCGGTGAGGTGTTTGCCAACATACAGCAGACCATCCTCTGGGAACTACGTCTCAGCTTTTACGGTGGAGGAAGCACTCCTTACATATCCCTGCAAGGAAAAGGTTCTTCCTTCTACTATTACGGTGTCAACCTGAACCGTTCTTTCCTGAAAGACAAACGGCTGAATATTTCGCTTTTTGCCAGCAATATCTTCCAGAAATACAACTCCTATAGCAATGAGGTGTGGACAGACACGTTCCGCTCATGGTCGGAAAACAGTTATCCCTCACGCAGATACGGCATCAGCATCAGCTGGCGGTTCGGCGAATTGAAAACCCAGGTGAAAAAGACACAGCGTAGCATTACAAACGATGACGTAAAGGCTGGCGGAGACAACAAGAGTGGTGGAAGCATGCAATAAATAAAAAACAGAATAAAATGGAAAAAGAATTACCTAAAATAGACCTGCCCGAAGAATGGCTGGTAGGTACCGGCATCAGCAAAGAGCTGTTGGGGCTGTACAGAAACTATCCGGTGCGCCTGAAATGCGAGATTTTCGTACTTTGTACTTCCGGAGAAGTGGAAGCCTCGGTCAATCTCAACAAGATAACGGTAGAGCCCAACGACTTTATCGTACTTACCCCAGGAAGTATCTTTCAGATAAACGACATCAAGGGAGACCTGAACATCTACTTCGGAGGATTCTCTTCTCAGTTTATGGAACACAATCTTCAGTCGCATTCTTTTCTGGATACGATGTACATCACATTAGGACGCCCTGTCATTGGCTTAAAGTCAGAAGGTGCCAAGATGATGGAGGAGTACATGCAGCTGCTTATCAAGATGTATGAATTCCTTCCGGAAAAAATCAGACCGGAAATCGCGACCAATCTGTATGCCGACATACATAAAGGTATATCCATGCTTTACCGGAACAAGACCGACGAAGTGCATCCGTTGTCAAAGAGTGAACTGATTTGTCGCAACTTTGCCCAGCTGGTCATGCAGCATTACAATCAGACACGAAACGTAGCCTGGTATGCTGAAAAGCTACAGATTACGCACGCACATCTTTGCACTACCGTGAAACAGATTACGGGAAAGACCTGTGTAGACATTATTTCGTCTATGGTCATCATGGATGCCAAGTCACAGTTGAAATCGTCCCAGCTTTCCATCCAGAACATTTCCGACTCACTGAATTTTGCCAATGTATCATTCTTCGGAAAATACTTCAAACGCTATGTAGGAATGAGCCCGCTTGAATATCGAAACAACGGATAAAGCATTAATAAACAAACGATTATAAATTATAAGAGATTTTCGTTCAAAATACCTGAAAAAACGCACTTACGTTTGAATTAAAACGCACTTGTGTTTTAGGTAAAACGCACTTGCGTTTCAATCAAAACGTACTTGCGTTTTAGAGCAAACGCACTTGCGTTTTTTAGCGTCCTGAAAAAGCCCATGAAAAGATTTTGTTTTTTACTCATTTTCAGCCTGATAGAAATTACCATACAAGCCGCTTCGAATATCCGGATTACTCCCGTGCCTTCCCTGCCCCAGCTTCCGGTCAGTGCCATACACCGCATTTTTCAGGACAGCGAAGGACTGATGTGGTATGGCACAGTGAACGGTCTTTGCTGCGACGACGGATACCAGATTAATGTCATCCGTTCCGACATCAATACCCCGGGACTGCTGAATGACAACACCATCCAGTCCATTGCCGAAGATGAAAGGGGAAGAATCTGGTTTGGAACCGACCATGGAGCCTACATGCTGGACAAAACCAGCAGACAAGTTACACCGTTGGACGCTGAACGGCTACAGACAAGTTTTATCTACAGCATACGAAAGACATCCGACGGGGCTATGTGGATAGCTACGGGGCATAAACTGCTGAGATACAACACTGAGGGGAAATTACAGAAAACCTACCTGCTATACGACCATGAAGGAAAACCCTCATGGATGGCCGGTTTCTGCGAAAGCCGGCAGAAACAGATTCTGATTACCGTAGGAAGGGAAGGTATCTATCGCTACGATAAAAAGACAGACACTTTTACCCGTTATGCCAATCCGCCTTCAGGACGAAACCTGACCTGCATCGTTCAGGACCGCACTCATAATTATTTCTGGGTAGGCACCAGTTCCGACGGTCTGTTGCTCTTCGACCCTTCCGCGCCCAAAGATTCCATTTATACCTACTCTCCACTTCCCGTAAATCCTATGGGAGAAGCAGAAGGAGACATCTTATACCTGGAGCAGGATAACCGCGAAGGAATTCTCTGGATGACTACCAGAAGTTCTCTGATAGCCATGCGCTACGATGAAGCCCGCCGCTGCTTGCGCCAGACGGATTTTCGTCTGCCGGCTGAATATGGAAACATGCTGAATGAAATTTATCAAGACAAAGACGGAAACCTCTGGGTAGCCTCTTTTGACGGAAAAAGTTTCATTATCCATTTTACGGAAAACGCTCCGGAGGAATTTTCCCTGCCAGCTCTGCCACAGCGGGTACGCTTTCAACCGGCCATCATGGCCCTCTGCGATGCAGGAGAAGGTAAGATGTGGATATCACAGGAACGAACAGGACTCGGGCTGTACGACCTGTCCAACCATACAGTCAGTCTCTACCACGACTTCTCCACGCTGAAAACGCTTTCTCTCGGCTCCATCAAGCAAATGACCGAAGCCCGGAGGGAAGGAAATGTATGGGTGATACCTGAAGGGTGCAACCTTATCTATGAACTCGGACGGGAAGGTATGCAAATGAAGCACTTCCGCACCCTGAGCCTTCCGGAAAAGGCCCAAAGACATTTTACCCAGACTTACGAGGACCGTAACGGCACACTCTGGGCAGGTACCAACAACGGGCTGTTTGCTTTTTCTCTGCACAACAACCAATGGCATACGGTCTGCGATACATTAGGACTGGTAAGTGCCATCAAGGAAGACAAGCGGGGGAATCTATGGATTGGAACACTGAATAAAGGGCTTTATCAGCTGTCTCCCAAGGGAGAATGTCGAAAGTTTCTTTCTCCTCTCTCTATCACCTGCCTGAGTGTGCAGGAAGACAGCCTCATCTGGATGGGTACGCAGGAAGGAGGAGTCTATGCCTTGAATGTGCAGACAAGAAAACTGACGGATCATACTCGGCTGTGTGAACTGAACGGAAATATTGTCAACCAGCTGGAGTTTGACGTATACGGCCATTTGTGGATAGACACCAACCAGAAACTGATTGAGTATAATCCGAAAAACCACTCGTTTTCCACCTATCTTACCACCGACAATTCCATGCTGCTCCGCCGGTTCATTCCTACAGCCATCTGTAAGGGACACGACGGACGGATTTATTTCGGTGGCATTCCGGGCATCTGTGCAGTAACTCCATCCGACCGCCTTGACCAGCCCAGCAAGGATATTCCGACATTTATCACCGGACTGTACGTCATGGGCAAACCCATAGTGAACGGAAATTCTCTGACACTCAAGCCGGACGAATATGATCTGGAGATTCATTTTTCATCTCTTGACTACCTGAATGCCCGCAAAATACGTTATGCTTATCGTCTGGTCGGACTGGATAAAGAATGGAACTACACCACCGTAGGACAACATACCGTCAGCTACAAGCACCTGCCTCACGGAAACTACGTATTCGAGGTGAAGGCGACCGACGGGTATGGAATATGGAGCGAGAAAGTCACGAGACTTCACATTGAGCGTCTGCCTGCCTTCTACCAGACAGGATGGGCCATCGCCTTCTATATATTGGTAGTGATAGCCGGAATCTTTGTCGGACTTCGTTTCTACCTCCGCCGGATGAAGCTGAAAAATGAAGAACTGTATGCCGACAGCGCGGAATTAATGAAAATGCGTTCCTATCTGGATGAAAAGCCTGTTCCGCAAACTGAAGTCCGTATTTCGGAAATGGAATTTGCCAAACTGGATGAAATTCTGTTAGGAAATATCCTGAAAGCGGTAGAAGATAATTTGAGTGAAGCCGAATTCGATGTGCAGCATCTGGCAGAAAAAGTCAACATGTCACGCTCTACATTGACCCGCAAGCTCAAGGCCATTACGGGGCTTACTCCATTAGAGTATATCCGTCGTGTAAAGATGCAACATGCCTGCCGCATGTTGAAAGACCCTCATACCACCGTGAACGAAGTGGCCCTGGCATTAGGCTATTACAACCGGAAATATTTTACTTCCTGCTTCAAGGAAGAGTATGGTATCACTCCCAGCGAGTATCAGAAGGAACAGGAAAAGAGGGATACATCTGCGTCAAAAGAGGGATAAAAATAAATCAAAACGCCCCCTGAAGCATTTCATACCGCTCTTTGGCGCATTCTGTTCTCCTGCTCTACAAAGAATCTCTTTACATTTGAACCATCAACCTTTGTATTCAGATTTAACGAAAAACAAACTTGTTCAACATGAAAAAAGAGATTTTATTTCTTGCTGCACTGGCCACTTGTTTGTCTTCCTTCGGTCAGACTTTTGAAAAGACCGCTCAGGGAGGAAAGTTCCAGACCGCACAACCCACATTGAACGGGGAAGTGATTTTCTACTCTCCTTCTATTGTGCGCATCGTAAAGTATCCTTCGGCTGAAATGCCCGAAAAGAAAAGTTATCCGGTCATCAAGACTCCGGAAAAGGTAGAAATCTCCTACAAACAGAATGGAAACACGGTATGCATGACCTCCGGAAAAATGACAGTGACACTCGACGTGGTTACCGGAAAGGTGACTTACACCGACCTGAAAGGGGAAACACTGCTAAAGGAAAAAGTGGAAGGTACCAATTTCATTCCGCGCAAGGACGTAAACCGTGACGCATTTACTGTCAGCCAGGCATTCAGCCTTGAACCGGAAGAAGCTATCTACGGATTAGGACAACGCCAGAGCGGAGCCATGAACCACCGCAACCAGCAAATTCACCTGTCAAACGGCAATACCAATATCTGTATCCCCTATTTTACATCTGAAAAAGGATATGGCGTGTACTGGGATAATCCAGGTATCTCTGACTTCAGCGATACGCCGTATGAAACATCTTTCTCTTCACAGGTAGGACTTTGCTCCGATTATTATTTCTTGTACGAAGACGGCACACAGGATGGCGTAATCGCCTGCATCCGTGACCTGACCGGAAAGGCTACCATGTTCCCGCTCTGGACCATGGGTTACTGGCAGTGCCGCGAACGCTACAAGAGTCCGGACGAACTATGCGGCGTACTCGACAAATACCGCAAACTTCAGATTCCGCTGGATGGTATCGTACAGGACTGGCAGTACTGGGGATGTGACTCCAACTGGAATGCCATGAAATTCGTGAATCCACGCTACATCAACAAGATGGACGACAAGGAAGCACTTCGCTACCTTCCGAATGGAGAAGACAAGAATGCACGCTATCCGAAACCTCGCTTCAAAAGCCCGGAAGAAATGGTGGAATACGTACATAAGAACAATGCGCACCTGATGATTTCCGTATGGGCCAGCTTCGGACCATGGACCGACCAGTTCAAGGAACTGGACAAAATGGGAGCCTTGCTGAAATTTGAGACATGGCCTCCGAAATCGGGTGCACATCCTTACGACCCGTTCAACAAAGATGCCCGCGACATGTACTGGCGTTACCTCAGCCACCTGCATAAAATGAACATCGATGCCTGGTGGACCGACTCTACAGAACCCGACCATCTGAACCCCAAAGAAAGTGATTTCGACCTGATGACGGCCGACGGTTCTTTCCGCTCCGTACACAATGCGTTCCCGCTGGACCACAACCGGGGTATCTATGAACACCAGCGTGCCGTATCAGACGATAAACGTGTGTTCCAGATGACCCGTTCCGGTTACCTGGGTCAGCAGC
>ERZ780034.354-NODE-354-length-18003-cov-3.08825_pt1 | contig 18003 bp, 15 predicted proteins | sample MGYA00511855_ERZ780034 | MGnify/ENA primary metagenome ERZ780034 (study PRJEB29588, sample SAMEA2148024) | human gut metagenome | biome: human gut; feature: human-associated habitat; material: faeces | place: Denmark | collected 2008/2010 ...
CCACCCGGGTGGCCAGCCATACCGGCAGCCGCGATGATGACACGGATACCTCTGTCCTTGGCTCCCTTGGCGAATTTTTCTACTTCTTCCGGTGTACGGTGGGCAGACAATGCATGCATCTCGAACGGGATTTCCATCTCATCGAGAAACTTGGCTGCCTTTTCCATAACGGGCAGATCCGAAGTACTGCCCATGATGATACTAACAACCGGCGTCATCTTATTTCGCGATTAATTGTTCATATTCAGCAGCCGACAATAATTCATCCAGTTCTGCTGCATCCGATACGTTTACTTTAATGATCCATCCTTTGCCATAAGCATCTTCGTTTACCAGCTGAGGAGCATCTTCCAATTCCGGATTTACTTCCAATACTTCACCCGTAACCGGCATGAACAGGTCTGATACAGTCTTAACGGCTTCGATCGTACCGAATACTTCTTCCTTGTTTACTGTTTCACCTTCTGTTGTGATATCTACATAAACGATTTCACCCAATTCGCTTTGTGCATAATCGGTAATGCCAACGTATGCTACGTCGCCATCAACGCGGATCCATTCATGATCCTTTGTGTACTTTACATCTGTAGGAAAATTCATATTTCAAGTGTTTTAAATGAAAAAATAGAAATAACTTAATAATGAAGATATATAAATACCTGTAAATCCTAATCCGAAACCTGCATAGACCTGTGCCGGCGTATGCCTTTGCAGAATCAGGCGGGACGTTCCCAAACAGCCGGCTATCAGAAACCCGATGATAAAACCTCTCCACGGGTTGAGTGCATAGATTTGGGCAATTCCCATGATACCTCCTATCAATCCGCCGATACCGATCATGTGGGCACTGATCTTCCATCTAAAATTAATTCCCATGGCGATCAGCATGACTGCTGCAGTACCGAACAGGATGACAACCAGCCAGAATGGCAATAACATCCGTAACAGGAAAAAGGCACAGGCCACGATCGAAGCGACGTAGAGCAAATAAGGCAACGTGCGTACACGACGATTGGTCAGGGCATAATCGCCTGCATTGCCATATTTGACCAGCAGGAAAATAAAAATAGCCGGGACGACTGCTGTCATCAGAAAGACCCCCGACAGGATCAGCAACTTCATCTGAAGCGGATAAACAGCCAGATACGTGCTGGCAAATGCCAACGCGACTCCGTAAGTGACCATCAGCAACGGATGAAAGGCGATCGACAATATATTTGCTATTAATCTCATAAATTGCTCCTTTAGATTTCTTTCCGAAGACGGGCTACCGGAATACCTAGTTGCTCGCGGTATTTGGCTACCGTACGGCGGGCAATGACATATCCCTTCTCTTTCAGGATAGCAGCCAGTTCCTCATCAGTCAATGGTTTCCGTTTGTCTTCGTTATCCACATGCTCCTTTACGATCTTCTTGACTTCGCGGGTTGAGATTTCTTCTCCGCTATCGGTCTGCATGGATTCAGAGAAGAAGTATTTCAGCGGATAAATACCGAAGTTGGTCTGTACGTATTTGCTGTTGCTGACTCTCGAAATCGTAGAGATATCGTATCCGCTCCGTTCTGCCACATCTTTCAGGATCATCGGATGGAGTGACGATTCATCCCCCGTCAGGAAGAAGTCTTTCTGTAAGTAGATAATGGCTTCCATCGTGCGTTGTAAGGTCTCCTGACGCTGTTTGACCGCGTCGATGAACCATTGGGCCGAATCGAGTTTCTGCTTTACAAATTGTACGGCATTCCTCCGGTCGCTGGTCTGATTGGCCTTGTTGCTCGTATAGTCGTGAAACATATCGACATATTCCTGATTGATGCGTAAATCCGGAATACCCCGGTTGTTCATCGACAACGTGATCTCACCATTGTTCGAATCGACGATAAAATCCGGTATGATCTGGCTCATGGCTGTTTCCATCGTTCCTCCCCAGGCAATACCGGGCTTGGGATCTAGGAGCGTAATCTCACGGATACTCTTTTTCAGAGTCTCTTCCGAGATGTTCAGTCCGCGCAGTATTTTATCATAATGCTTCCGCGTAAATTCCTCGAAATAATCAGTCAGGATCCGGATGGCAATCCGTGTCTCCGGTGTCTGTTCTTTCTTCTGTAATTGAATCAGCAGGCATTCCTGCAGATTACGTGCTCCTACACCATAAGGCTCGAAATCCTGGATGATCTGCAGGATGGGATAAATATCTTTTTCCTCCACATCCAGACCTGCCTGGAAAACCAGGTCGTCTGCTATGGCTCCCAGATCACGGCGCAGATACCCGTCGTCGTCAATATTCCCGATGATGTATTCGGCTGTTTTCATTTCTTTTTCAGGAAGATTGCGTAAACGTAATTGCTGGATCAGGAATTCGTTCAACGACTCACTGACCGAAAACGGGATATCTTCTTTCTTTTCACTCCGTTCACGTATTTCCTGCAATTTATATTCCGGAATATCATCTTCCGACATATAATCACCCAATGACAGATCTAAGTCGGCGTCTGATTCTCCGCCTTCCGTATTGTCCCTGTCATCCGGATCGGTATGTTCTGCGGTATCAAAATCATCTTCCGGCACGTCCTTGCCTTCTTCCAAGGCAGGGTTTTCTTCCAGCTCATGTTTGACTTTCTCTTCCAACTCAATAGCAGGAAGTTCCAGCAAGCGGATCAATTGAATCTGCTGGGGAGAAAGTTTCTGTTGAAGCTGTTGACGTAACTGTTGTTTTAACATATCAAATTATCGTTAGCCTGAATGATTATGCAAATATAGTTGATTATGGATAAAATCCTTTTTTCTTTCCCTTAAAATATAAAAATCCCCACGGCTTAAATAACCGCAGGGATTTCTTTTTTAGATTCTACGTTTACCTTTCGCAAGGTGACTGGTAGAACAAACTTTATATTACACTATTATTAATACTAACGTCACTTGTTCACTCTCACGAGATACTTATCTTTGCAGAACAAAGATTTGTGACTATTAACTATTTTAATTAACTTTCCCCCTCGCGGGATACTCTGCAAACCGTTACCGGCTGGTGGATTAACAATTAATTTATTCAATTATGAATTTCTTATGTGTAGAGACGCGGCACGCCACGTCTCTACATTTGTTTTATAATCGTCTATTATTTAACAACTACCTTGAAGCTTTCGCCGTCAACTGATACGACTACGATACCAGCCGGAGCAGCGATCTGTGCATTGTCAGAAGCGATTGTTTCGTTAGCAACTACCTTACCTAAGATGGTACTTACGATTACGTTCTTGCCTTCAGCGCCCTTCACTACGACTGCACCGTTAACGCCTGCTACTACTACGCTTGAAGCAGAGATTTCTTCGTTAGCTGTAGGATTACCTTCGAAGCCTTCAGTCATGTTAAATACATCTGCATTCTTCATATCCGGAACAACTACGATGTCGCCACCCAAGTTCTTCAAGTAACCACCTGCTGTTTCGATTACGAATGAACCTGATTCGTTGTCAACATAACGGAACTGGAATTTAGCAATGTGATTATCGTTGTTGCCGATGAACTGTTGCTTGTCACCAACGATCAAAGAATCGCTGCGGTGGATAGCATTGATGAAGCCTAACTTGTTGTAACCTTCTTTCTTGTACGGATTACCTACCTGATGTTTGTGAGCAGCATCCCAAGCGTTGGCTGAGTCAACCAAGTTAACCAAGATACGACCTTCTGTCCAAGCATTTGTCGGAACAGCGTGTTCGCAATCTTCCTTACCACAGATCGGGCAAAGTTTGCCAGCTTCGTGGATAGTCGGGTTCACGATCAACATATACTGCGGTTTGTAAGTGTTGTAACGAACGTATGCAGTATCAGCCAACATAGCCGGAGCCATATCCTTCATCTGAGCGATGTTACCTAAACCTAAGAAGTTAACGAATACCTTTTCAGCGATTTCAGTTGTGTTTTCATACAACATTTCGCTGTTATTAGCATCACGGAAGATAGATACGGTATCTACATTCTGAGCTAAGCGACGGTAAATTTCTGTTTCAGATTTTTCAATAGAGAACCAGTCATTTTCTGTTCTGTCGTACAGATTAATGTTGTCTAAGATACCGTTAGCAGCATCTCCAGCGTACATCTTGTTCAAATCGCCTGCCTTCTTGTTGTCGAATACTTGGTACATTTTAGAAGTCCAGTTTGCAGGCAATTCTGTTTCTTTCAACATTTCACGAGTGAAAGTTACCGGACGTAAATTACAGTTTTCACCGTCTTTACGGATAGCGAACTTCAACGCTCCTTCATGAGCTTGACCTAAACCAGCAGTAGCATACTTATAAGTCTTACCATCTTTGGTATAAGTAACTAATGAGCGATAGCCTTCATCGTTGGTTGAAACTTTACCATAATTCAATGGTTCGTTCCATTGGTTAACGAATGAATATGCAAATACACGCAAGGTATCCTTAACAGTTGCATAAGATTTTGTTGCAGCATTGTAAGTACCTAACTCGCTTACTACATAAATTGTATCTGCCGGATGATATTGATAAATATGATTCTTGGTGTCTTCATCTTTCTTATAAGGAGCAGCATACTTCATAACAGAGAATTCCAAAGCTTCTTCTTTATCAGTAGTCAAACCAACTACGTGGTAATCCGCATTTACAGCATCGTCATGGTTTTCTGTCATGTAAGCCTTGCTACCGAATACATTCGAATTGAATGCGATGTTCCACTTCTGGTTCAATTCATCGTCTGTATCCAAGATTTCATAACCATCGAACTTGCCTGTTGCAACTGGTTTAATTTCAAATTCATCTCCTAAGTACTTGTACGTATATTCTGCACCAGCCTTATAATACAAAGCCTGAGCGTTATCGAATGTAAACGTACAATTCGGATTTTCACGGTTTGTAAATGTATAGCTAACAGCTTGCTTATTCTTGATAACTGCAGTTAAAGCCCATTCGCCTTCCAATTCGTTACCGTAAGCTCCTTCGAATGCATAGTTTACACCCATTGACTGTTTGCCGTTAGACTTAGCTACCAAGAAACCGTTATCCTTTGCATCTTTTGTTTTCTTGGCTACTGTAAAGAAGCTCCTTTGTACAAACTTAGTCCAATCAACAATCTGACGATCACCTAATGAAATATAGATAGGATACAACCCTGTATTTTCTGACGCTACTAATGTAGGACTTGTAACGTTGTTATTGGTGAAGTCATAACGAGCAACTTGAGCCCAGCTATTCTTAGATTCATCAACACATACCGTTAAATAAGTCAAAGCATCTACTTTTGTCAGAGCATTAGGATCTGCGTCAAAGTCAACACCATCAACCATGGCAGCGAAAAGTCCGAAGTATTCAGTTTCGCCCGGCTTCCAATTGCCTTCAGCTTTACGGATCAAGTAATGCTTCAAGTCGGCTTCTTTTACGGTAGTGAAGCCATATAAAGCTTGAGCTGATACAGAACCTTGTCCTTTGTATTTCTGAGCAACGATGAAATCACCGGCTTCGTTCTTCAAATAGAAAACATCTCCTGATGTAGCATTTACAAATTTCTTATCTTTACTGCTCCAAACCATGGTAGTCAAATGACCTTTGAATGGATTACCAGCGATATCACCATTCAAGTGAGCGGCGTGCATACCGTCTGTCTTTTCATCATAATAAACGGTTACCGAGAAACCATTCTTTTCCAATACGTTCAAAGCTCTAACCGGAACGTATTGATCATAGACAACTTGGAAACCAACACAAGTAGCATCTTCCTTATCGTCTACCAAGATAGCACCAGCAACAGTTGTCGGTTTTTCTTCAATTTGCAATTGAACATATTTCCCGCTTGTAGCATCTTTTAAATATGCACCGTGCTTCTCATCCTTTTCTACAATATATGAATCTACGCCGGCATTATCACCTTTAGCAACTAAAGCCTTATCAGTTACATTGTCAATCAATGTATAAGTCTGTGTTGACTTGTTGTAAACTACACGAAAGACATTACTTACCGTAAAACCATAAACGCCATTTTCTGCTTTCGATCCGTTATTAATAGCAAAACGGATTGCATTCATTTCAGCCAAGTCGTAGTTCAACCAAGAGGCATTTACATCGCCACTTGTTGCCGCTTCAACAGCATCCCAAGCAACGGCATATCCTTCGGTTTGGCTGCCAAGCTCATAAGAAATAGAATATCCAATCCAATCAGTCGTACCATTTAGTAATTGTGAAAGATTTTCAGGAATTGTAGGCCACTGTTCAGTTTCACCCAACTTGAACACTTCTGAATTGTTAACTTTTAATGTCTTACCTTCGAAGTTAACCAAAGCATATCCACCTTCTACAGATACAACTTTCCAATAATCGTCAGCATTTTGATTTATGACAGCTGTACCATTATCGTTCAAATCCAAATACCAGCCTCTAGCATTTTCAGTAGTCCAATCAGAAGAACCTCCATTTAAATTTATAAAGGCACCTTCTTCCATCTTGTAATACTTTCCATTATCAGCTACGGCAGAAAGCTTTTCAGCCGACAGATTAGAAAGCATACCACCAGCCAGTAAGAAACCGGCACAAAGTGTAAGTACTTTTTTGTTCATAATAATGAAATTAATTAAAGTTATTAATAAGGATAATTCAACCCATTAATTTCACGAAGAGTATCAAAGAAGAGAGGAACAAACCCGGCTTTGGTTACATCAAGACATAAAAAAAGCGCGGGCTCGTCGTCTATTATTTAAGTTGAGGCATCGGCAAACGCCCACACAGTAATAATAGAACAACAGCCCGCGCTTATACGATATAATATAACTCTCCTCAAAAAAAAGAAAAGCTACCATACACGTACACAGCGCAAGCATTTACTGTCCATTATTCCACTGTGTTTAAAATTTTGCCGATTTTCAACTCAGGAATAATCTTCGTAAAATGCTTACAATAAATAAAAGATCCGCATCATCGCCAACCGCTGTCGGCTACGGAATCGTTGCAAAGATAAAGAGGATTTCCGAATCAACAAGAGAAAACTTGCTTTATTTTCCAAAATCCATGAAATATAGGACGAAACATTCGGGTTTCTTCCACAAAAGCCCCCGTTTCGTGATTTTAGAGGGTGGCTGCCAACCTATTTCATCAGAGCATGGCGGCAGCCGATTGTATCCGTTTCAGCAGGGCAGATAATTTACTATCCTTCCGTGCCACTTGCATATCATAATCAGCCTGCAGCCGCTGCCAGATATAGGCAGGCGTTCCTAAAGCCGCTTCGATTTTCAAAGCCATTTCCACAGATATGGGACGCTTCCCGTTTACTACCTCGTTCACCACATAATAAGAACAACCCAATACATCAGCAAATTTACGCTGGGTAATGCCCCGGGCTTTTATTTCATCATTCAGCATCTCACCCGGATGTATCGGTTTAAACGGAGTCAATTCTCCCGGCCGATAAAGTTTCTTTGTTTCTTCCATTGCCATTCTATTTATAGTGATTGCTTATTTCCAACAAGGTTGATATGGTTAGTATTTGTTCGTTCTGCACTTTCCGAACCGAAAATTCAAGGCGATATTTACGATTGATGCGGACAGATGAAATTCCTGCTTTATCGCCTTTCAACACTTCATAATTCAACGAATGAAAACGATAAAGATCTTCCACCCGATCCGCCCATTCCAAGTAACGCACACATTTCAAGTAGCCGTCAATCACTTCCGGCTGGAATCGGTGCTTTTTGTCGGATGTCCGCCCCGTCTCATAAAGCTCACGCAAGTAATCCTTATCAAATTCTAAAACCATAAACAAACATTGATGTGGCAAAGATAATGTTTTCTGCCATAAGTGACAAAAGACGGTATAGAATTGATGTGATTACTGTAGAGACGCGGCACGCCACGTCTCTACAGGTATCCCTTCCATACTATTTTTCTACCGGCACGAATTCGAGTCCGCTGTCGCCTTTGTCGTCACCGTCAGGTTTCTCTTCGGGCTGTTCTTCCTCGCCCTCTTTCTTCTTGCCCTTTGAGATACGCAGGTTATAATTTGCCTTCACATCCTGAATCAGGGCATTGATACCCGACACGAAGTAGACGGATTCTTCCGTCTCGTGCAACAGGTTCGTAGCTGAGGCAAATTCCATCATCTCGCGGTAAAGCTCGATCAGCGACTTCCGCAAGGCGTCCATCTTCTCCGTCAGGTTGAGGACAGAGCGCGTCACATCACCGGCTTTCACCAGCTGGTCGAACTCTTCGTTCGCTGCGTGCAAAGCATCCACATACGTTTCCAGATTCAAAGCACGTACGGCATCCTGATTCTCCGGCTTACCCAAATCGAGCAGGAGTCCTTTGATCGTCTCCGTCTCGCGGTTATAACCCAACTTACCAGCCCCCCGGTAGGGTTTCACGACAATATACAAATGCTCGGCAGCCTTTTGTTCCGCCTCGATCGGCAGGAAACGGGCCTTATCCACGCGGTCGATAATGAAAGCCAGCAGTGCATCCCGCTTGCGGTCCGCCTCCTTCTTGGGTTTGGTCTCCGCTTTCATTTTCGATGCCATTTGCAGGTCGTTCATCTCCCGCAAAATATCCTGGGCGTCTCTAACCTGTTCGCTGGTGATCCCCACTTTGGGCGCGCCCTTGGGGTCAGTCGGACCCGCATCTTCCTCCGCTTCGAGCGGAAGCAACGCCAAGACACGTTCCATAAAATTCATCAATTCCGTATGGGTGAGATTTAACAATGAAATATCCGCCACCCGAATGTACTTTTTTCGCATAAGCATTCCAATTTAAGTTCGTTTATCAGAAAGTCCGCCCCGCAAGGTGAAACTCTCTTTTCCTAAAAGCGTTTCCGCTGCTACCGGAAACCGAGTGGCAATATATAACAAAAACCTTGAATCTGCAAGCAAGAAAGAGCAGGAATTATTGTTCGTTTTCTGATCGGAGTCTTTTGGGAATCCCGCGCGAGCCGGAAACGCCTTTCCAATCGTCTTGGGAAACGCCACGCGAACCGGAAATGTCTTTCCAAACGCCTTGGGAAACCCCGCGCGAGCCGGAAATGCCTTTCCAATCGTCTTGGGAAACCCCACGCGAGCCGGAAATGCCTTTCCAATCGTCTTGGGAAACCCCACGCAAGCCGGAAACACCTTTCCAAACGCCACGGAAGATACTTCGTGAGCTCAAAATCATCCTAACAGACCTCGCAATCATGGAATTTGTGAATTATTAAATCTTGCCGTTTTCATTTTCCTGCAAAAGAACTATTTTTGCACTTCGTAAAATTAACGGAAAAATGAAAGTACAGATTGTCAATAAATCGCATCACCCGCTGCCGGCTTATGCCACAACGCAGTCGGCCGGCATGGATATCCGTGCCAACCTCTCTGAACCGGTAGAGATCAAACCGCTTGAACGGAAGCTGATCCCGACAGGACTTTACATTGCCTTGCCCGACGGATACGAAGCACAGATGCGTCCGCGGAGTGGCCTGGCCATCAAGCATGGTATTACCTTATTAAATACACCGGGAACCATTGATGCCGATTACCGGGGAGAAATCGGGGTGATTCTGGTCAATCTCTCCAACGAACCTTTTGTCGTGAACGACGGAGAACGGATCTGCCAGATGGTCATTGCTGCCTATAAACAGGTGGAATGGGAAGCGGTCGAAGTGCTTGACGATACCGAACGGGGTGCCGGTGGTTTCGGTCACACAGGGAAAATCTGATCAATTGAAAATGGAAAATGGAAAATTTTGGAGACGCGGCACGCTACGTCTCTACATATATAGGTATTATGTTTAGACAATTATCTTATTGGTTATCGTTGTGGCTCCTGCTGCCTGCCGGACTTTGGGCTTCGGATGTCAAGACACCGGTTCAGGCATCGTTGAATCAGCTTTCTCCGGAGCAGCAGCGTAAGTTTGATTATTTCTATTACGAAGCAGCCAACCTGAAGAATGCGGGCAAGTATGATGCAGCCTACGACCTCTTCTCCTATTGCCTGTCTTTGGATACGGCTTCTTCTCCGGTCTTGTATGAGCTGGCAATGTTTCAGCTCCAGCGGAATCGTCCCGAGAAGGCGGTCGAGATGCTCAAGAGTGCCGTTGCCCATAGCGATGATAACTTCACCTACCGGATGACACTGGCGGGCTTATACCGGAATTTAGGCATGTATGGCGAAGCCTCTGATTCCTACGAAGAGCTGGTGAAACGGTATCCCGATAAAAGCGAACTGAATTATTACCTGGCGGATGCCCTGACGCAGGAAGGTGAGATCGGAGCGGCGATCGATGCGTACAACGTGCTCGAGTCGACCATGGGAATGAATGAAACTCTTGTACCAGACCCTGAAACAGCCCGACAAGGCGTTCGAGGAGATCGAGAAGCTGGCCAACAAGTATCCGATGAATGCCCGTTACCGTTTGCTGATGGGTGACCTTCACCTGGAGAACGAGGAGACGGAGAAGGCCCTGGCCTGCTATCAGAAAGCGCATGAGATTGATCCGGATGATCCGCGTTATATCGTTTCCATGGCGAATTATTACGATCAGACGGGTGATAAGGAAGCAGCCGAACAGGAAATACGGGATGCCCTGGTGAATGAGAAACTGGATGTGGAGACCAAGGTGGGGATTCTTTCCCGCTATGTACAGCGTCTGCAGCAGACCCAGCAGGGAATCGAGAATGCCAATTCTCTGTTCCAGACGTTGCTGGACCAGCATCCGGAGGATACCGAGCTGAAACTGATGTATGGTAGCCTGCTGATGGCTCAGCAAAAGGAGGAAGAGGCGAAGTTCCAGTTCCAGCTGGTGACGGAGATGGAACCTTCTAATGAAGGGGCATGGCAGCAATTGCTGAATATCTCCCTCAAGGGGGAAGATATTCCGGAGGTGATCCGTATCTGTACTCGTTGCAAAGAGCTGTTCCCGGAGGCTCCCGAATATTATTTCTACCTGGGTATCGGGTATTATATGCAGGAGAAATACCAGGAATCGCTGGATACGTATTATGCCGGACTGAAGATCATCCCCGAGGGGAACGGCGTGGTGAAGTCAAACTTCTACGGTCAGATCGGGGATCTCTATTACCAGATGGAGAAGATGGACGAAGCTTATAAGGCCTACGATGAGGCTCTGAAATACAACGAGAACAATGCTCCGGTATTGAACAACTACAGTTATTTCCTGACTCTCGACAAGAAGGATCTGAAGAAGGCGGAGCGTATGGCTGCCCAGTGTATCAAGCTGGAGCCCGACAATGCCACCTATCTGGATACCTATGCCTGGGTGTTCTTTGTGCAGGGTAATTATACGCTGGCCAAGATTTATATTGAGAATGCCTTGTCGAAAGACAAGACAAACAGTGCCGAGCTGGTAGATCACTACGGGGATATCCTGTATATGAGCGGTGAGAAAGACAAGGCGCTCGAACAGTGGAAGAAGGCGAAGGAGATGGGAAAGGATACCGATGTCCTCAAACAGAAGATCGCCAAAGGTATTTATATTGAAGATACAGAAAGCAAATGAGAAGAATAAACGGAATGGTCCTGGCCTGCCTCCTGCTGGTTACCCTCTTGGGTTTCTACGGGTGTAAGTCGGCGAAGGTATCGGGCGACCAGGAGAAAGTCAATACCAAGGAGCTGAAAGCGTTTGTGGCGTCGATGCAGGAGCACGAACCGGCTTTCCGGACGTTCTCGGCGCGTCTGAACGTCGATCTCCAGATGGAGGATAAAACGGTCGGCTCGCGGGTGGAATTCAAGCTGGTCAAAGACAGTGCCCTCCAGTTGTCGGTCCAGCCTTTCCTGGGGATTGAAGTCTTCCGGATGGAGCTGACTCCCGACAGTGTGAAGGTCATGGACCGGATGAACAAACGGTATATGGCTGAACGGTATGCGGCCCTGAAGGAAGAGTGGCCGATCGATTTCAACTTCTATAACCTCCAGGCCCTGTTCGTGCATCAGTTGTTCCTGCCGGGTGAGCAGGAGGTCGAAGGGGTACATTACGATCAGTTCCACCTCGAACGGGAAGGGGCAATAACCCGCTTGCATGCCTGCGACCGGATGGACCTGCGTTATTGCTTTGAGGCGAATAGCGACGAACAGCTGCTCTCGACGCTGATCACCGAAGGGAACGGCCGGTATTCGCTGTTGTGGAAGTATCTCAGCCTGGAGTCCCAGCCGTCGGTATCGTGGCTGTTCCCGTTGCAGATGCAGGTAGCGTTTCGGGATGAGGGGATCCGGAAGGGCGGAATGGATATCCGTTTCTCCCGTCTCCAGTGGAATAAGGCGTTAAATATGGATTTTTCGATTCCTGCCAAATACAAACGCATTACCTTTGCGGATGTTTTGAAAATGATCGGAGGTAATCAATAAGGGCGTAAATACGCAAGGAAAGAGTGACATGAGACTGATTCATCTATTGATATGTTTGTTGCTTGCCGGTTCGGTATGGGGCCAGCAGTCGGCGCGGGTGCGCGAACTGGAGAAGCAGCGGAAAGAGACGCTGGAAGAGATCCGTAAGACCGGAGAGCTGCTGAAGCAGACACAGGCGACGGAGAAAGACGTAACCCGCCGCTTGAAGCTGATTTCCCAGCAGATCCTGTCGCGTAAGAAGGTGATCAGTCTGTTGAACCAGGAGATGGAGGCGATCAATATCCAGATTACCGACATGGGGAAACAGATCCGTGTCCTCGAGAACCAGTTGCAGCAGAAGAAGGAGAGCTATGGCAAGTCGGTACGCAGTATGTATCGCCGGCATGCCTCGCAAGACAAGCTGCTGTTTATCCTTTCGGCCGAAAGCTTCGGGCAGTCGCTCCGCCGGATGCGTTACCTCCGCGAATATGCCCAGTGGCAGAAACGGCAGGCTACCGATATCATCTCTCGTCAGTCGGAGATCAACCGTCAGCAGCTGGAACTGAAGAAGACCCGCGAAGAGAAAACGCGTCTGCTGGCAAGCCGTGAAGAGGAACAGCAGAAACTGCAGGTCGAAGAAAAGAGCCAGAAGGATGAGATCGCTCAGCTGGGCAAGAAGAAGTCGCTGCTCCAGGCTCAGCTGAAGGAGAAGCAGAAACAGGCTAATCAGCTGAACCGGATGATCGAAAAGCAGATCGCTGAAGAGATCGCCCAGGCTGAGCGTGAACGGAAAGCCCGTGAGGCGGCTGTCCGGAAGAACAAGAAAGAGGGAACGACTACCACACCACTGGAAGAGCGGAAGGCGGATGTGAAGGGAGGATATGCCATGACGAAGGAGGAAAAGGCCCTGTCGAATTATTTCTCCGAGAATCGCGGACGTCTGCCCTACCCTGTCACCGGTAACACGCATCGCATCGTGGGGCAGTTCGGAGAGCATCAGCATGCTGCCCTCGAACATGTTCGTACCAACAACAACGGAATCGATATCCTGGCGGATACGGGTGCCGAGGCCCGTGCCGTCTTCAACGGTGTCGTTACCCGTGTCTTCACCATCCCCGGCTTCAACAATTCGGTGATCATCCGTCATGGTAATTACCTTACCGTCTATAGTAACCTGAACCGGGTTTATGTCAAGGCGGGAGATAAGGTTTCTACCCGTCAGGTCATCGGAAAGATCTTCCTCGATCCTTCCGACAATACCACCATCCTTCATTTCCAGCTCTGGAAGGAAAAGTCCAAGCAGAACCCGGAATCATGGCTGGGGAATTGAAAATTGATAATTGACAATTGACAATTATCTTTTCTCCCTCATTTATCCATGAAACCTACCTCGCGACAGTAGAGGCGCAGCGTGCTGCGCCTCATAACGACGTTTCACACAACCAGATAACAATCAATAATATAACGAATATATTCATTTCGTTCCCCGTCGTTTTATCCTGTCGCATTAGGATGGAGGCGCAGCACGCTGCGCCTCTACACGTATTATCCATTGTCCATCGTCCATTGATGAAGTTTGTGCCTAATGAATTCTCAATTCTCAAGGATTTCCATTTATCCATGGTACCTGCCTTGCGACAGTAGAGGCGCAGCGTGCTGCGCCTCATAACGACGTTTTACACAACCAGATAACAATCAACAATATAACGAATATATTTATTGTGTTATTTGTCGTTTTATCCTGTCGTGTTGGGAAATTATATTTTCCGTGAAATCCGTGAAATCCGTGCCTAATTATGTGAAACCTGTGTCAATTGAATGGTTAATTCTCAACGACGTTTCACACAACCAGATAACAATCAATAAAATAACGAATATATTCAATTCGTTTCCCGTCGTTTTTTCCTGTTGCGGTGGGATGGAGGCGCAGCACGCTGCGCCTCTACACGCATTATCCATTGTCCATCGTCCATTGTCCATTGAAAATTGTTCCTTCCCTTTTCTCCTATGTTAAAAAATCAAAACAAATCAAGTTTAAAAACTTTGTAATAACCCTTATGGAAATATATTGTTACCTTTGCCGTTGTATAAGAAAGAAATAAAAAAGGCGTTTCTCCACTTATACCGTGGAGGAATTTGCCTCTTGTAAAATGAAATCCTAATGATTCAAACAATTTGTATCTACTGTGCATCCAGCACACAGATTGATCCGGTCTACTTTGGCCACGCCCGCCTCTTGGGGAGACAATTGGCGGAGGCACATATCCGGATCGTAAACGGCGCAGGCAACATCGGCCTGATGGGTGCTGTCTCGGATGCCGCTCTCGAAGCAGGAGGCGAAGTCACCGGTGTGATTCCGCGCTTCATGGTAGAGCAGGGTTGGAATCATACAGGATTGACGGAAACGATCGTTGTCAACGATATGCACGAGCGGAAACGGACCATGGCCCGTCTTTCGGATGCGGTTATCGCCTTGCCGGGTGGTTATGGAACCCTCGAAGAGTTGCTTGAGATCATTACTTGGAAACAACTTGGCCTTTATCTTAATCCCATTGTCATTTTAAATACCAACGGATATTATGATCCGCTGTTGCAACTGTTCCGTCAGGCAGTTGATGAGCGTTTTATGCGTCCGTTGCATGCCGACTTGTGGGCGGTCGCCGATACGCCTGAAGAGGCTGGGCGGGTGGGGCAGACGCTTCCGGTATGGGATCAAGACATTCGTCGGGTAGCCAAGTATTGAGTTGACATCGTCGGATAGCTGGAGAAACAACCTGCCGATGCCCGGGTGTAAACCTTTGGGGCGGTTGGGCTGTTAATCGTGTACCGGCATGGCTGGATTTTGAGTTTCATACGTTTGGCTGCGTATGGAAAAGCGTGGAAAATGATTTGTTCGTCGCCCCAGCGGATGGGACTGACGAACCTTGGTGTGGAAAGACGTTAACAAAAGCCGATGGTTAAATCGGTACGTTTCAGTAGGTTAATGTATATGCGTCGAAACAGCAAACAAAAAACTCAAAGCACAAACCGGAGTTAAGTAAAAACATTCATATACTAAAAAAACGATTATCCTAATGAATCAATTTTTGGTTAATTTATTTCGATTACGCCAACTAAAGTATGTAAACCGTTGGGTCATCTTTTGTTTGGATTTATTTATTGCTTGGGCAGCGAGCTTACTCACCCTGTTGTTGGTGAAGTTCGTCTATGAAGGGCTGACAGTGACGCCTCAGTTGTTGTGTACGCTTTCTATAGCGTCTATCGGCGCGGCAGCTATAGGCTTTGCCCTTCTGAAAACCTACAAGAACATCATTCGTCACTCGGCATTTACCGAGGTAGGACGTTTGGCAGTGGCCTCTTTCCTGAAGTCTGTACTATTATGTCTTTTCCTGGGTGTCTGGCACTTTTTCCCTGCCGATGTCATCCTGCTGGGAGGAATCTTTGATTTTGGAGCCACCTTTATCCTCCTCTCCATTTCCCGTGTTTTGATGATCACAACCTACCGCTATTTGGTTTATAATATGAATCCGAATAGAGACAAGGCCTTGATTTATTATGGTTCGCAATCGGCTGAAGATACGGGATTGGCTTCTCTGATTCAAGAACAGGGGAAATATAAGATCCGGGGATTCATCCAGATGGAACGTGCGGGTAAATACCGTTTGAATGGGCTGACAGTCTTCTCGGTGGAGACGGAAGAAGAATTTAATCGCTTGTGTGCGAATATTCCGTTCACTACTTTGATTTTTCCCAATAAGAAGGCGGTTCAATACGAGAAAGACCGCCTGGTTCGTTATTGTGCTCACAACCGGGTAAAAATGCTGGTACTTCCTCCTTTGGATGTTCTGGGAAAGGAAAAGAACCGCCTGAAAGCCTTGCCGGAAATCCGGATCGAAGACTTGCTGGGCCGTGATGAGATCAAGATCAACCTCGACGAGATACGCGAATCCCTCAAAGGCAAGGTGGTGATGGTAACGGGAGCTGCCGGTTCGATCGGTAGCGAACTCTGCCGTCAGCTCTGTACCTTCGGACTGAAGGAGCTGATCCTCTTCGACAGTGCCGAGACCCCGATGCACAACATCCGCCTCGAGCTGGAAGAGAAGTTCCCGCAGGTACATTTCGAGCCGGTCATGGGTGATATCCGTATGGCGGACCGTGTAGAGAGTGTCTTCTCGCGTTTCCGTCCGCAGTATGTCTTCCATGCGGCTGCCTACAAGCATGTGCCCCTGATGGAAGAGAATCCTTGCGAAGCGGTGCATACCAACGTCTATGGTACCCGTCTGGTAGCCAATATGGCAGTGAAATACGAAGTAGAGAAATTCATCATGATATCGACCGACAAGGCGGTGAACCCTACCAACGTGATGGGGGCATCCAAACGCTTGGCAGAGATTTATGTACAGAGCCTGAGTATTGCCATCAGCAAGGGCGAGATGCCGGGTAAGACCCGCTTCATCACCACCCGCTTCGGCAATGTATTGGGCAGTAACGGTTCGGTCATCCCCCGCTTCCGCGAACAGCTGGCGAAGGGTGGTCCGCTCACGGTTACACACCCCGACATCATCCGTTACTTCATGACCATCCCCGAAGCCTGTCGCCTCGTGCTTGAAGCCGCTTTCATGGGCAAGGGTAACGAGATCTTTGTCTTCGATATGGGGAGTCCGGTCAAGATTGCCGACCTGGCACGCCGCATGATCGAGCTCTCCGGCTTGAAAGTAGGCGAAGACATCGACATCATCTACACCGGTCTGCGTCCGGGCGAAAAGCTATACGAAGAGCTGTTGGCAACGAAGGAAAACACCCTTCCGACCGACAATACCCAGATCTACCGGGCTCAGGTGCGCGAATACGACTATCATCAGGTCGATCAGGCCATCGACGAGTTGACCGAACTGGCTATCCGTGTCCAGAAGATGGATACCGTCCGCATGATGAAGCAGATCGTACCCGAATTCAAAAGCAAGAATTCCATCTACGAACAACTCGATAATTGAAAATTGAGAATTGACAATTTAAAATAGATAGCTATTATCGGCCTAAGGAGGGAAGCGTAAAGCTCATTCGTGATTCGGAGCGTTAAGAAAGCTCGGCTGTTTGAGCGAAGCGAGTTTCCGAGATTTTAGCGGAGAACGCGAAGGAGTAGCTTCCCGAGTGTAGCCTTGACCTTTTGGTTCTTTTGGGTCAAGCCAAAAGAACGAACACTATATGTGTTATTTTTTTCCTCTCCTTTCTCTTCTCGCTTGGATCGGCGGTCATTATGCCAATGGCATCTTGATCTGGCTCTCCTTTCTGACGTTGGGGATTTGGGGAATACTGGCACTCAATGCCCTGCAGATGATTGTACAACTCTTTACCCGTCACCGTCGGAAAGCGTGGTTACCCTTGTTGGCAATCCTGCTGCATACCGATTACCTGCTGGCTGTCTGGCAGCCATCCTTCCCCGGAAGGAATACCCTGCCCGAAGGTGCTCAGCCCTTGACGGTGGTGACTTACAACACCACCCATTTCTTTTGGGACAGACAGCAGACGATGCGGGAGGCGGCGGCTTATATCCACCAGTTGCAACCCGATATTATCTGTATGCAGGAAGCCCCCGATGGAGCCTACTACCAGACTGACACCGTCCGGAAAGCATTCAGCTACGTCCCCCATCACTGCGTGAGCGGACGTACCGACCACCTGCCGCTGATGATCGGCAG
>ERZ780034.356-NODE-356-length-17962-cov-5.27922_pt1 | contig 17962 bp, 16 predicted proteins | sample MGYA00511855_ERZ780034 | MGnify/ENA primary metagenome ERZ780034 (study PRJEB29588, sample SAMEA2148024) | human gut metagenome | biome: human gut; feature: human-associated habitat; material: faeces | place: Denmark | collected 2008/2010 ...
TAACGCTAAATCAAAATAAAAGAAAATGTATTTATTATTTGTTGTATTAATTGTGCTTGCAGCAATATTGATGTGTTTCGTAGTATTGGTGCAGAACTCTAAGGGCGGTGGCCTTTCTTCCAGCTTTGCTTCTTCCAATCAGATTATGGGAGTACGTAAAACAACAGACTTCATTGAAAAACTGACTTGGGGACTGGCTATTTTTAATGGGGTTGTCAGTGTGGCCACTTCTTATGTGATTCCGACTGCGGCAACTGAATCATCTGTTATCATGGAACAGGCTGTTCAGGAACAGAAGACTAATCCGTTGAATGCCCCGGCTGGTTTTGCTGCACCTAAGACTGATGCTGCAAATACAGATGCTGCTGCAACAGCTCCTGCTGCAGGTGATTCTACAGCAAATTAAATATCAGGGAATATTGGAATTTGAATAAAGGAGGCTTCCGGCTTTTGCCGGGAGCCTTTTTGCGTATTGTCTCTTGCCTTGTTTACCTGCTTGGAGCCAGGAAGCCTGTTCAGGTGGTATGGCTTCCGGACGCGCGGCTTTCTGCATATCCTGTTATCACATACTTTTCAATCTCATTTCCATATTTGCTTATTAGCCCCCAATGGCTCTCCTTGGTGTGGTAACGGTTATTTTCTTTGCGGGGCATCTCCTTGGTTGTCTGGTTCTTTTTTTATCTATCCTGTCGGTTCTGGTACAGGATGTAAAACGTTTGGACGTTTGGTTTAGAATACCCGTTTGTTTGAAAGAAAATGTCCGTACGTTTGGTATTAAACGAACGGACATTTTTATAGTGATGAAAAAAGAGGGATGTCCCTATGGGGCATCCCTCCTACAGTATGATGGAAATTGGATTATTTCTTGAAATATCTGTTGTACAGACCTTCAAAACCTTTACCGTGACGAGCTTCGTCTTTAGCCATTTCATGAACTGTATCGTGAATAGCATCCAGGTTCAAAGCTTTAGCGCGTGTAGCGATACGTTTCTTGTCTTCGCAAGCACCACATTCAGCGTTCATACGTTTTTCCAGGTTAGTCTTAGTATCCCATACGCAGTCACCCAGCAGTTCTGCGAATTTAGCAGCATGTTCTGCTTCTTCCCAAGCATAACGTTTGAAAGCTTCTGCTACTTCTGGATAACCTTCGCGGTCTGCCTGACGGCTCATAGCCAAGTACATACCAACTTCAGTACATTCACCCATGAAGTGATTGTTCAGGTCCTTAATCATTTCATCATCACAGCCTTTAGCTACACCGATAACGTGTTCGTCAACGAACTGCAAGCCACCTTCTGCTGTTTCTTCCATTTCTTTGAATTTAGAAGCAGGAGCTTTACACAACGGACACTTTTCAGGAGCTGTTTCACCTTCATAAATGTAACCACAAACTGTACAGATAAATTTTTTCATAACGTTTAAAAAGTTTTTAGTTATTAGTTAATCAATTATTTTTTTAGCTTGATAGCTGTCTATTAATTAGTTTCCGGAGCTACCGGTTTCGGCGCAATGTGGGCAGATACCTTTGTAATAGCGGTGGGCTTCCTCAACTGCATATCCTTCTTTTTCCAGCATTTTGATGGCACTGGTTATCTCTTCCAACTGAATATCGTATATCTTACCGCAAACCTTGCATTGGAAATGGGCATGTAGGGTAGTGTCGGCATCGAAACAGGCATTCCGTTCGTCAATTGTCAACATTTTTGCAGCCCCATGTTCCACAAACAGCTTTAGTGTGTTGTATACAGTGGTTTTTGAGAGGGTAGGAATTTCGGAGCAGAGAGCCATGTAGATTTCGTCGATGCATGGATGGGTTCTATGCTTCAACAGGTAATCCATAATGGCTATCCGTTGGACAGACGGCTTGATGCCGTAACTTAACAGGTATTCGTAAACGTTCATACTCTCTTTCAATTCTGTAATTGTTTCAATTTTATTTCAAAGGCAAAGGTACAAACATTTTTTGAATAAACAAATATCTTCGTTCCATTTTGTATTTTTTTGCTTTTAGATGAAGATTGCTTATTTTTGCAAGGTCAATACCTATTATTATATAACATTGTAGTATGAAATTTGGTTTTGTAAAAGTGGCAGCTGCTGTTCCCTCTGTGAAAGTTGCCGATTGTAAGTTTAATGCCCAGCAAACTGAGAATCTGATTGCTGTGGCAGATGGAAAAGGTGTACAGATTCTGGTTTTTCCGGAACTGAATCTGACAGGATACTCTTGTGCTGACTTGTTCGGTCAGCAATTGTTGCTGGAACAGGCTGAGTTTGCCTTGATGCAGGTTATGAACAATACCCGTCAGTTAGACATCATTTCTATTGTTGGTATGCCGGTCATGATAAATGCTACCTTGCTTAATTGTGCCGTAGTCTTTCAGAAGGGTAAGATTCTGGGTATTGTACCGAAAACTTATCTACCTAATTATAAGGAATTTTATGAGAAGCGTTGGTTTGCTCCTTCTACCGCTTTTCCGGAGAATATGACAGTACGTCTCTGCGGACAGTTGGTACCGTGTGGAAGGAACCTGCTTTTTGATACACCTGATACATGTTTCGGGATAGAAATCTGTGAAGATGTATGGGCGACAATTCCTCCCAGCTCTGAGTTGGCACTAAAAGGAGCTGAGATTATTTTCAATCTATCGGCTGATACGGAAAATATCAGCAAGCATCAATATTTGCGTTCGTTGCTGGCACAGCAGTCTGCCCGTTGCCTGGCAGGATATGTGTTTGCTTCCTGCGGATTCGGGGAATCTACTACTGATGTTGTCTTTGCCGGAAATGCATTGATTTACGAAAACGGAACATTGCTGGCTGCTTCCGAACGTTTTTCTTTCGAAGAACAACTGGTGGCTACGGAAATTGATGTGGAACGTCTGCGGGCTGAGCGTCAGGTGAATACTACGTTTGCGGGAAGTATGCGTAACTACAAGGAACTTCCGGTGCATCGGATAGCGACGGAACTGGTTACCGGACGTGATTTGACACTGACCCGTCCGGTTGAAGCACATCCGTTTGTTCCTTCAGGTGGCAGAGTTCTGGATGAACGATGCGAAGAAATCTTCTCTATTCAGGTAGCTGGATTGGCAAAACGTCTGGTACATACGGGTTGTAAGACAGTTGTTTTAGGAATCTCTGGAGGATTGGATTCTACACTCGCTTTGCTGGTGTGTGTGAAGACTTTCGATAAATTAGGCCTTCCGAGAAAAGGTATAATAGGTATTACTATGCCTGGATTCGGTACCACCGACCGTACTTATAACAATGCGTTGTCGTTGATGGGGTCATTACAGGTCACTACAGAAACTATCAGTATCAAGGATGCCTGTATCCAGCATTTCCAGGATATTGATCATGACATGTCCAAACACGATGTGACCTATGAAAACGGTCAGGCCCGTGAACGTACTCAGATTCTGATGGATTATGCCAATAAGATTGGAGGGCTGGTTATCGGTACGGGAGACCTTTCGGAACTGGCTTTGGGCTGGGCCACTTATAATGGTGACCACATGTCTATGTATGGTGTAAATGCCAGTATTCCGAAAACACTGGTTCGTTATCTGGTCAATTGGGTGGCACAGACAGGAGTAGATGCACTGTCGCGGAATACTTTGTTAGACATTATCGATACTCCTATCAGTCCTGAGTTGATTCCGGCAGATGAGAATGGAAACATCAAACAGAAGACCGAGGATTTGGTCGGTCCTTATGAACTGCATGATTTTTTCCTGTATCACTTCCTGCGTTTCGGATCTCGTCCGTCAAAGATTTTCTTTTTGGCTGAAATAGCTTTTAAAGGCGTTTATGACAGTACTACCATCAAGAAGTGGCTGACCAATTTCTGTCGCCGGTTCTTTAATCAGCAGTTCAAACGTTCCTGCTTACCGGATGGGCCGAAAGTGGGTTCTGTTTCTTTAAGTCCTCGGGGTGATTGGCGTATGCCTAGTGATGCATGTTCGGCTCTTTGGCTTAAAGAGTGCGAGGATTTGCAAGGATAGTGTCTGAATAGTTTTTATTTTATTGTAAAAGAGAATCCCCTGATTCTCTCCGTCTGTAGGAATGGAGAAGAATCAGGGGATTTTTGTGGGTGGGCATAGACACCCAATTATGAAACGAACGAAGAATTTATTCTTTCCAGCCTCCACCCAAGGCTTTATACAGGTTGACCATAGAAATTTGTTTGTCTCGTACTGCATTGCTTAGGCTGATTTGTGCATCCAGATATCCACGCTGTGCATCCAGTAAATCCATGTATCCGATGACACCGTTGATGTACTGGAGTTGAGCCAGATCCAATGCGCTCTTGGATGCCTGTTCCAGACGCAGACGGGTATCATAGATTTCCTTCGTTTTATTGAAAGAAACGATGGCATTCCGGGCATCCATGAAAGCGTTCAGTACTGCTTTTTCGTAATTGTATACGGCTTGTTCATAGGCAGCTTTCTTGGCTTTCAGATTTGCCCGGTTTTTGCCCATGGCAAAAATCGGTTGAAGCAAAGTCCCGCTAAGCAGGTGGTATGGAGATTTCAGCAGGTCGACCAGTTCTTCACTTTCTGCTCCCAGGTTGGCAGTAAGGGTGATACGGGGGAAAAGATTGGTAAATGCTACTCCTACTTCTGCGTTTGCGGCAATCAAGGCTTGCTCGGCAGCCCGTACATCCGGACGCCGTTCCAGCAAGGTAGAAGGTAAGCCGATTGGTAGACTTGCCGGAAGAATTACATCCTCTGGAAGAACTGTACGGTGGATTTCGTGTGGATATTCTCCCGTCAGGAATGCAATCTCATTTTCTTTCAGGGTGATGGATTTCTCCAGACCCGGAACCAGTGTAGCTGTGCGGGCCAATTCTACTTGTGCCTGTCGGAAAGCAGTTTCGTTGGTCAGACCACCTTCATAACGGATACGTGCCAGGCGGAGACTTTCTCTACGGGCATCAACTGTTTTTTTGACGATTGCCAGTTCATTGTCCAAGGCCACCAGCTCAAAATATGACTGGGCCAGTTGGGCTATCAGACTCATTTTTACGGCACGTTGGTTTTCTATAGATCCCATGAACTGAGCCATGCTTTTGTCTCGTGCCCAGCGTAGATTCCCCCAAAGGTCAAGTTCCCAACTGATGACTCCCTTCAGATCGAACTGGTTATCTGGATTATATTTGTTACCTCCATAATTGTCTGCTTCTTTTTCTGCATAGACTCTGCCGTTGATTTGAGGAAACAGGTTGGCAAAATCAATCCGTTTTATAGCTGCCAGTTCTTTCACTCTGGCGGCAGCGATAAGCATATCCTTGTTATAAAGAAGGCTTTTTCGTATAAGAGCCTGTAAGGTAGTATCTTTATAAAGTTGTTCCCAGGGATAGTCGGCTATCGAGGCTGTATCTACATTCTTATCGTCCAGTTGTTCCGGCATGTGCAGGTCCGGACGTGTATAATGTTTACCCAACTGGCAGCTCCCTAAAAGCAGGGAAGCGGCCAGGATAAAGAGGAATGGGGTATGTAGAATTCTTTTCATGTGCGGGTTATTTAGCATGTTTAGTCTTAAGCTTGTTTGTCGCTTTATAAATCATCACGAAGAAGAACGGTACCAGAATAATACCGATGGTTACGGCAACTATCATTCCGAAGAATACACCGGTACCGATAGCCTGACGGCTGGCAGAGCCCGGTCCGCTGGCAATAACCATCGGAACCATACCCAGAATGAAAGCCAGTGAGGTCATCAGAATCGGGCGGAAACGTAAGTGGGCTGCATACAGGGCTGCCTCTACAATATCTTTTCCTTTATCTACCTCATCCTTGGCAAACTCAACAATCAGGATAGCATTTTTGGCTGCCAGACCTATCAACATAACCAGACCAATCTGGAAATAAGTGTCATTCTCCAGTCCGCAGACATTGATTCCCAGGTAGGCTCCTAGTACAGCTACCGGCAATGAAATCAGTACGGCTACCGGAATCGTCCAGCTTTCATACAAGGCAGCCAGGAACAGGAATACAAACAGGAATACTAGCGCAATAATGATACCTGTCTGTCCGCCGGCCTGTTTCTCCTGATAGGAGAGCCCACTCCATTCTATTCCTATATTGTCCGGCAATTTCTCGCGGGCTATCTGTTCCAGTATTTCCATGGCCTGACCTGAACTGGCCCCATTGGCTGTAGTACCGCGGATAACAGATGTATTGAACATGTTGAAGCGTTTGATACTTCCTGGTCCTGTGGTATATTGAGTGGTGCCGAGTGCGGTCAGTGGAATCATGCTGTCGTCGCTTCCTTTTACAAAGAAAAGGCCGATGTTGTCACGATGCTCACGGTAAGGCGCTTCTGCCTGAATATATACACGGTAGATACGGTTGAACATATTGAAGTCGTTGACATATACTGAACCTGTATAAGCTTTCATGGTAGCAAATACGTCCGACATCGGGACACCGGCCAGTTTTACCTGATCGCGGTCTACATCGAAATACAATTGTGGAATTTCTGCCTGTAGGGAAGAAGAAAGTCCTGCCAGTTCTTTACGTTGGGATGCATAATACATCAAGGTATCCGTAGCCTGTATCAAATCGTCATATGTAGCATCTCCACGGGCTTCCAATTGCATTTCGAAACCGCCTGAGGTACCCAAGCCTGGGATAACCGGTGGAGTAGACAGATAGACCTTGCATTCCGGATATTCCTTCAACTCGTTTTGAACAGATTCCATAATCTGGTCGATAGTGGTATTGTCACGTTCTTTCCATTCTTTTAGAATAACGGTCAATTGGCTTCGTGCCTGGCTGGTTCCTACTCGTGGACTGGTACCTGCTACATTCTGTACATATTCGATGGCAGGATCTTTCATCAGAAACTCTACGGCACGGTTGGTTACATTACGGGTTCTTTCCAGAGTAGTACCTTCCGGAAGTTCGATTTCTATTGTGAAATAACCTTGGTCTTCAGTTGGAAGGAAACTGGTCGGTACCGCTTTGTGGAGTACAAAGATGAAGATAATTACCATTCCAAATGCGGATATTACCCGGCGTGGATGTTTTACTACTTGTTTGATAGCATCTACGTAACGGTTGTTTCCGATATTCAGCCATTTATTTATTGTTCTGAATACAATATTCTTGGGCTTGTTGGGGTCTGTAGGTTTCAGAATCAGTGAACACATAACCGGACTTAGCGTTAAAGCAACTACTGTAGATAGAATTACAGATACTGCAATGGTTACACTAAACTGACGGTACAGCTGACCAGTGATACCGGAAAGGAAACTTACCGGAACGAATACGGCTGCCAATACCAGTGAGGTGGCAATCAAGGCTCCTGTCAGCCCTTCCATCGCTTTCTTGGTGGCGTCATAAGGGCTGAGATGTTCTTCTTCCATCAGATGTTCTACATTTTCTACAACTACGATGGCATCATCTACCACGATACCGATGGCCAGAATCAGTCCCAGCAGAGTCAGCATATTGAGCGAGAAGCCGAATATCAGCATGAATCCGAATGTACCAATCAAAGAGATAGGAACTGCTACAAGCGGTATGACTGTAGCTCTCCAGCTTTGAAGAGATAAGAATACCACTACGATAACCAGGAATAAGGCTTCGAATAATGTCTTGTATACTTCATGAATAGATTCTGAAATATAGGTAGTCATATCGAACGGAATCTCATAATGCATTCCTTCAGGGAAGTTCTTGCTGATATCTTTCATGGCTGCTTTTACATTATCAGCTACTTCCATGGCATTTGCCCCTGGAAGCATATAGATTCCAAGCACGGCTGCATTTCCACCATTGATACTACTTTCTGTACTGTAAGAAGATGCTTCCAGTGATACGCGGGCTACATCTCGCATCCGTATTATGGAACCGTCAGGATTAGCCCGAAGGACAATTTCTTCAAACTGGCTCACTGATGACAGACGGCCTTGTGCCGTAATAGGAATGGTGATATCGAGTCCTTCTACAGGTTGTTGGCCGAGAACACCGGCTGCTGACTCACGGTTCTGATCCTTCAATGCATTTTGCACATCCTTTACTGTTAGACCGAAATTGGCCAGTTTGGCCGGGTCTACCCAAATTTGCATGGCATAGTAACGGCTACCGATATTCGATACACGTCCCACACCCGGAATACGGCGGAGCAGGTCAAGTACATTGATGGTAGCAAAGTTACTCAGGTATATTTCATCGAACTTCGGGTCTTCCGAGGTCAGACAGATAGTCATCAGCTGGCTGGCAGCCTGTTTTTCTACTGAGATACCGTTCTGTATCACTTCTGTCGGCAGACGGGATTCTGCCAGTTTCACACGGTTCTGGATTTCTACGGCCGACAGGTCAGCGTCGGCAGAGATATCAAAAGTTACGGTAGCCGAAAATCCTCCTGAATTGGAGCTGTTGGATTCCATGTAAAGCATTCCTGGTGTACCGTTCAATTCCTGTTCGATAGGTGTCGCTACTGCCTGTGATACTGTAACGGCACTTGCACCCGGATAAGATGCGCTGATTTTTACTACTGGCGGTGTAATTTGCGGATACTGGTCAATAGGAAGCATCATCAGACCGATGATACCCACAATGACAATCAATATGGAGATGACAGCCGAAAAGACGGGCCTGTCAATGAAAAAAGTTACTTTCATACGGATAGGGAATTAGTGGTTGGGTTATTCCTCTTTTTTAGTGGCTGTTTGTTCAGTTGCTACCCGGATTTTAATACCCGGTGTCAGCTTGTTATAACCTTCGCATACTATTTGTTCGCCCGGTACCAGACCACGTTCCACTACGATGTTGTTCTGGAATTCAGGTCCCATCTCGATAAAGCGCTTTTCTACAGTCGAATCGCGGCGCATTACGTAGATGTAGGCACCTCCTTTCTCAATAATCAAGGCTTTTTGAGGAACAACTGTCGCTCCTTCGCGTACGTCCAATAACAGTTTTACCTTAGTGAACTGACCAGGCAACAGAACATGGTCTGGATTAGCCATTTCTGCACGTACCGAGAATGTTCCGGTTTTGGGGTTAACCTGCGGCTCAGCAAAGTCGACCAATCCTTTATGGTCGTACACACTATTATCAGGAAGGGTGATGGTAACTGTCGGTTGCCAGGAGCGGTTTTCTACCTGTTGTCCGATCATGACGTTGCGTTCCTTACTCTTCAGATAGTCGAGTGCAGTCATACTGAAGTCTACCAGTACGGTATCGCTCTTGACGATTGTGGCCAGCAAAGACTTTCCGGATGTTCCGACCAGTGTACCCAAATCGACATGGCGTTCACTGATATGGCCGGAAATAGGGGAGCGTACAATGGTGTAACCCAACTCCAGTTCTGCCTGGTCCAGGTCAGCCTTACTCATACCTACGCTGGCTACTGCCGATTCGTAGGCTGCAACGGCGTTGTCCAAATCCAACTGGCTGGCTGCATTCTGCTCATATAGCGGACGGATACGTTCCAAATCACGTTCTGCCTTGCGTGCTTGTGCTTCATCTTTTTTCAATTGTGCTCTTACGCGATCGGCCTTTGCCTGATATTGGTCTTGATTGATAATGAACAGGATCTGGTTACGTTTTACGTATGAACCTTCTTCAAAAAGCATTTTTTCCAGATATCCTTCTACTCTGGCTCTGACTTCTACGAACTGCTGGGCACGGATACGTCCTACATATTCACCATAGATTTCTACGTCTTGTTTTTCGACAGGCATGATACTTACTATCGGTGCTTCGGGTACTGTTTCTTTATCTCTGGTAAGATACAGGTAAAGGCCTATGATAATGGCCACTCCGATGATTGCATAAATAGTCTGTTTCTTTTTTACCTTCAAGTCTTTCCTAGTTAAAAATCGTTTCATAATTTATATTAATTAATTTGGATGCCGGAAGAATCCCAACAAGAGCTATGCCAGAGTCTGCGGCTTTTTATTCTTTATTGTAAATCAATAGAATATGAAATATCTGAATAGGATATTGTGGAACATTGTATAAATATATGTAGAACTTTTCTACAGTCTGGGGTGTAGAAAGCTATTGTTTCTCTGTAATAGTTTATACATTGATTTTGTGCTTTACAATTGAAAATCGGTGGAATTCTCTCCATAAATGTCTGACAGCGGCTATCGGATGATAGATGATCATGCGTGGACCTGCATATTTCATGACTTCCTGTATCTGTTTTCTCATGTGAGGTCTGTAACAATGGACAGTGCATAACCTGCATGTCTCCTTTTTCTCTTGAAAGGGACATTTGGATAATCGTTCTTGTGTATATTCCAACAGTTGCCTGCATGAGTCACACAGTTCTTTATTCCCCTCTTTGTGACGGCAATACAGATGAATCATCTGTTCTATGGTCCTCTTTTCTTCCTGTATGCGTAAAAGTTTATGCATCTTTTTCAACTTCAATTTACAAAGGTATAAATAAAAAGGAAATTTTTCATAACTTTGCATGCCGAAAAAATCTTAAATGAATTATGATATCAAAGGAACATTTAGAGACAACTGCCAAGGTTCACGACCAACAGTTGCATCGTAGAGTGGATCTGCTGCTACGTACCGGTAAGGTATTGGTGGAAAGTATGGCTGATTCAAACCGTATTGTAAGAAACATGAAGCGTACAGCTGCTTATCTGGGAATCCCGGAAGACAAGCTTCACATCAATGTCAGTTTTACGATGTTGATGGTAAATGTCAGCGACGGCGACTATTCTTTTACCAAATTCCAGCGGATTGAAACTCATGGAGTGAATATGAACGCTATTACAGACATTAGTAAGCTTTCGTGGCGTGCTATCGAAAATGACTACTCACTGGATCAGTATGAGGAGGAACTGGAAAAGATCCGGACTAAGAAACGTAACTATACTCCGTGGCAGGTAGCTATCGGTGCAGGTTTTGCCTGCGGTGGTTTCTGTATTCAGTTCGGTTGTGACTGGATGGCTTTCCTGTATGCTTCTATCGCTGCTATTCTGGGTATGCGCCTGCGTGGATTGTGTAACGAATCTGGTCTGAATCATTACATGGGAATTGCCATTGCCGCTTTTGTTTCCACGATGATTGCCTGGGCTACAACATTGCTTCCGGATACATGGACCTCTACTCCGTGGCATCCACTTCTGGCTTGCGCGCTCTTTATTGTTCCTGGGGTACCGTTGATTAATTTTGTGGATGACATGCTGGATAATTATATCCAGGTAGGTCTGGTGCGGGCTATGAATACCTTATTGATGGTTACCGCAATGGCGTTCGGTATTGCTTTTGCGGTAAAGCTCTGTAATATTGCCGATTTCTTCCCGACCATCAGCATGGTGCCACACCATAATTATATTGAATATGCAGTGGCTGCTGCTATTTCAGCCATGGGATTCTCTATGATTTTCAACATCCAGCCTCGGTTGTTGTGGGTAGTTGCTATCGGAGGTATCATTGCTGTATGTACACGTAATTTTGTAAATCTGGGTCCTTCTACCGATAATATTGGTCTGGATATGGGCTTGGTCATCGGTTCGTTCAGTGGAGCTACTTTGGTCAGTCTGATTGCCATCAAGGCAGTCCATTGGTTCCATGTTCCTAACCACGTGCTGACTATTCCTTCTGTAATTCCGATGATTCCTGGTGTATTGATGTACCGTATGCTTTTCGGTCTGATTAATATCAACGTAAAGAGTGTAGATGAAATTACTCCGTTGATGAAGGCCATCGAAAGCGGTATCAATTCCGGTTTGGTCATTATGGTAATTGCTATCGGAGTTGCTATCCCGAATATCTTCGGTCGTCGTTACATTGCCCGTTCCAAGAACAAGCGTCTGGCTGAAATCCTGAAAGAACGCAAGGCACGCGGTAAATTTATAGAATGGTAATCTGATTGTCATAATCTGATACTGGAAGCGGAAGTTTGAGGAGTATCCTCCTTGAACTTCCGTTTTTATTTGGTTACGTGGAGTGTTTTTCCTATTTTCGTATCTTGATAGCCAGATGTTATCCCGTCACGGCTTCCTCTGGCAGGGTATTTCCCGTTTCAGGCTCTTGCCGATGGCGGTTGGATTAAATTTATGTATTTAAAATTTTAAGAAGGTGGTATGATTAGATTGAATGTATTTATTCAGGTAGATGAGAAGAATCACGATGCCGTAGTTTCTGCTGCCAAAGAACTGGTGGCAGCTTCATTGAAAGACAAGGGCTGTATTGCTTATGATTTGTTCCAGAGTGCAACCCGTCCGGATGTATTGATGATTTGTGAGACATGGGCAGATGCCGATTCTCTGTCGGCTCACGAAGCTGCTGCGCATTTCACTACACTGGTTCCTCGGATTCAGTCGTTGGCTGCCATGAAGCTTGAGAAATTCAATTTCTGATATCTGGATTAACACTCATATTGGAATGAAGCTCGTTTCCGTGTGGAAACGGGCTTTTTTTATGGGATAGTCTGACTTGGAATTTCGTGGCGCTTATCCGGATTTCTTGATCCGGTGCTGTAGAGCTGGGTTTCCTGTATGATTCAGCTGTTTGACTTTTTCGGATGCTTCCCTTATAAGAGGTGAGGATATAAAAAAAGGCTGCATATTCATCAGAGAATATGCAACCTTTTTATTTATGAGAGTAGAAATACTAATTATTTCTTACCTTCCAACTGTTTTTTCAAAGCAGCCAGTGCATCGATGTCACCCAGAGTAGTTGAAGCTGCCTGGTTCTGAATCATCGGAGTATCTTCTTTCTTAGAAGATTTCTTTGCCTTCTTTTCTGCTTTTTCTTCAGCTTTTGCAGCATCTTCGAAGATACGGCTGTGAGACAAGACGATTCTCTTTGCGTCTTTGTTGAATTCAATTACCTTGAACGGCAATTTTTCTTCCAACTGAGCCTGTGAACCATCTTCTTTTACCAAGTGTTTCGGAGTAGCGAAACCTTCAACACCATAAGGCAGAGCAACTACAGCACCCTTATCCAACATTTCGATGATAGTACCTTCGTGAACTGAACCTACAGTAAATACAGTTTCGAATACATCCCAAGGATTTTCTTCCAACTGCTTGTGACCCAAGCTCAGACGACGGTTTTCCTTGTCGATTTCCAGAACTACTACTTCGATGTCAGCACCGATCTGAGTGAATTCTGACGGGTGTTTGATCTTCTTAGTCCAAGACAGGTCTGAGATGTGAATCAAACCGTCTACGCCTTCTTCGATTTCAACGAATACGCCGAAGTTAGTGAAGTTGCGTACTTTAGCAGTGTGCTTAGAACCTACCGGATATTTTTCTTCGATAGTTTCCCATGGATCAGCCTTCAGCTGTTTGATACCCAAAGACATCTTGCGTTCGTCGCGGTCCAGAGTCAGGATAACAGCTTCTACTTCGTCACCTACTTTCATGAAGTCCTGTGCAGAACGCAGGTGCTGTGACCAAGACATTTCTGATACGTGAATCAGACCTTCTACGCCCGGAGCGATTTCGATGAATGCACCGTAGTCAGCCATAACGACTACTTTACCCTTCACGTGGTCGCCTACCTTCAAGTTAGGATCCAGTGCATCCCATGGGTGCGGAGTCAGCTGTTTCAGACCCAAAGCGATACGTTTCTTTTCGTCGTCGAAGTCAAGGATAACTACGTTCAACTTCTGATCCAACTGAACAACTTCACGCGGATCGCTTACACGGCCCCAAGACAAGTCTGTAATGTGAATCAAACCGTCTACGCCGCCCAAGTCGATGAATACACCGTAAGATGTGATATTTTTAACAGTACCTTCCAGTACCTGACCTTTTTCAAGCTTGCTGATAATTTCTTTCTTCTGCTGTTCCAGTTCAGCTTCGATAAGAGCCTTGTGAGAAACAACAACGTTCTTGAATTCCTGGTTGATCTTAACAACCTTGAATTCCATAGTCTTACCTACGAATACATCGTAGTCGCGGATAGGCTTAACATCAATCTGAGAACCCGGCAAGAATGCTTCAATACCGAATACGTCAACAATCATACCACCCTTAGTGCGGCACTTGATGTAACCCTTGATAATTTCTTCATTTTCGAGAGCAGCGTTAACACGATCCCAAGAACGAGTAGCGCGTGCCTTCTTGTGAGACAGGATCAACTGACCTTTTTTGTCTTCCTGGTTTTCGATGTATACTTCTACAGTATCACCTACCTTCAAATCCGGATTGTAACGGAATTCGCTCAACGGAATGATACCGTCTGACTTGTAGCCGATGTTAACTACAACTTCACGTTTGTTCATAGCGATTACAGTACCGTCTACAACCTCACGGTCGTTTACTTTGTTCAATGTGCTGTCATAGGCCTTTTCCAGGTCTTCTTTGCTGACAGTGGTTGCTGCATCACCGTTTTCGTATGCATCCCAGTTGAAATCTTCAATAGGAGCAATGTTCTTTAAGTTTTCCATTAATTGATTAATTGATTTTAAATAACTAATTGTGTTAGACTTTATATAGTTTATCTAATTCGGGCGCAAAATTACAACAAATTTCTGATATAGAAAAGTTTTCGGCCTGATATGTTGTAAAAAAAGTAGCTTCCTCCGGATTTCTCCGGAAGAAGCTACGGCAGAGGGCAGATTAATCTTCAAGCAGGTAGTCTATCGTAGTAACTACCCGTACATTTTTGATATATGGGGTATTCGGGTCACGGTCGGATATGCTGAACTGTCCTTGTGAAGCCTGTTTGATTTTCCCGAGACGGCTTTCAGAGTCTTTGGCAAATTTTTCTGCTGCTTCACGGGCGTTCTTGGTAGCCTCTTCAATCATTTGTGGCTTGATTTTGTTCAGGCTGGTGTACTCGTATACTACATTATAGCGATAATCGCCGGAAGTGATGGCGATACCCCGTTTCAGCAGTTCTCCTTGTTCGGAGATAAGTTTTCTTACCAGTTCGGTCTTGTTGGAGTTGACGGTAATGACACTGGTTACGTTATAGCGGTAAGGGGTGTCCCGGTCGCCGCTATACCGTTCGGCTTTCATGTCGATGATTTCAGGGGCATTGATGCTGATTTCCTTTTCATCGATACCTTGTTCTTTCAGGAACTGGATGATGGTCTGGTTGTTCTGCTTGATGTCCTCATACAGCTTGTTCAGATCGTTTCCCAGGTTCTTGTAAACCAAAGGCCAGATAACCTTGTCGGCCTGTACTTCCATTTCAGCCAGTCCTTTTACGGTGACTGTACGGTCTTTTGCAGCAAATGTGTTCAATCCTTGCCGGATGAAAATTCCCAGAAGGATCAGCCCTACCATGATGAGGGCAGCTTCAAGTTTTAAGTTCTTCATGATACTTTGTTTTTAGATGGTGATTGTTTCATTTCCTTGATCCGTTCCAATACAGCCGATACGTTCTTGTATTCCTGTAGCAGAAGCCTGGCTTCATCATGGGTGAGTCCTGCTTTGTCCTGTAGGATACGTATACCTCGTTCCATCAGCTTCCGGTTGCTCAGTCTCATGTTTACCATGCTGTTTCCCTGTATTTTTCCTAACTTGATCATCAGCACCGTACTGATCATGTTCAGAATCATTTTCTGTCCGGTTCCGCTTTTCATGCGTGAACTGCCGGTAATGAATTCAGGTCCCACTACTATTTCTATGCTTATATCGGCAGCTTCGGAAAGTGGTGAGTCCGGATTGCTGCAGATACCTGCCGTAAGCAGTCCGTGTTTTCGTGCTCCGGCGATGGCTCCCAGTACGTAGGGTGTCGTACCCGAAGCTGATATACCTATCAGGCAGTCTTTTTCGGTAGGCCGGTAGGCAAGCACATCTTTCCAGCCTTCTTCCGGATGGTCTTCTGCTTGTTCCACCGCATGTCTCAATGCTTTTTCTCCTCCGGCAATGATGCCGATTACGGTATCTTCAGACATACCGAAGGTAGGAGGGATTTCCGAGGCATCCAGTACTCCCAGGCGTCCGCTGGTTCCGGCACCGATGTAGAACAATCGTCCGCCTGTTTGAAGCCGGGGTAATGCCTGTCCGATAAACCGTTCCACTTGCGGAAGACAACGCTCTACTGCATCGGCAACCCGGTGGTCTTCCCGGTTGATATCGTGCAGCAGGTCATGAACGGACTGCTGTTCCAGATTGTCGTACAAGGAGCTTTCTTCTGTGATTCGTCTGAAATTCATGATTCTCTGGTGTTAGGAATGAAGATGGTAGACAGCCAGTTCGTCTATCGGCTTTTTTATGAAACGGCCGATGGACAGATGCAGTTCAGATGCGCTTTCGCGGATTTCTTCCTGAAAATACCAGGCTATGGAACCTACAAAAGATACGGGCCACGTTTGCCGGTAGAGCAGTACATTCCGTGTGAAGAAAGCAGTAAAACAGTCTTTCAGGAAAACTTTCATTTCCGGAACTTCCCGTTGCTCATATATATATGGAGTAAGACTGGCCAGAAAACGGTTGGCCTGTGGTTGTTTGTATACTTTTTCCAGTATGTCTGAAGGTGTCAGTCCATACCTTTTCATCAGCCCTTCTGCCAGGAAATCGGGAAGCTGCCTTTTCAGGCAGTCACCCAGGAAACGTTTTCCCAGGTAAGCGCCACTTCCTTCGTCTCCTAAGATATAACCGAGAGGAGAGATGTTCCCAACGATTCGTGTGCCGTCATACAGGCAGGAATTGGATCCGGTCCCCAGAATACAGGCGATACCCGGCTCATGTTGGCAGAGAGCGCGTGCTGCTCCCAGCAGATCGGTATTTACCTGTACTGTAGCCTGTGGGAACAGGTTACGGAGTGTACGGGTAATTCCTTCCGTCCGTTCAGGCAAGCATCCGGCACCATAAAAATGGATGGCGGTACAATCTGACAAGGCAGAAGCAGGTAATTGAGGAATCAATTGTTGGAGGATGATTCCATCGATGTATGCTTTATCCATGTGGAAGGGATTGATTCCTTCTGTCTGGATGGTCTGTCGGTCGGATAGAGTCGTGCCGAAGCACCAGTCCGTTTTAGTTGCTCCACTGTCTGCTATCAGTATCATAGGCATGTTCCAGTTTTTTGTGTATCAAAACAAAGATACAAAAAAAACCGGGTTGTATACAGAAGATACATGATATTTTGAAGGAGGCATACATAAAAAATCACGGTATCTCTTCAATGAAAGAAATACCGTGATTCTATGCTTTAAAGTGTGAAGGAGATTAGTGGCAATGTCCGCATCCGCCTCCACAGCATCCGTCTTCTTCCTGATGGTCGTGTCCGCCGCATCCGCCTCCGCAGCCTTCACATCCGCCTCCGCAGCCTTCACCGCTCATGGCGTTTACCAGGCTTTCTATTTCTTTATTGGTCGCATCGCGCATTTCGATGACAGTTCCTTCGAAAATCAAATCCTTGCCGGCATGTGGGTGATTCAGATCAAGTACCACTTTGTCGTCTGTTATTTCGCCTACGTTGGCATAGAATCTGTTACCTTCCTGGTCGTTCAGCATGATGATATTACCCGGGAAGATATTTTCACTGTCGAAGTTGCCTTCCGGATCGCAGAACATTGATTTCGGCACCTGGCGTACACCGTCTTCGTCGCGTTCACCGTATGCTTCATTGCATGGAATGGTGAAGTTGAAAGAGGAACCCTGTGAGAGCGCCATAATTTCTTTTTCAAATCTTTCCAAGGTATAACCCAGACCTGAAATGAACTGGAACGGATGTTCTGCCGGTGCTTCTTCCAGCATTTCTTTTTTACCGTCAGTGATAGCATAAAGCTTATAAGCGACTGTGATGTATTTATTTTCCATGTGATTAAATAAATGATATGATTGATTCTGGCGGCAAAGGTACAACTTTTCATTGACCTTACAAGCAGACTATTCGTTTTCTTCCTCATCTGCGGCCTGTTTTTAGTAATTGTTTTGAATTTGTTGCCGGTTGATTGGGCATGTTCAGGTTATGGCAGTTACTTATAAAAATCCGGGTACGATTGAGTACCTGTTGAGCGGTGCATATTCCGGCGGATACCCGTTCAGCATTTCCGGTGATATCCGTTCAGTCCC
>ERZ780034.363-NODE-363-length-17919-cov-2.22946_pt1 | contig 17919 bp, 17 predicted proteins | sample MGYA00511855_ERZ780034 | MGnify/ENA primary metagenome ERZ780034 (study PRJEB29588, sample SAMEA2148024) | human gut metagenome | biome: human gut; feature: human-associated habitat; material: faeces | place: Denmark | collected 2008/2010 ...
AAGAGAATTTCAATCAAGGATACAAGAGGAATCATCGATGCAATCCTCAGTGGTGCTATCAATGAGGCTCCTACAAAGAAGATCCCTATGTTCGACTTCGAGGTTCCAACAGAGCTTCCTGGCGTAGATCCAGCAATCCTTGACCCACGTGACACATACGCTGATGCTTCAGAGTGGGAGACAAAGGCTAAGGATCTTGCAGCAAGATTCCAGAAGAACTTTGCTAAGTACGAGGGTAATGCAGCAGGTAAGGCATTAGTTGCAGCAGGCCCACAGCTCTAAGATATAGCTTAGAATCATATAGAAGAAAGGAACTGTCATAGTCCAGATCCTTTCGCATAGAGAAGACCGGATACATTCGTTCAGAGTGTGTCTGGTCTTTTTTTGTCTGCGCCATCCATAAGTAATATTATGCTTTAACCGGCAACCAGAAATTACCTCTTGCAATACCGAACAAATGTTCGTATAATATTATGCATGAACGAGATAATTACAGGACTTACAACGAAAGAAAAACTGAATATACTGGCGGATGCGGCGAAGTATGATGTGGCGTGTACATCCAGTGGAGTGGACAGGAAGGGACAGAAGGGAGCCCTGGGCAACAGTGTATCATGTGGTATATGTCACAGCTTTGCAGCGGATGGAAGATGTATATCGCTGCTTAAGGTCCTTATGACGAACCACTGTGTATATGACTGCAAGTACTGTCTGAACCGCAGAAGCAATGATGTGCCAAGAGCGACATTTGAACCGGAGGAGCTGTGCGATCTGGTCATAGAGTTCTACAAGAGGAATTATATAGAAGGGTTGTTCCTGAGTTCCGGTGTGCTCAGGGATCCGACATACACCATGCAGAGGATGTGTGAGACTCTGTATCTTCTCAGGACGAAGTACAGGTTCAATGGATATATCCATGTGAAGACCATTCCGGGGGCATCGGATGAGCTTATAAGCATGGTGGGATATTTAGCGGACAGGATAAGTGTTAATATGGAGCTGCCGACTGAGGAGAGTCTGAAGAAGCTTGCCCCGAACAAGAGCTTTGACACCATACTTGATCCCATGGGCAAGCTGACCAGAACTATAGAATCTCACAGACTGGCGGTGGGCAAGACTGCGCGTATGGAGAGGAGCGGTATCAACAGATACCTTACTGGAAGCATATTCAACGAGAAGAATCTGCAGAAGGATCTGACTGCATACAAAGCAGAGCTGGCAGGGCAGGAAAGACATGGTGCTCTGCAGATGTCAGCAGCAGAGGCACTCACAGATGGAATGACCTCTGATAAAAGAGACATCGGTGCTGCCTCTTCGCCCCTCCCTGTCATGTTTGGAGATACAGACAGGAGACAGGCATTTGCCCCGGCGGGACAGAGCACACAGATGATAGTTGGAGCCAGCGGAGAGTCAGATTACACGCTCATACACACAGCCCAGAGACTGTATCAGCGATACGATCTGAAGCGTGTGTTCTACTCCGCGTATATACCGATCAACGAGGACTCGGCACTCCCTGCGTTGGATACGGCGGTTCCATTGCTCCGTGAGCACAGATTGTATCAGGCGGACTGGCTGCTCAGATATTATGGATTCCACGCTGAGGAGATATTGTCTGAGAACGAGCCGAACCTCGATCAGAGAATGGATCCGAAGTGCAACTGGGCAGTGAGGCATCTTGACCAGTTCCCGGTGGAGGTGCAGACGGCACCGTATGATCTGCTTCTCAGGATTCCCGGCATAGGGCCGAAGTCGGCGGGCAGGATAGTGAGAGCCCGCAGATACGGAAGTCTGGATTTCGATAATCTGAAGAAGATGGGGGTGGTGCTTAAGAGAGCACATTATTTTATAACGTGTGGCGGACGTATGATGTACAGGATCCCTATAGAGAGGGATTACATTGTCAGGGAGATGACGGATCTGAGCCGGGGAGAGAACTGGCAGGCATCACACGGCAATGAACAGTATAGACAGATGACTTTATTTGATATAGGAATGAAGGCGTGAAGGTGGAAGTTATGGACAATATGAAGGTTTTCACATGCAGGGACAGATATGACGATATGGCTACATGCATATATGAGGCGTGGAGTATGGCACTGCAGGTCGGACACGACCATGTGATGCTTATGAAGGAGCCTGTGGAACAACTGGATATGTTCGCTGACTATATACATGTCGAGCCGGATGCGGACAAGGTGCAGAAGTTTACCCGGTCTGTGAAGAAGGTATCCTGGCTGGTGTACCGCAACGTATTCAATGCACTATTGTCGCATCAGGAGGATGCACTGGACACTGTGTACAGATATCTGATACTGGCATTTGCCGAGGGCCGAAAGGTGGAACATATGCTCATAAGTCCGGAGGCGATGCGTATCATGGAGCTTGGGCGGAGTGTGAGCAACGAGGCACATCTATTCAGGGAGATAGCCAGATTCACTGCTGTCCAAGGGCGGGTGTATGTATGTCATATAGAACCAAAGGACGATGTTGCGCTTCTTGTCGCCAGTCATTTTGCGGACAGGATGCCGTCAGAATACTGGCTGATAGTGGATGATGGCAGACGTTACGCCGTGGTGCATCCGGTGGATTCGGATATGTATGTGAGGCGGCTTACAGATCAGGAGATGGAGACGCTGGGCAGTGCAGAATATATGGAGGATGATTACACAGATATGTGGAGAACATTCTTCAGCGCGGTGAGCGTGGAGCAGAGAGAGAACTACAGATGCCAGAGAAGCATGTTCCCTTTGTGGTCGAGAAAGCATGCTACAGAATTTTTGGGATGATCATAGAAAAAATGCTTGAATTGGCTGGAAAAATATGATAGTATCTGAACTTGTGATGTATTAATCATATTTTCCTTGCTCACAGATGACTGTGGGCCAGAGACCATAAGGAGGTGCAATGTAATGAACAAATATGAATTAACTTTAGTTGTTAGTGCAAAGATTGATGAGGAAGCCAGAACAGCTGTAGTTGATAAGGTTAAGTCTTATATTGAGAAGGCTAACGCAACAATTACAGAAGTTAACGAGTGTGGACTCAAGAAGCTTGCTTACGAGATTCAGAAGATGGGCGAAGCATACTACTACTTCATCCAGTTTGATGCAGAGGCTGGAGTTCCAGCTCAGCTTGAGGCTAACATTCGTATTATGGAATCAGTTCTTAGATATCTTTGCGTTAGATTAGACGCCGAGTAATAGGAGGTATTCTATAATGAACAAGGTAATATTGATGGGTCGTCTCACAAGAGACCCGGAAGTTAGATATTCACAGTCAAACACAGGTGATGGCCAGATGGCTATTGCAAGATACACATTGGCTGTAGACAGAAGATTCAATAGAAATGGCGACCAGAGTGCAGACTTCATCGGCTGCGTTGCATTTGGCAGGAGCGCTGAGTTTGCAGAGAAGTACCTGAAGCAGGGAACGAAGATTGCTATAACAGGTAGAATCCAGACTGGAAGCTATACGAATAAGGATGGTAACAAGGTGTACACAACTGATGTTGTTGTTGAGGAGCAGGAGTTTGCTGAGAGCAAGGCTGCAAGCGGACAGGCATCAGGCGGTGGATATCAGCCAGCAGGAAGACCGGCACCTGGCAATGCAGGAGCTGAGGGCTTCATGAGTATACCGGAAGGTATTGAGGACGATTTACCATTCAAGTAAAATAGGAGGTAAATACAATGGCTTACAATAAGACTGATAGAGCTGACGCTCCAATGAAGAGAAGAAATATCCGTAGAAGAAAGAAAGTCTGCGAGTATTGTGCTAATAAAGAGGCTGGGGTCGGTTAAAAGGATTCAAACGCACTCAGAAAGTATATCTCAGAGAGAGGTAAGATCCTTCCAAGAAGAATCACAGGAACATGTGCTAAGCATCAGAGAGCAATCACAATTGCTGTTAAGAGAGCTAGACAGATTGCAATATTACCATACGTTCAGGATTAATTCTTATCATTGATAAGTATATAAAGGACCCGTTGTTCAGCTATGTGCTGGATGACGGGTTTTTGTGTAAATTCATAGAATATTATTTCCTGTAGGCGTATTTTATGAGGACAGAAAGGTGGGGGATAAATGGCAGAGAATGTTGTGAGAGTAAGCGGACTCACGAAGACATTTGGAAAGAATACTGTTTTGTCCAATGTCAATATATCTCTTGAAAGGGGGAAGATATATGGCTTTATAGGACAGAACGGGGCAGGAAAGACTACCCTGATCAATCATATCAATGGTCTGTTGTTTCCTGACGAGGGAGAGATAGAATTATTTGGCGCCAGTGACAGCAAGGGGCTGGTGAATGCCAGAAAGAGGATAGGAACGGTGTGCGAACATGCCGGACTGCACGACAATTATAATGCTGTAGACAACATAAAGCTTAATATGAAGCTGAGGGGGATAAAGAACGACAAGCTCATCGAGCAGACCATAGCAAATGTTGGATTGCAGGGCGTTGGCAAGAAGAAGTTTAGGAATTATTCGATGGGAATGAAGCAGAGGCTGGCGATTGGCTGTGCCCTTCTGTCAGGGCCGGATCTCCTGCTATTGGATGAGCCGATAAACGGACTTGATCCGGTTGGAATAGTTGAGATAAGAAATCTTCTCAAGCAGATAAATCAGAGATTTGGTGTGACGATACTTATATCCAGCCATATACTCACAGAGCTTCACGAGCTGGCAACGGACTACATAATGATAGACAGAGGACAGATCATAGACTGCCTCTCTGCAGCGCAGCTTGACGCGAAGTGCCACAGGAGACTGAGATTGCGCACCAATGATGTGAAGAAGGTTCTTGATATACTTGCTATGAGATACAATATAGTGAATGTGTATGTGAATGGCGATGAGATAATCGTGGACCAGCCGGTAAACTCAGACGAGCTGGCATGGGTTCTCTACAATGAGAGGGTGTTTGTCAGTGAGTACCATCTCGAGGAGGAGAGCCTTGAGAACTACTTTATTCACAGGATAGGGGGTGCTCATTATGCGTGAACTGTTGTCGGCTGAATTTTATAAGCTGTATAAGAGCCTGGGCTTCAGGGTGTGCCTGATAGTTTTCTTTGTCCAGGATATAATATATCTGATCTCGGTGGGATTGGTTGGAGATATTCTCGGAATAGAACTCACGGGAGATTTTCAGTTCCAGTATCTGCTGGGCTCGTTTTCTGGAAGCTCGGTGTCCGGCATGCTGTTTGGATTTATTGCGGCGTCGCTCATCACCAGCGATTACAAGTCCAGGGATATCCAGTGTGCGATAGCCCAGGGACACAGCAGGGCACATATAATGTTTTCGAAGATCATAGTATATATAGTGGCGATATGGATACTCTCTCTTGAGGATATACTTGTATATACCATAGGAGGATGCATTTGTGGAGGCTTTGGAAAGGCATTTACCCTGAATGTGGCGGGATATATGCTGAGATCGATAGCGTGCGAGGGCTTTGTGCTTACGATGTTATATATGACATGCGTATTCCTTGCATTTGCGCTGACGTCCAAGGCAGCATCCGTATCCGTGAATCTGCTGCTGTTTTTCCTGGTGGATCTCGGCGTGCAGATCATGCCTGTGCTGTTCCAGTCGGATGTTCTGGAGAAAATACTGGGCTATATGCCGTTCAGCTCTGTGAGGGAGATGAGTCAGGTCGATATAGACTGGAGTCACGCGGGAATATCCCTGGCAGTGGCCGCTGCGTATGGCGCGGTGATGATAGTGGCAACGTGGTTGACATTCAGGAAGAGAGATCTTCGATAGAGAATTATGACAGAATATACATTTGCTCAACCGTTCATCTGTGTTGACAAAAGTTCTGTCAAAGTTTATTATAACTCTAGCTATGAGAAAAACTCATAGGGATTTACATGCAGAGGATCAAACAATGTGTAGAAAAGGAGTATAACGATGGGAAAATACACAAAGGAAGACATACTGAAAAAGGTCAAAGAAGATGATGTTGAGTTTATAAGACTTCAGTTCACAGATATTTTTGGTGACCTTAAGAACGTAGCGATAACCTCAAGCCAGATAGAGAAGGCACTTGACAACAAGATCATGTTCGACGGTTCTTCTATAGAGGGCTTTGCGAGAATTGAGGAGTCAGATATGTATCTGTATCCTGATTATGATACATATGAGACATTCCCTTGGAGACCACAGCAGGGAAAAGTTGCAAGACTTATATGTGATGTATATAAGCCTGATGGAACACCATTTGAGGGCGATCCAAGATATGTACTTAAGAGAGCTCTGGCTGAGGCAAAAGAGATGGGTTACACTATGAATGTAGGTCCTGAGTGTGAGTTCTTCCTCTTCCAGACAGATGAGAACGGAATGCCTACAACTAACACATACGAGAGAGCAAGCTATTTTGATCTCGGACCACTGGATTTCGGTGAGAATGCGAGAAGAGATATGGTTCTTACTCTTGAGCAGATGGGATTTGAGATCGAGGCATCACACCATGAGGTAGCTCCTGCACAGCATGAGATAGATTTCAAGTACGGTGAGGCTTTGAGAACCGCCGACAACATCGAGACATTCAAACTGGTTGTAAAGACTATTGCCAAGAGACATGGTCTCTGCGCAACATTCATGCCAAAGCCAAAGTATGGCGTATGCGGTTCAGGTATGCATATGAACATGTCGCTCCAGAAGGATGGCAAGAACATATTTGCAGATGAGAACGATAAGCTCGGACTTAGCCAGGAGGCTTACTGGTTCATCGCCGGAATCATGGAGCATATGAAGGAGATGACAGCCATCACCAACCCGCTTGTAAATTCATACAAGAGACTTGTTCCAGGCTATGAGGCTCCTATTTACATCGCATGGTCAGCAAAGAACAGAAGTCCACTTATCAGAATTCCAAGTGCACGTGGTGCAGGAACAAGAGTTGAGCTCAGATGTCCGGATCCAACAGCTAACCCATACCTTGCCATGGCAGTATGCCTTAGAGCAGGACTTGACGGAATCAAGCGTCAGCTTCCAGTTCCACCAAGTGTAGATACAAATATATTCAACCTCACTGCAGAGGAGAAGAAGACACGTCATATCCACAGCCTTCCTGCAAACCTCAGAGAGGCAACTCTTGCCATGAGCGAGAGCGACTTCATGAAGGAGGCAGTTGGTTCACACATCTTCGAGAGGTATACAAGTGCCAAGATGGATGAGTGGAATGAGTACACAAGACAGGTTACAGACTGGGAGATCTCAAACTATCTGTACAAAGTCTGATCTTATACACGAACAATATAAAATGATGAGTAGTATAGGTAAGCGGAGCGAAAGGTCTGCTTACCTATATATTTGATAATAGCTATACATACACGATTGAGAGGGCTTTGATTTGGTAAATGTTATAATAGTTTTTCCGAAAATAGAGGAAGCAAAGAGTATAAAAAACCTGCTCATTCGCAATGGTATAAGTGTTACAAAGGTGTGTACAACCGGAGCCCAGGCGGCGCAGGCTGCGGATGCGTGTGACGATGGAGTCATAATATGTGGATATAAATTCCTGGATATGATGTATTCAGATCTTGAGAATTATATTCCGAAATATTTTGACATGATCGTGCTCAGCAGCAAGAAGAATTATGAGGAAGTCCGGGACAGCGGCGTGGTATGTCTGTCTATGCCGATAAAGTCCATGGACTTTGTGAATACCGTAAGTCTCACCATAGAGAATCTTCTGTGGGAGAGAAAAAAGAGAAAGTCCAGGCCAAAGGAGAGAACCGAGGAAGAGAAGAAGGTCATCAAGGCGGCAAAACTCAAGCTTATGCATGACTTTGAGTATGATGAACAGGACGCTCACAGATATCTGCAAAAGAAGAGCATGGATAACGGTATAAATATAGTCGAGATGGCATATATGATACTGGATAATTCAGATTGTTTCTAAAACAGATCAAGAGGGAGGCTTTCTATTGCGATTCACGAAGATGGAAGGACTTGGAAATGACTACGTGTACGTGAACTGCTTCAGAGAAAAGGTGTATGATCCGGAGATCCTTGCCAGGCTTGTCAGTGACAGGCACAGGGGCATTGGGGGCGATGGACTGATACTTATAGGACCTTCGGCCAGGGCTGATTTTAATATGGATATATACAATGCGGATGGCAGCAGGGCAGAGATGTGTGGAAATGGCATAAGATGCCTTGGCAAGTATGTATACGACCATGGAATGACGGAGAAGACGGAATTTACTGTGGAGACACAGGCGGGTATAAAACGGCTCAGATGCATTCTGCAGGATGGAAGAGTGGTTGCGGTGTGTGTGGATATGGGCAGACCGGATATAGGCGCGGCTGTCGAGATGGCTGTTCTGCCTGATGAAACCGTGGATTTTGTCCGGGTATCCATGGGCAATCCCCATGCGGTTGTGTGGGTGGATGATATATATGTCTGCCAGATGGAGACTCTGGGGCCTGAGATGGAGGTGCATCCCATGTTCCCGAACAGGACAAATGTAGAATTTGTCCAGATCGTTGACGAAGATCATATGCGGATGCGAGTGTGGGAACGCGGCTCCGGCGAGACATTTGCGTGCGGTACAGGTGCGTGTGCGGCTGTGGCGGCGGGGATAGCTGGCGGGCGGAGGGGGGGTTCGGGTGAGGTCTCATTGCTCGGAGGAACTTTGGATATTGATTACGACAGGCAGAATGAAACTATGTACATGACAGGACCGGCAAGGGAAGTATTTGAAGGCTGGACTGATATATATTAGGAGGAAAGATATGTTTAAGGCAAATGAAAATTATTTAAAGCTTCCGGGAAGTTATCTCTTCTCAACAGTTGGAAGAAAGCAGAGAGAGTACAGCGCGGCACACCCTGACAAGAAGGTTATAAGACTCAGTATCGGTGATGTGACGCAGCCACTTGCACCGGCTATCATAGAGCGCCTTCACAAGGCTGTAGATGAGATGGCAGTTGCGGAGACATTCAAGGGATATGCTCCTGATCTCGGCTATGAGTTCCTCAGAAACACCATAGCAAAGAACGACTATGCTGACAGAGGCGTGGACATATCTGCTGATGAGATATTTGTCAGCGACGGGGCAAAGAGTGACTCAGCAAATATCCAGGAGATATTTACAGCAGACAGCAGGATCGCAGTATGTGATCCTGTATACCCTGTATATGTTGATTCAAATGTAATGGCAGGAAGAACAGGAACATACGACAAGAACACAGAGTTGTGGAGCGATGTAATTTACATGCCATGTCTTGCGGACAATAACTTTGCGCCAGAGCTTCCAAAGGAGACACCTGACATCATATATCTGTGTTTCCCAAACAACCCTACAGGAGCAACAATCAAGAAGGATCAGCTTCAGGAGTGGGTAGATTACGCAAATAAGGTCGGAGCAGTCATCATCTACGATGCTGCATACGAGGCATATATCAGCGAGGAGGATGTTCCTCATACAATATATGAGTGCGAGGGCGCAAAGACATGTGCTATCGAGCTTAAGAGCTTTTCTAAGAACGCAGGATTCACAGGAACACGTCTTGGATATGCTGTAGTTCCAAAGGATCTGAAGGACGCAGATGGCGTGTCAATGCACAGCCTGTGGGCAAGAAGACATGGAACAAAGTTCAATGGCGCTCCATACATTGTTCAGGCAGCAGGAGACGCAGTGTACTCAGACGAGGGCAAGGCTCAGACAAAGGCTCAGATCGCATACTACATGAACAACGCAAAGGTTATCTCACAGGGACTCAAGGATGCAGGCTACACTGTATCAGGCGGTGTAAATGCGCCATACATCTGGCTTAAGACACCGAACAACATGTCATCATGGGATTTCTTCGATTATCTGCTTGAGAATGCAAATGTAGTCGGAACCCCAGGTTCAGGCTTCGGACCAAGCGGTGAGGGATATTTCAGACTTACTGCATTCGGAACTTATGAGAATACAGTTGAAGCTATAGAGAGAATCAAGAATATGTAATACAGCTATAAGCTGTGGTGTATACATGCATGGATCAGCGTGTGTGATCCGAGATATATACGTTACAGTACATAGTGTCTTTGGCATGCACTCCGGTAAGGGGAGTCTGCGGGCATGTTTTTTGTTATTTGTCGGTCTTTACTCATATATTCAGATTTGATATAATGACTTATAAGGGTGATTAAAAGCCAATAACGGAGGTATTGAGATGAAGGATAACGGACTTTTGGTACAGTATTTTACAGCGAATACGACCGACAGCCAGGATTTATGGAAAAAGGCAGCAGAGGACGCTGCGGTTCTGAAGAAGATGGGGGCTACGGCTGTATGGTTTCCGCCTGCTACAAAGGGAGCACAGGGCAAAGAAGATATGGGGTATGCTCCGTACGATCTGTATGATCTGGGAGAGTTTGACCAGAAGGGTTCAGTTGGAACCAGATATGGAACTAAGGATGAGTATATAGCTGCTATAAAGGCTATGAAGGATCAGGGGATAAATGTCTATGCGGACATTGCGGTCAGACAGAAGCTCGGCGCTGACAGGATAGAGAAGGTTACAGCAGCCGACTTCAACACCAAAGATATTCCACAGATGATCGGCAATAAGAAGACTGTGGGAGCACTTTCAAAGTTTACATTTCCTGGAAGAAAGTCAAAGTATTCCAAGTTCAAGTGGAACTGGAAGCATTTTGCGGGAATAGACTGGAAGCAGGAAGAATTCAAGAAGCGTGTGTGCGCTCTTGAGGGCAAGGATTATGACGAGGCGAACAAGGAATATTCCAAGTATGATTATATAATTGGAAGCGAGATTGATTTCTACAATCAGGAAGTGTACGACGAGCTCATGGCGTGGGCTCAGTGGTACGAGAAGACCACTGATGTGGACGGATTCAGATTCCAGGAGGCAGAGGCTATCCCTGCATGGTTTGTGAAGGATTTTATTGAAGCGACATCTGATGTCCCTACAGCCGCTAAGAAGAAGGGCGCAGATGAGGCTCCGGAATATGTACATAAGGACATATTTGCTGTCGGTGATTTCTGGCACTGGAATACAGAATATCTGAATGGCTATATCAAGGCCACAGACAATGAGGCATCCATGTTCGATGTGCCATTGCACTTCAATTTCCACGATGCATCTGTGGCAGATGGAGAGTATAACATGGCAGATCTGCTTAAGGGTTCGCTTATGATGAGCAATCCGGAGAAGGCTGTTACATTTGTAGATAACCACGAATCCCAGGTCGGAGGAGTTCTGGAATCGTACGTTGAGGATTGGTTCAAGCCTCTGGCGTATGCGGTCATACTGCTCAGAGAGCAGGGCTATCCGTGCCTGTATATCGGCGACTATGCGGGAATACCACAGGTTAAGGTAAAGTCGAAGAAGACGATACTGAATAAGCTGCTCAAGCTCAGAAAGAAATATGCATACGGAACTCAGCACGACTACTTTGATCACAGCGAGGTTGTTGGATGGACCAGAGAGGGCGACGAGGAGCACAAGGATTCAGGACTTGCGGTTGTCATGTCCGATGGAATGGGCGGCACCAAGAGAATGTATGTGGGCAGACAGTTTGCGGGAGCACATTTTGCAGATGTCATGGGTAATGCCAAGTATGACATCAAGATAGATGACGAGGGCTGTGGCGAGTTCTATGTCAACAGAAGAGGCCTTTCAGTCTGGATCAAAAAAGATTGCAAATTATAAGAAAGTGGTATATAGTATATATTACTTTATCACGCTAAAGTCGTGAAAGTCAAAAAGGAGCTTAGACATGGGAAAAACAGTACATACAGAGGCAGTACAGGATCTGTTTGAGGCAATACTTACATTGGAGACAGAAGAGGAGTGCTTTAATTTCTTTGAGGATGTATGCACGGTGAATGAACTGTTATCTATAGCACAGCGTTTTGCAGTGGCCAAGATGCTGAAGGAAGACAACACATATCTGGAGGTTGCGGAGAAGACCGGAGCATCCCCAGCCACGATAAGCAGGGTCAACAGATCCCTGAATTATGGCAAGGACGGATATGAGCTTGTATTTTCAAGAATGAAGAGCTTCCAGCAGAATGACAAGCAGAGCAACGAGAAAACCGACAAGTAGTCAGACAAAACCCCTGAACGATTACATTTTATCGTTCAGGGGTTTTATTTGTGTTACAGGCTGGAGTCCTGTGAAATCTGGTCGCAATACTTGTTGGTTGTGCGTAAGCTGACTATTTTTTCCTGCCCTCGGCTGCGGCGTTTGCCTGTGGCTGCTTAGCCTTTGCGGCTTTGGCTGCTGCCTGCTCTCTGGCTTTCTGTGCCTGGGCTTTAGCCTTCGCCTTGGCATCTTCCTCAGATTCCTGCCTGAGCTTGTCTACCAGATGCTCTACATATTTCTTCTTGGCATATATATCAACTGAGAGAAGTGAGATCATGCTGAGATCGTGGAGATAGGAGTCCTTCTCAGGATCGTACATGGCATCAGCCTTGTTGGCTGTTCTCACGATATCCTTGATGATGTCACCGTAATGCTGGGATAGATGCTCATACAAGTGGGCGTATATATCAGAAATATCCTTTCCGTCCTTGTTGGAATCAAAATAACCATCTATAAGAGGCTCAAGCAGAGTCTGTATATCGTTGATGCTGAGCATGTTCTTCAGGTAGTATATATAAATGAGCAGTATAAGGTGCTGCTTAGAATATCTCTTCTTGTTAGGCGATGGCAGAAGATTGTTCTTCGTGTAGTTGTTGATCATGGTCTTGGTCATCACCTTGTCCTCGTCATTGCGCCTGTTCTTTCCAAGCTGATCCTCCATGAAGGTGGTCAACTGATCCATGTACAGGTCAATGGAAGGAATATCTTTAGGGTTTATATAATCAAGGCCACCGGCCATTGATATTATGTCTTTAATATTTGTCTTTTTATCCATATAGACACCTCTTATATTAGTTGGAGCACGCACAGGAACTGCTGTGCGAAAATGCTGTTCATAAATACCGTTCACAAATTGACATATTCCAACAGTTGTACGTGCTGTGTATGCAGTATGCATTGTTTACGTAGCATGTGCTGTTTTGTGCAGTATGTGTTGTTTATGCAGTGTGTAATACCGCATATAAACAGTTGATTTTGAATCAACACGACATATTATATAGTATTCAAAACTACATTACAAGGTTGTTTTACTATAAAACGTATTAATTTGTTAAAAAATCAAGGGGAAAGAGAATGCTCAGGATGCTAGCTGGCTGCAAGCTTGACGATTGTATCTTTTTGAGCCGAAAAAAGAGAAAAGCACACAAGCTTTCGCAAGCCTGTGTGCTTTTCGTAAATTCCTTCGAGAAATATCACAAAATTGTATCTTTTTCAACGAAAATGTCTGTTTGCGCATAACCCCGCCACCCGGCGCTGGCTTACTCGCCGTCGGCGTCGCCTGGCTCCTGCGGAGCCAGCGTGATAAGCACTCTGGCGACTCGCTTTTTGTCCATCTCAAGTACCTTGTAGATGCATGAGATGTCGGTGACGGACTCGCCCTTGGCTGGAATGTGATCCAGCAGCTCGGTTATGTAACCGCCGAGGGAGTCGTAGTCCTCTGATTCTATCTTTAGATTCAGTGCATCATTCAGATCATCCAGCTTGATGGAGCCATCGACGTTGTAGTGGGTGTCGTCAACCTTGATGATGTTGTTGTGTTCCTCCGTGTCGTACTCATCCTTGATGTCTCCGATGATTTCCTCAATGAGATCCTCGATGGTAATAAGTCCTATGCAGATTCCGTACTCATCGAGCACGATGGCCATGGTATTGGAATCCGACTTCATGGAGTGCAGAAGATCATTGGTCTTCTGATATTCATATACATACAGTGGCTTTCTCATGATGTTACGAACGCTGAAATTATTGATATCATGGGTTGCCTTGTAGAAGAAGAGATCCTTAACATGAAGGATACCGATCACGTTATCTCTGGAGTCCTCATATACAGGAATTCTCGTATACGGTACTTCCATGTAGAGCTTCAGCAGATCATCATAAGCCATATCAACAGAGGCGATGGTCATATCTGCTCTTGGGATCATGACATCCCTTGCAATGGAATCTCCGAAGTCCACCACATTGGTTATCATTTCCTTTTCTTTGTCCTCGATGACGCCTTCCTCCTCACTGACATTCACCATGCTTATGAGTTCATCCTCGGTCATCTTCTGGTTACCGCCGTCCTTGTCGAGCCTTATGATCCAGAATATAAAATCAGCGATCTTGTTCACTATGAATATCACAGGTGTGAGCACTATCATAAGGAACTGGATTATGTCAATGTATAACAGCGATATCTTCAGGTTATAACGCTGAGCCAGGGTCTTTGGTGTGATTTCTCCGAAGAGGAGAACGATCAGTGTCAGGGCTCCGGTTGCAATACCGACAGCAGAGCTTCCAAATGCCTTTGTTACGAATGTGGTCGTGAGAGAAGATGCTGATATGTTGACAATGTTATTTCCTATAAGAATAGTGCTTATCAGCTTGCTTGAATTCTCTGTGACCTTGAGAACCCGTGAGGCCCGCTTGTTGCCGTTGTCTGCAAGAGACCTGAGCGAGAATTTACTCACCGTTGTGAGTGCTGTTTCAGCTGAAGAAAAGAATGCGGACAGTGCAATCAGCACTACCAGAATGATAATGTTTATTATGGAACCTGCGTCCAAGATTTCATCTCCAATCATTTAAAAAATTTTTAATTCTGATTGTACTTAATATATAGCATATTGTCAAGAATCCGTACCTTGATGTGGCAAAGAATCAGCGAAGAATGAAATGTGGAATAAAAAGCAGAAAAAGACACACAATAATAAGGCAGCAGAAAAATGCATAGCAAAAAGGAGAGAACATCATGAGAAGTTCAACAGAAACCTACAAAGAAGTTGCAGAGAGATGCAGTGCGTATGAGAAGAAGTGTTCTTGTAAGGGTCTTTCAAACGATGTGACGGGTAAGAGTTGTCTTAACTGCGATCATTTTACAGACACAGAGTACTGTGAGCTTGATCTGTATGATCCTATAGTCAAGAATCTCTAGCTGGCAGCCAGTAATCTCTGGTAAATGATATCAGAATGGAAGAGTGGAGCGGGGCAGGAAAAGCACCGCTCTGTACATAAAGTAAAGTTGACACATCTGACATGTATTGATATACTTAATCACTGAAAATGGAGACGTTTGCGTGTGCAGACAGAGTAAATAGTGAAAGGTATATACGTCGATGATTAGTGCGAATAACGTAACATTGAGATTTGGTAAGAAGGCTTTATTTGAGGATGTAAATATCAAATTTACAGAGGGTAACTGTTATGGACTGATCGGTGCAAATGGTGCCGGCAAGTCAACTTTCCTGAAGATCCTGTCAGGAGAGATAGAGCCGTCAAAGGGTGATGTGACAATGAATGATGGAGAGAGACTTTCAGTTCTCCAGCAGGATCACTACAAATACGATGAGTACCAGGTGCTTGACACAGTAATCATGGGTAACAAGCGTCTGTATGAGATAATGAAGGAAAAAGATGCTATATATATGAAGGAGGACTTCTCAGACGAGGATGGAGTCAAGGCTGCAGAGCTTGAGGCTGAATTTGCTGAGATGAACGGCTGGGAGGCAGAGTCAGATGCTTCCACACTCCTGAACGGACTTGGAGTAGGCACAGAGTATCACTACAGCCTGATGAAGGATCTGGATGGTGGACTCACGGTCACGGTGCTTCTTGCCCAGGCCCTTTTTGGCAATCCGGATGTACTTCTTCTGGATGAGCCTACAAACCACCTTGATATGGATGCCATCGCATGGCTTGAGGAATTTCTCATCAACTTTGAGAACACGGTTATCGTTGTATCGCATGACAGATATTTCCTGAACAAGGTATGTACCCATATAGCAGATATAGATTACAGCAAGATCCAGCTTTACGCAGGTAACTATGACTTCTGGTACGAGTCAAGTCAGCTTATGATCAAGCAGATGAAGGAAGCCAACAAGAAGAAGGAAGAGAAGATCAAAGAGCTCCAGGAGTTCATTCAGAGATTCTCGGCAAATGCTTCCAAGTCCAAGCAGGCTACATCCCGTAAGCGTGCCCTTGAGAAGATCGAGCTGGATGACATCAAGCCATCAAGCAGAAAATATCCATACATTGATTTCAGACCAAAGAGAGACATCGGTAACGAGGTGCTTACCGTATCACATATCTCCAAGACGGTTGACGGAGAAAAGCTTCTGGATGATATCTCGTTCACGGTTGGTCATGACGACAAGATAGCATTTGTCGGACCGAACACCAAGTCAACCACCATGCTCTTCAAGATACTTGCAGGCGAGGAGGAACCGGGCGAGGGAAGCTATAAGTGGGGAGTTACTACCTCACAGGGATATTTCCCTAAGGACAACACCAAGGAGTTCGACAACGACCTCGTGATAGTTGACTGGCTGACACAGTATTCAGACGAGAAGGATGCCACATATGTAAGAGGCTTCCTCGGAAGAATGCTCTTTGCAGGTGAGGATGGAGTTAAGAAGGTCAAGGTCCTCTCTGGAGGAGAGAAGGTAAGATGTCTTCTGTCCAAGCTGATGATCATGGGGTCAAACACCCTGATTCTCGATGAGCCTACCAACCACCTCGATATGGAGTCCATCACGGCACTCAATAACGGACTTATCAAGTTCCCTGGTGTAGTACTGTTCTCCTCACAGGATCACCAGTTTGTACAGACAACTGCAAACAGAATCATAGAGATTACAAATACAGGTCTCATAGACAAGCAGACAACATACGATGAGTATCTTGCAAATGACGAGCTTGCCAGAAAGAGACAGGTCATGAACATGGATTCAGAGGACTGATATATTGATATATGATCACCTGAATACAGATCATGACAGAAAAAATGGCTGTGACACAACAATATGTCACAGCCATTTTCCCTTATTCTATACCCAGATCAAAAATGTAATTCAACAGCTTGATAATGTGGTCAACATTCTCCTCGCTGTTGCCCGGGAATGAGAGATACACATCGTTGTATCCCAGGTTCATACGGTTGGCAAAATCCGTTCCGCTGATGTCTATTGCGTATGCGGAAGTGTGATTTGCGGAATCCTGCGCCGTTACTACACGATCCTTGAGCTCTCCCTCGAAGAGAGTTTTGAGAGTGCCATCATATGTATCAAGCGGATGTATCAGATTTATCCAACTGCAGCACTCAACTCCGGCCTTGTCGGATATCAGCACATCATATACATTGTCCTCGCACAGCAGCGGGAAGGAAGAGTATTCCGTTCCATTTGCATCGTAGTCAGCGTCAAATGTAGTCGGATCGTAATGCAGGTTCTGCATATATTTGATCTTGTCCGAGTCCTTATAATTATAGTAGCTCTTATAGTCGTCTATAACGGATGTGTCCACGCTCCATGGATCAGGACTGTTGACCACCGCATATGCAAATACCGTCGGCCGGGTATTGGAATATACCGCCAGTGAGATCCAGGCCAGTGACACTACGATCATCAGTATTCCTATGATCTTCCATTTGTTGCAGTCTATAAAATAATGAAAACGCTGTGAGCGTGTCATGTCCGCTGTCTCAGCCTTTTTTTGCGCCCGTCTGTATCTGCGGCGCTCTGATCTCGTCATGGCGTGAAGCTCAAGACTGTTTTCGGTCGCAAGGTCCGCTTTGGGCGCTGCAGATCTAGGATCTGAGAAACCGTCGGCCACCTCACGCTTGACACCCCTTGGCTGGATCAAAATGTCATCCGGGGCATCCTTCTGTGTGCTTTCCAGCACCTCTTCCTGTGTATTATCTTTTTTGCTCATTCAAAACTCCTCTGCACGAAAAGAGCCGGAGGGCGTCCGGTCTTCCGCGTCAAATGTATTTAATAATAGTATACTAACATATAGAAGAGGAGAACAGAACCCCTCCAATAGTGAAAAAAGTCTA
>ERZ780034.364-NODE-364-length-17892-cov-6.06957_pt1 | contig 17892 bp, 12 predicted proteins | sample MGYA00511855_ERZ780034 | MGnify/ENA primary metagenome ERZ780034 (study PRJEB29588, sample SAMEA2148024) | human gut metagenome | biome: human gut; feature: human-associated habitat; material: faeces | place: Denmark | collected 2008/2010 ...
TTGAACCAAACACGCAATTAATTGACAAACTTTTCAAAGAACTCATTTTATTTACTGCCAGAGCCGCTTAGGCTGGGCTAATTTTTAACGAACTATTGTTGTAAACAAATTGAACTATCCAATATTTTCGAATAGTTCAATTTGTTTAAGGCAAAAGGAGCAGTTTAGCTACTCAGAACATGTAGAAAAATGTAGCTGATGAAGTTGAAAAGGTAACTATCCGGATTTTCCGGATAGTTAATTGCAAAAAACGGGAACAGACTGTTACAGCAAAACGGCGATGCTGTTATTTCAGAGAAAAAATTTTCATACTAAAGAGTATCAGATTCAACCATCTGAAAACAATATAAATTGTTATGACTCACTAAGCAAACATAGATAAAGATTACGCCTCCTGGATTGAGGAACTCAGCAGAGGTACAAACATAGCCAGATAAAGGCGGCAACCCATGTGAATAGTGAAATGCTGCAATTTTACTGGTCGTTGGGAAAGGATATTGTGACGCTTCATGCAGAGAGCCGATGGGGCGAAAAAATTCCTTGTAAATTTAAGCTCGGACCTGCGTGCCAAACTTCCGGGGGTAAAGGGGCTTTCGGAAACAAGTATTGGATATGCCAAAAGATTTTATCTGCTTTATAATGAATGGTTTACAATTCACCCCCAAGTTGGGGGGGGTGAATTACAGGAAAGCGCCATTTGGTGTATTCCTTGGGGACATCACAAATATATCTGCATATTCCGGCGGATACCCGTTCACTTGATTTCACTACAAAAGACAGTTTAGTTCCTGTCATCATCCTGCTGCCATCAAAACAGTAAATTATAAACTCCATTCTCTCCTCAAGCCGCAGTCCAACCGGCGGGTTGGAAACATCATGAACCACAGATAGCCCTTTAGAACAGAATGTCGGAGATTTCTCGAATGAATTTCGCATATTCCCTACTTTTAGAACATTTTTAAAGTTGATAAGGTTGTCGATAAAAAAACAAGAATTAAGACCTTTGCGCTCAAAAGAACAACTAAATCCACAAATATGAAAAGACTATTGCTACTTCCGGCCATCCTTTGCCTGGCAAACGGATGTACCGAAAAACCTGCGGAGACATTCACCCGCAGTGTCATGCTGACCAATCCTGTCCGTATAGGTGCAAGCTATGTGAAACATTTCTCAGGCATCGTACAAGAAAAGCACGACATCAGCCTGGGATTCAAGACACCCGGACAAATAGAACAGATACTGGTAAAAGAAGGTGACCATGTGAAGAAAGGACAACTCATAGCCCGGCTGGACGATGCCGACTACAAGCTGGGGGTGGAAGCGTTGGAAATACAGTGCAAGCAACTGGAAGATGAAGTGAAACGTCTGGAAGCTTTGTATCGCAGTAAAAGTGTTTCAGTAAACGACTATGAAAAAGCGGTGGCCGGACTGCAACAGCTGAAAGTACAACTGCAGGTCAACCGGAACAAGCTGGACTATACCCGTCTGTACGCACCGACAGACGGATATGTACAGAGCGTGAACTTTGCTCCGGCCGAAATGGTGGATGCCGGTACACCGGTCATCAACCTGCTGGATGTACACCGAATGGAAGTAGAAACCGAACTGCCTGCCGATGTCTATCTGCTACGTTCCCATTTCGGAGAAATAACCAGTCTTGCCTCTTTCTCAAATGCCGAAGAGATGCCGATGCAGGTAATAAGCATTACCCCGAAGGCAGACGGTAACCAGCTGTACCAGATGAAACTGGCTTTTGAAGGAAAACCAGATATGCGGCTCAGCGCTGGAATGAACATCGGAATCACCATCCGGATAAACGGTACCGACAGTATCGGAAACGCATTCAGTCTACCGCTTCATGCGGTAGTACGGCAACAGGAAGAGACCTACGTCTGGGTCATGGAAGCCGATTCTACCGTCAGCAGACGTAAAGTGGTATGCAGCGGTACAGACGGTACGGGTGCTGCCATCATCAGTGCCGGCCTCAACGGAGAAGAGCAGGTAGTAAAAGCGGGAGTAAACGCCTTGCAGGAAAAAGAGAAAGTACGGGTCATAGAAACAGAAAATAAAACCAATGTAGGAGGACTCATCTGATGAAACTGACTGAATTCTTTGTCAAACGGCCTACCCTGTTTTGGTCGCTTATGATAGGCATCCTGATAGCTGGAGTACTGTCATTCCTGCAAATGCCTAAACTGGAGGACCCGGCCGTATCCGTCAAGCAGGCCATGGTTATCGTTCCCTATCCGGGTGCCAATGCACACGAAGTGGAACTGAAAGTCGCGCAAGTGATTGAAGAAGAACTACGTGCCCTTCCCAATGTCAAGAAAATCAAATCGGAATGTCAGAACGAAATAGCTACCTTTACGGTAGAGTTCCAGATGACCGTGCTACAGAAAGACCTGGAACAGCATTTCGACCTGCTACGCCGGAAAGTGAACGACAGCCGTTCCAAACTCCCGCAAGGCTGTTATGACCCGATTGTGGTAGATGATATGATGGATGTATACGGCATCTTCTATGCCTTTAAAGGAGACGGGTATTCTTATCCCGAACTGTACAAATATGCCAAACTGATACGCCGGGAACTGCTGGGAGTTAAAGGAGTGAAACGTATTCTGATTACAGGCAACCGGGATGAGGTCATCAACATCACTCTGTCGAAAGAGAAGATTGCCCGTAACGGAATTATCCCCACCCAAATCATGATGAGTCTGCAAAGTGCCGGAAAGACGGTGAACGCAGGCAATTACCTGAACGGAAACGACCGGATACAACTGCATGTAGGCAGTGCGGTGACCGATGAGGCCGATATCCGTAACCTGCTTATCAGTACACCTCAAGGAAAACAGATCCGGCTGGAAGATGTAGCGAAGATAGAACGTACCTATTCCGAACCGCAACGGAACGGTTTCTTTGTAGACGGCAAACCGGCACTGGCCATCTGCCTGACATTGGAAGAAAATGCCATCGTACCCGATGTGGGAAAAGCCGTAGACCAACGGCTGGCAGAAGTCATGAAACAGGTCCCCGTCGGTATGGAAACAAAAAAAATATTCTTCCAACCCGATAAGGTAAATGAAGCCATCAGTTCGTTCATGATCAACCTGGTAGAATCGGTCCTGATTGTCATTCTGGTATTGGTATTCACCATGGGATTCCGCAGCGGAGTCATCATCGGTTTCGGACTGGTACTGACCATTGCTGTCTCCTTCCCTCTCCTGCTGATGTGCGGTACTACCCTACAGCGCATTTCTCTGGGAGCATTTATCGTAGCCATGGGAATGCTGGTAGACAATGCCATCGTTATCATGGACGGTATTCTGACCGACAAGAAACGTGGATTGGGTCCGAAAACCTACCTTTACCGCATCGGAGAACATACCGCCATGCCGTTGCTGGGAGCTACTATTATAGCAGTTTCCACTTTTCTGGCCGTCTATCTTTCGCCAGACTCAGCCGGGGAATATGCCGGTGATCTGTTTCTGGTACTCTGCGTCAGCCTGCTGGCCAGTTGGGTACTGGCACTGACACAGGTACCTATCTGCGCCAAATCATGGTTGCCTTCGCGCGAAAAGAAGGAAGCAGAAAAACAGGAGGTACATAACTCCCCTATCCACCGGTTTGTACGCAATAGCATCAGTTTTCTGATAGGCCATAAGAAAACGACACTTATTACCGCTACTGTAGTATTGGCTTTCTGCATTTTCGGAATGACCCGGGTAAAAAACCTTTTCTTTCCCGATTTCGACTACAAACAGTTCATCGTAGAATATTATCTGCCTGCACAGACAGACCCGGACCGCATGCGTCAGGATTTGCAGGAGATGTCTGTATTGCTTAGACAGAATCCAGCCATCGAGCGGGTGGCAGCCAGCATGGGAAGTGCCCCAGCCCATTACTGTCTGGTACGTCCCATGACATCGGGAGGCGACTGCTACGGAGAGCTCATGGTAGACTGTAAAGACTATCAGACAGTGGTTGAACAGATTCCCGGAGTCAGAAAGCTGTTGCGTGAACGTTATCCGGACGCCTACATACGCATCCGCAAATACAATTTCTCCATTGCTTCCTCACATACGGTAGAGGTTGAATTTTCGGGACCTGACCCGGCTGTCTTACGGGAATTGAGCAGACAGGCCGAAGACATTATGCGACGCTGTCCGTACGTAGATACCTACTCGGTAGAGAATAACTGGAAACCCAAAGGCAAAGCACTGATAGCGGACTATGTACGTGAAGACGCATTACGTTCGGGTATCGAACGGAGTGATGTAGGAAATGCCCTACTGGCCGCTACCGACGGGATGCCGGTAGGAGTACTGAATGACCAGGACCGGACGGTTCTTATCAACCTGCTGGTACGTAACGAAGACGGCAGCCGTATCACTGATCTGAACGATATTCCGGTATGGAGTACTTTAAACCTGCGCATGAGCGACAACGACCTGAAAGATATCATGACCGGTGCGAAAAGCATGGAAGAACTTCAGGACAACCTGTTCCGCAGTGTCCCGCTCGGCAATGTAGCGCGTGACATCCGGCTGGACTGGGAAGAAAACTATATCTACCGTTTCAACGGACAACGGGCCATTGAAGCGGAATGTGATCCCAATACAGACCTGTACGAAGCAACCCCGGCCAAGGTTGTAGCTTCCATACGTCCAGAAATAGAGGCGATACCGTTGCCTGAAGGATACAGCATGAGATGGGTAGGAGAAGGCGAATTACAGGGAGATGCCATCGGAAATCTGTTGAAATATCTGCCTATCAGCATTTTCATTATTCTGGCGGTACTGCTGCTGCTCTTTAACAGTTGGAAAAAAGTATCTCTCATTCTACTCTGCTTCCCCTTTGTGTTCTGCGGCATTACACCAGCTCTGCTCTTATTCAAACAACCGTTCACATTCATGGCCATCATCGGCATGATGGGACTTATCGGTATGATGGTAAAAAATGCCATTGTACTGGTAGACGAAATCAACCGTCTGCAAAAGGAAGAACATTACCATCCATATCAGGCTGTTGTAGAAGCTACCGTCTCACGTGTACGCCCTGTACTGATGGCTTCACTGACCACCATTGTGGGAATGGTACCGCTGGTAAACGACCCCATGTACGGTTCTATGGCCATTACCATCATGGGTGGGCTTACGGTAGGTACACTCATCACTTTAATTCTGTTACCGATATTCTATACCGCACTGTTCCGCATCCGTAAACCGGAATCAGAGTCTAACCTTACACATTTACACTCATGAAACAATATATCCTACTGGGTGCACTAAGTATCGGTCTTTCGATACAGGCATCCGCACAGAAAGAACTGCTCCTTACACAGACAGAATGCCGGAAACTGGCATTGCAACGCAACGAGGACCTCCAAAAAGCGAACCACAACCTGCAACAGGCAGAACTGGATAAAGACATAGCCTTCAGTGCCTACCTGCCTAAAATAGACGGCATGGCATCGGGCACTTATATGTTTCCTGACATGGACATGATGGGCATGGAGCTACAGATGCACGGTATGTATCTGGCAGGCATCAGCGTCGTACAACCGCTATATGCCGGCGGAAAAATTACAGCAGGCAATAAATTGGCCCGCATCGGCAAGGAAAGTGCTACTGAAAACCTGAGAAAAACGCGAATGGAAGTAACGGCCGAAGCCGACAAATCTTACTGGAACTATATCGCCGTCAGACAAAAAGTACGTATGCTGGAAAGCTATCAGACACAGATGGACACCTTGTACAGACAAGTGGAAGCATCCGTTGAAGCCGGTATGGGCACCGACAATGAACTGTTACGAATCAACGCCAAACGGAGTGAAATCTACTACCAGTTGCAAAAGGCACGGAACGGAGCAGACCTCTGCCGGATGGCTTTGTGTCATACACTGGGAGAACCTCTTGACACACAGCCCATTCCAACAGATACGCTAATACAGGTAACCGCTCCTAGCCGACTGGATGAAAGCATTGCCTTACGTCCCGAACTGAAGTTATTGGAACAGCAAGTAGCCGCCCGGGAAGAACAGATAAAAGTTGTACGAGGTGATATCCTGCCACAAATAGGATTGTCGGCCGGATATGCTTATTATGGAAATATCAAGCTGAAGGGTATGACAGCCGATGCACAAGGAAACTATATTCCCTTTACTCAAAAACTGGATGACGGCATCGGACTGGTGATGGCTTCAGTCAGTATTCCACTGTTCCATTGGGGAGAAGGATTGAAGAAGGTAAAGAAGGCCAAACTAGACTTATTGAGTGCACAGTTAGATTTACAGAAAAATACCCGCCTGCTGAATATAGAGACACGACAAGCCGTCCAAAATCTGACTGATGGGTATAATATGGTGCAAACTGCCCAAGCCGGTTCCGCACAGGCAGAAGAAAACCTACGGGTGATGCGTGACCGCTATGCCAACGGCCTTAGCACACTGACGGATTTACTGGACGCCCAATCCCAATGGCAACAGGCCGAAAGCAACCGCATTGAGGCATTGACTCAATACAAAATCTATGAAACAGAATACCTGCGCTGTACCGGACAGCTGAATGATTAAATAAAAAATCCCCTTGCAGAGTATCTTTGCAAGGGGATTCAAATTTATGTAGACTATGGAAACAACCTACAATTAGCAGAGTTTACGAGAACCGTCGCTGATTACAACATCGTAAACTTTCGGACTACGACCGAATTTTTCTTTATAACGGTCTTTCACTGTACTGATAAATGTTTCATACAACTCATTCTTTACCAAGTTGATGGTACATCCACCGAAACCGCCACCCATGATACGTGAACCGGTTACGCCGCAATCGAAAGCAATGTCGTTCAAGAAATCAAGTTCTTCGCAACTTACTTCATACAGCTTGCTCATGCCATGATGAGTTTCATACATTTTCTGTCCGACTGTCTCATAATCGCCTTTCTCCAACGCATCGCATACATCCAATACACGCTGGATTTCTTCGATTACATATTCCGCACGCTTATAATCTTCTTCAGAAACCTTGTCTTTTACTTCATTCAACATATCCATGCTGCAATCACGCAAGAATTCAACTTCCGGATGAGTAGCCTTGATAGCTGCAACTACAGCTTCGCAACTCTGGCGGCGTTTATTATAAGCAGAAGAAGCCAGTTCGTGTTTGACCACCGAATCCACCAAAACCAGACGATAGCCTTCCGGTTTGAATGGGAAATACTGATATTCCAATGAACGGCAATCCAAACGGATAAGATGTCCTTCTTTACCAAATACAGAAGCAAACTGATCCATGATACCACAGTTTACACCACAATAGTTGTGTTCTGTAGCCTGACCTACCTTAGCCAATTCGAATTTATCAATTTTATTGTCACCAAAGAGATCGTTCAAAGCAAAAGCATAGGTAGACTCCAAAGCTGCAGATGAAGACATACCAGCACCCAGAGGCACATCACCGGCAAAAGCAGTATTGAAACCTTTTACGTCTACACCACGCTTAATCATTTCACGGCAAACACCGAAGATATAACGTGCCCAGCTTGCTTTCGGAGCATCTTCTTCATTCAAACCAAATTCTACGTAATCTTTCAAGTCTATAGAATACGCACAAACTTTATCTTTTCCATTCGGTTTGATTTCAGCAATCATTCCTTTGTCTACAGCACCCGGAAATACAAAACCACCGTTATAATCTGTATGTTCACCAATCAAATTAATACGTCCCGGGGAAGCATATACTGAGCCTGTTGTACCATCAAAGTGTTTAATGAAACGGCTTCTCACAAATTCTATATCCATAACATTTAAATTTAAAAGGTTAATATTAATATAAGGAATCCGGGCTTGAATCAAGCCCGGACAAAGGCAATTCTTAATCTACAGGAATATCTTTGTTGACATTCTTACAGCCTACCAGGCCATAGAACAACAGATAAGCAAGCATGGCTACAATCAACCAGTAGCTGGCCATATAACCTACCGCATCAGAGATGACTTGCTGCAACAACGGGAAGATACCTCCACCCACAACCATCATCATAAAGATACCGGATGCCTGGGCTGTATATTTACCCAAACCTTCTACAGCCAGGTTGAAGATACCACCCCACATGACAGAAGTACAAAGACCGCAAAGCACCAGGAACAGACAGCTGACCGGTACCAACGGAGTTTTCATGGAATTCATTACATCTGTCGGAGTCAGACTCATGCCCTGCAATAAATCAGCATGTGCCATCAGGTTTTCTTCTGTCGGATTGTCAATGAACAAAGCTACCTGATCGGCAGGAACGCCGGCATTAGTCAGGATTTCAGAAGTCTTGGCAACCGGGTCGTATACGAAAGATGGAACATTGAATCCTACACTCTTCGGTGTGAATATAGCAATCGCAATGAAAAGAATAGCCAATGCAGAAGCAGTTATCAGCTGTGAACGAGTAGAAACCTTTCCACTGATAATACTACTGGTCAAACGACCAACCAACATCAGCAACCAGTAGATAGCAGCAATAGCACCACCGATAGCAGCTCCATTTGTCAGAATACCGGCACCTTTCTCGCTAGAGTCTGCCAAATAGAAATTCAATGTACCAGGTATACCGATTTCAATACCTACATAAATAAAGATACCGATAACACCCAAAACCGTATGACGGAAACTCCAGGGACTGTGAGAGAATTTTTCCTTCGCTGCGCCTTCTCCTTTCTTTCTCATGTGAGGCTCAGGAATATTCACAAACGAAATAACAATGAAAGTGAATGCGAACACACCCATAGCGATAAACAGCAGAGGAGCTACATCTGACATGGCTGTTTTCGGAGTAACAGTACCAATCAGCACACCTACAAACAGCGGGGTCAATGTACCAGACAAAGAGTTCAACGCACCACCAGTCTGAATCAGCTGATTACCTTTATTACCGCCACCACCTAACAGGTTCAACATCGGATTTACAACTGTATTCAACATACAAACGCTGAAACCGCAGACAAAAGCACCTAACAGATAGATGATAAAATTCAATTTAATGGAATATTCGCCCAATGAGAATACATCTACATCGGCTCCGAAAAGGCTGGATAAATACTGAATCAACAAGCCGACAAAACCGACTGCCATAGCAATCAATGATGTCTTCTTATATCCGATTTTTACCAGCATATTACCGGCAGGAATACCCATGAAAAGGTATGCCAGAAAGTTCATCATGTTACCCATCATACCCAATGTGTTGGCACCGGCATACTGGTTCTTCCAGATTGTACCGAACGGTGCAGCTAAGTTGGTAACAAATGAAATCATCGCAAACAGGAAAAACATCGTAATGATTGCGATGACATTAGTTTTTTGTTTTTGTTGCTCCATGGTTTAAATAAAAGTGTATTAAGTTATAATTTAAGTTAATTCGACAGGAAGTATCACTTAGTTATTTTTCTACTCCAAACTTATAAACAGTTACCTGATGATATGTTTCTCCCGGATTCAGGATAGCTGACGGGAAATGAGCTTTATTCGGAGTATCTGGAAAATGTTGTGCTTCGAAACAAATAGCACTGCGAGCAGGGAAAGTGGCCCCATGCCAACCAGAGAATCCATTCAGCCAATTAGAAGTATAAAGCTGTACACCCGGTTCTGTAGTATACATTTCCAACGAACGTCCACTGACAGGTTCCACACATTTTACAGCAAAACTCAAGGCACCAGCTTCTGGTTTGTTCAATACATAACAATGATCATACCCGGCTCCGTAAACCAACTGTTGGAAAGGTTCATTGATACGGCTTCCCACCACATGAGGTGTACGGAAGTCCATCGGAGTATCGGCCACTTTCAGAATTTCTCCGGTTGTGATAGACACTTCATCCATCGGAGTATAATAATCAGCATTGATTGTAAGAATATTATTTTCGACACTTTGAGTCGGATTGGCCAATCCGGAAAGGCTGAAGAATGCATGATGAGTAAGGTTTACCAACGTACGTTTATCAGTAGTAGCCTTGTATTCGATAATCAGTTCATTGGAATCAGACAGTGTGTAGACAACCTTTACATTTAGATTTCCCGGAAAGCCCTCTTCCCCATCAGCAGAAAGATATGTCAGTACCACCGAATTTTTTGAAGTCTGTTCAGCATCCCATACACGGGCATGAAATCCTGTAGGTCCACCATGTAAAGAATTAGGACCATTATTGATAGCTAATGTATATTCTTTACCATCCAAAGAGAATTTACCTTTGCAGATACGGTTTCCATACCGACCTATCAATGTACTCAAGAATGGTTCCGGACTATTGATTACCTTATCTATAGTATCATGTCCCTGAATCACATTACCTAAATTTCCATTCTTATCCGGAACCATGATTGCCAGAATGGCACCACCGTAATTTGTTACTGCTACCTCAGCCCCATTATTATTTGACAGAATAAATAAATCGGTCTCTTTACCTTGAACCGTTTTTTGGAAATCAGTGCGTTTCAATCCGCTCAGATTATCCTCGCGATAAAATGTGTTATTCATATATTAAAATCTTTCTATTTACACAAATGCAATTTGCATGCAAATAAAAAGATTTTATTCAATATTCCCAAACTTTTTCTCAAAAAGAAATCGGATTATTTCATCGAACTCAACAAGTCAGCAACAATAAAACTACTGCCACCGACAAAAATCAAATCCTTATCAGTCGCCATAGCTTTTGCTGCTGTCAAAGCTGTACAGACATCAGGATAAGAATTTCCCCGCAATCCGAGTTTTTCAGCCAGTCCCTTCACCTGCTCTGCCGGAAGTGCACGCTGTACACTGGCACGGGTAAAATAATAAGAAGCAGACTTAGGCAATAAGGCCAAGACCCCACTGATATCTTTGTCATTCACCATTCCCATCACAATATGTAACTTATCGAATTTCTGTACAGAAAGTTGCTCTACAATATATGAAATACCTCCTACATTATGTCCTGTATCACAGATAACTGTAGGACACGAACCAACTTTCTGCCAACGTCCCATCAATCCAGTCAGCTCGCAGACACAGGCAAAACCTTTCCGCACAGACTCATCTGTGAACACATATCCCAACCTTTTCAACTGACGGATAGCCGACAACAAGGTATTGGTATTCTTCAATTGACAAAAGCCTCCCAATTCTCCTTCCAAATCAGGATATTCTCTGGTCTGATACAAATATTTTCCATCCGAAGTCCGGGTATACGAAAGTAACAACTGCTCTTCTTCTGCAAAGACTATCGGAGCTTCCATTTCGTGAGATTTCTGTAAAAATACAGGCTTAGTCTCATCGGTTGTCTCTCCTATTACAACCGGTACATTCCGCTTGATGATTCCTGCTTTCTCTGAAGCAATCTTAGCCAATGTATTTCCTAAGAACTGTATATGGTCAAAGCTGATGTTCGTAATAACGCACAAGTCCGGGTGAATGATATTAGTACAATCCAAACGACCACCCAATCCGACTTCAATCACCGCCACATCTACTTGCTGTTCTGCAAAATAACGGAAAGCCATTGCTGTAGTCAATTCGAAGAAAGAAGGATGAAGAGGTTCGAAGAAGTCACGGTATTTCTCCACAAAATCAATTACATACGATTCAGGTATAGGTTCACCGTTTATACGGATACGTTCGCGAAAATCCACCAAATGCGGAGATGTATAAAGTCCTGTCCGATAACCGGCACTTTGCAGAATGGCAGCCAATGTATGTGAACAAGACCCCTTTCCATTGGTTCCGGCTACATGGATGGTACGGAAAGAACGGTGAGGATGACCAAAATAGGTATCCAACGTATGTGTATTTTCTAGTCCTTCCTTATAAGCGTCCTTTCCTACGTGCTGAAACAAAGGGGCGCTAGTAAATAAATAATGGAGCGTTTCTTGATAATTCATAAGCCAGCCTGTTTTTAAGGACTGCAAATATCATGAATTTCCAGAAAAAAGCGATGGATTTCGGCACTTTTCTTCTAAGAAAGAGTATACATTTTACTGACAGTTCATTTACGCCTCATCAAAATCCACTCAAGTCTTCCGAACATCCACATATAAATAAATCACCCCGATAACGGATCCGTCACGTTACCGGGGTAAAAATCATACACAATAAATACTGATTATTTCTTAACAGCATACATAACAGCATGAGCCGGATCGGTCATATCGACTGTTATGACATAAGTAGTACCTGATTCGAGAGTTACCCCCTCTTTCAACCAAACATTACCATCATCATTAGGACCAGGATTGACAATAAAGAAGTCGTTCTCCGAAGTTATACGGTCACTCTTATATTCATTTCCCCAGTTTTTTCCACCATAGAATTTGAAATTTACTCCATCAACAGTTATCTGTTCACCGGCCACAACCGTCAACTGATACTTCTTGGGTTCTATCGGAGACATACAAATAGCCCCATTACCACCATCCCAACTGGGAGCACCTATATAAGAAGGTTTACCGATGGATTCTGTTCCTAAAGTACCCGAACCTCCTACAATATATAATGCTCCTGTTCCATCGGTCTGCAAAGTAGCATCAGCCATTGCAGCATCCAATACTTCAACTTTAAAATATTCTTTCTGAGTATCAGCTGTAATACGATAATTACCACTAACTGGAATAAAAGTTAATGAACCGTCATCAGCTTTTGTAAAGAAGTCTGGATCAACCCAATAATTCTCATAATTCGGTACTCCTTCAAATATAACAGCCTCACCTTGTTCCATAGTTGTTTCTATCTTCAATGTACTAGCATCTACTTGAGTAAACTCCTGTCCGTTCATCTTCATTGAAATAAAAGGAGACCCTGCATAAGTTAATGTATTGAAAGTTACTTCGTAAGTCCCAGCCTCCAAGGCTGAGAATGGGATATAACTGTTTGTCCCTTCTGTAATTGTCCCATCACTAGAATATCCAAAAGTAATTTCATTCCCATTAGTGCCATATGCCGGAGCTTTGATATATGCATTCAGTTTTTGTGGAAACTCTGCTGTTACAGCATATTGGTTTTCACCTACACGAGGCATATCCAACTGCTGTCCATCTTCTGTAACAAGTACAAGATTTTCAAACTGTGGACGGACACAATTCACCTCGACAGTTTTTTCAACTATCGTAAAATGTATGTTCTGTAAAATATACTTCAACGTAGCTGTTCCATTGGGGATATCCTTGTAATAAGGTACAAAAATCTTTCCACTATAATCTTTACCGCTTACTTTTGTACGGATTACAGTTTCGGATACCATTTCTTCACCAAAATAAAGTTGAGCCTTTAACGTAGACAAAGGAACATCCATATCCGAAGCATTGACCGTAAATGCCAGGCTATCTCCAAAATATGCGTTTGCAATTTCTGTCTTTACCTCCATTATGGGATTACCGGGTCCCAAATCCTCTTCCTTACAGGAATTCATAAACAGTATTCCAGCCACCATTGTGGCAACCCAAAATATCTTTTTCATGGTTCTGATCTTTAATGTTTTTTGTTTTCATTTCTTCCAACGGTAAGACATAACAGACTTGGCAGGAACCTCATACGTAAAATGGTGTGTACCGTCATCTACTGTTACATTCTTTGCTTCCGACTTACCATTACAAAGCACAAAAGCATAAGTACCGTCAGTATTTTCAAAAGCAGCATAAGAAATGCCATTTTCTGTATATCCGGAAGTTCCGATACGTACAGCACCCGGTTTTACAACTGATGCCAGATGTGCGATAATGTAATAATGAGAATTACGAGTTACCGTATCATAATTCGTATTATCAACATCTACCGCTCCATAACAAGTAGCACATGCTCCAGGTCCTCCATGAGGTCCCTGGTCACTATCCAACATCAGATTCCAGACAATGACCGCTTTACACCAGTTATTGACCGTACCCAAGGCTATTTCTTCCATATCACGAGTCAGAGCAGTTGCCAAGTCACGTCCTTGATTCCACTCACCAATCGATGTTTCAGTAAAAATCAGTTCCTTATCAGGCGCTTTTGCCTGTACATCCAACAGTTCACTTCGGTCTCCTCCATAATTATGGAAGGCTGTACCGGCAAAATATTTCTTTGCTTCAGCATCTGTAAAGATTTTCAAGGAATAATCTACCTGATCAGCCACATTATCATAATTATAGTTATGATCGAAAGCATAAATCTTCACATCCGGAAAATGTTGCTGCAAAGCCGGTCCTAGAGCAGTCTTCACAAAATCACGTTGTTCTTCCCACCCCATATAAAGAGAAGCCGAATTTCCACGGTTCAACGGCTCATTCTGCACCGTAACGGCATTGACTGTAACGCCAGCCTGCTTGAATGCATCCAGCCATTTCACAAAATAAGTGGCATAATCCTGATAATAATCAGGATTGAGTTGTCCACCAGTCCATGAATCATAAGGCTCTTTACTCTGCAAATCTTTCACCTTCATCCATTTAGGGCACGTCCATGGTGATGCAATAATCTTCAAAGCAGGATTGATGGCAAGTATCTCTTTCAAAGCAGGAATCACATATTTTGTTTCCTCTATGGTCAAGGCAAAGTTTTCAATGCCTTTTTCATCACAACAAGTATAATCGCTCAATGAAAAATCAGAACAACCGATAGATACACGCACATAACTGAAGCCATACTTGTCCGGCGAAAAAGTATCCTTCAGAAATTCTTTTCGCTTTTCCTCTGGCATCAATGACAAGTTATAACTGGTAGCCCCTGTAATAGCGGCGCCAAAACCGTCTATAGTCTGGTAACGCATAGATGCATCCAAACGTACTGTAGTAGGCGACATATTATCCTTATCGCTGAAATCGACTGATTGGATAGCTAAATCGTACATCCGGTTAGATGTAGTGACATACATTTTTACATCACCGGAAGGAACTTCTATAGGAGTATCCGTATCTTCGCCACCACCAGTTGCAGAAGATTCGCTGCACGACACACAAGCTGACAGCGACATGCATCCGAGCAACAATAAAACTTTATTAATCTTTATCATCATATTTCTATTTTTTTAATAACCAGGATTCTGAACCAGATTTTCATTTCCGTCGAGAGCAGTCTGCGGAACAGCAAAGAAATAAGAATTCTTATCGAAATCATTAATCCGGGCAAAACGTCCTTCATCCCGCAAGTTGTTCATGACATTCTCTACCTCATCCCAACGACACAAATCAAACCAGCGCTGTCCTTCGAAAGCAAGTTCCAAACGACGTTCTTTCATATAAGCTTTCCACAATTCGGTTTCATTGTTACGGACAGAATCAGGAAGCTTATTCAGTCCTGCTCGGATACGAATTCTGTCAATAATATCAGCTGCCGCATTCAGATTCTTCGCATCCCCTCGCAAATAAGCCTCAGCCTTCAAGAGAAGTAAATCAGCATAACGCAAATAGAGTACACTGCTACATCCAGCCCGGCATTTATACATGAATGGATAATGATCTGATGGATAATAGTTACTCCACGTACATTCATAATATACGACTGATTCATCCAAGCGTTGCGTATCACCCTCACTGGTAAACAAAGCTATCAAATCACGCGAAGGCGTAACCCATTTTGCCCATGTAAAAGAATTGTTCCAATCCAACAAATCACGACCGAACATCCAGGCACACCAGTTACCACCGGAAGCAGGGAATTGAGCTTCCAGAATACCTTCACGGGTATTACGCATCTTCAGGTCTGTACCGTTCTCATTCAACGCAAACAAATCCGAATACGAATCTGCCAGGCCGAATCCGTCGGCCTCCAAAGCACTGCAATACTCAATGACTTTATTATAATCACGCAACGGCTTTTCCGCATAAACCTTTGCCAGAAGAGCACGTGCTACCGATTTAGTAAATAAAGTCTTATCTGCCGGATTATTATCCGGAGCATATTTCAAAGCATCCAGCAAATCTGCTTCAATCTGTTGATATACTTCAAGTTCTGTACTCTGCGAAGGAAAATATTCATCATATACCTCCTCAATATTATCTGCTGTAATATCTGGTGGCAAAGTCGTATTCAATGGAATATTTCCCCATATACGTACCATATAGAACCACACCAACGAACGGAATATCTCAGCCTGTGCCTTAATAGAGTTTCTTGCATCTGCCGTAAAATTCGGGTCAGATACTGCATCTATATTACAGATAATACGATTGGCTGCGGCTACATCTTCCATATAACGGGACCAATCACGTTCCAGAACAGTATTGCCACCATCTACTGTATTATTCTCGAAAGGAACAGTTTCAGCACCTGTAGTTCCAGCATAGGCATTATCAGCATGACTATCACCTATCAGAAGACAATCCAGATACCAATGTTCTATGCGATCCTTCATTTTCTGATAAAGCCCTTCTAATGCCAGTTCTACATCTGCCTGAGACTGAAATTCCTGTTTTTCACCTTCATCATCCTGCACACCTTCAGTCACATCCGAATAAGAAGCAATAGGGTCATACCCTAAACTGCAAGAAGAGAAATTCATCAGTCCAGCCAATACCAATCCAGTTATAATATATTTTCTATGTTTCATGACTGTTATATTTTTAGAATTCAAGATTAATACCAAACACAAATGAACGACATTGAGGATAAGTACCCCAATCAATACCTTGTACAGCACCACTGTTACCCCACTGGTTCACTTCCGGATCCATTCCTGAATATCCTGTCCAGGTCAACAGATTAGTTGCCGTAAAATATGGCTGAAGTCGGCTGACTCCCCATTTTTTGAGTAGAGGACCGGTCACATTGTATGACAAAGTAATATCCTTTACACGTAAATAACTACCGTCCTCAATAAAATAAGATGAATTATGCATTGTGTAGCCTGCTTTAGGCACATCAGTTATCTGACCTGGTATCCGCCAACGGTCCAGTACCCTAGTACTCTGATTCTTACCATCATACATACCTTCCGTTTCCATACGTGAGGCATTGAAGATATCATTACCATATGATCCCTGTAAAAATACACTCAACGTTAAATTCTTATATGAGAAAGTATTGGTCAAGCCAAACGTAAACAACGGATTCGGATCACCGATATAGGTACGGTCTGAACTGGTCACTTTACCATCGCCATTAATATCACGATACATCAGTTCACCGGTTTCCGGATCTACTCCATCACTGATATATCCATAAAATCCTCCCAAAGAACGCCCCGGCTCGTTACGGACAGCATACTCGCGGACATTATCGCTGGTAATTGCATCATAATAAACCTTCTGTAAAGAGAGTTTAGTCAATTTGTTTTTATTGAATGAGATATTAAAATCTGTATCCCAGCCAAATTCCCCTACAAAGTTCTTAGAATTGATTGCCAGTTCAAAACCTTTGTTCACCATCGTTCCTTCATTACGTGAAATGCTACCCGCTACAGCCGAACCGGCAGGAAGTACCACGTCCATCAACATATCAGTAGTACGTTTATAGTAATAATCCATCACCACGTTCAGCCGATTGTTGAAAGCTGTAAAATCAATACCCACATTGGCCTGCGAGGTAGTTTCCCAAGTCAAGTCTTGTGTACGCAGGTTAGAAGGGGTAATAGTAGGTACGGCATTTGCATTTCCTTCTTCATACCAAGGAATACGGTTGATATTGTAAAGCTGCAAGTAAGCATAATCACCAAGTCCGGACTGGTTACCCGTCTGTCCCCATCCTGCACGGAGCTTCAAATCATCAAGCCATCCTCTTGTACCTTCCATAAAATTCTCTGAAGAAATACGCCAAGCGGCAGAGAAGGAAGGAAAGACTCCCCAACGGTGGTTGGGATGAAGTCGGGAAGAACCGTCAGCACGAACATTGGCAGTTACAAGATATTTACTGTCAAAATTATAACAATACTTCGGTAAATTTTTACCGATAAATTAAAATTAA
>ERZ780034.367-NODE-367-length-17751-cov-2.53334_pt1 | contig 17751 bp, 10 predicted proteins | sample MGYA00511855_ERZ780034 | MGnify/ENA primary metagenome ERZ780034 (study PRJEB29588, sample SAMEA2148024) | human gut metagenome | biome: human gut; feature: human-associated habitat; material: faeces | place: Denmark | collected 2008/2010 ...
AACTGAATGTGTCGGTAGTGGCCGACCGGGTGGGATTCAGTTCTTCCAGCTATTTTACCAAATGCTTTAAGGAGCAGTTTGGCGTATTGCCTACACAGTATACCGAGACAGATGAATCTGGTAAAACGGATGAAAAATAAGAGTCGTTATTCTTTGTCTTTGATGGAAAAAATAAGGCTTTCAAAAACGTAAGTGCGTTTAGGTTCAAACGCAAGTGCGTTTTATTTGAAACGCAAGTACGTTTTGATCAAAACGCAAGGACGTTTGAGTTGAAACGCACTTGCGTTTTTTATGTGAGATTTGTTACATGATTTCTATTTTATGTTACCTCTGTGATTAGCTTTATTTTTAGTCTTTCCTACATTTGTAGCATGTTAAATCGTTTGGTTATTAAATGTTATGAAATGTAAGAAAATAATTTTTTCGTTAGGTTTGTTATTTTCCTTTTTAATTGTCAATGCTCAGTTGTATACTTATCCGGAAGGTCTTCGGATAGGTATTCCTCATAATGATGATTTCACTGTAAGAGTGCGAACGAAAGGTGGGGAATGGAAAGAGACTTTTGAGTATAAGGTTCAAGTAGATATGGATAAGGTGCAGGATGCCTCGATGGTACAGTTTGATATGGGTGAACCTGTAGAAGTCATGATAAAAAAGAATAATGGAATGATTCACTCTGTAGAAATCAGGCCTAAGTCAAAAGGAGTAGAGTATAAGTTAATAGAAAATTGCATTTTGTTCACTTTAGATAAGCCTCAATATCTTTCTGTGGAGTTTAATGGAGATCGTTTGCATAATCTTCACTTGTTTGCTAATCCTGTTCAGAAGGAGGTGTATGCTCAAAGCGAAAAAGGTATAATGTATTTTGGACCAGGAACTCATAAACCGGCAGACCTTCCTAATAACCAAATACGTATACCGAGTAACACCACGGTTTATTTAGCACCGGGTGCAGTTATAGAAGCTAAGCTGCTTGTTGACCATGCCGAGAATGTTAGGATTATAGGCCGTGGCATTATTTATCATAGTATTAGAGGCATAGAAATAACTGATTCCAAAAATGTGTATATTGATGGAATTACGGTATTGAATCCAGATCATTATTCGATATTCGGAGGTGGATCTGAGAATATAACTGTGAAAAATTTTAAGTCCTTTAGTTGCAAAGGATGGTCGGACGGTATCGATGTAATGAGCTGTCAGCAGTTGGATATAGAAAATATTTTCATGAGAAATAGTGATGATTGTCTGGCGTTGTATAATCATCGTTGGAACTGGTGGGGTGGAACAAATCATGTGAATGTGCAAAAAGCAGTGCTTTGGGCAGATGTGGCTCATCCTATCAATATAGGCGGGCATGGAAATCCAGAGGCAGAAGTGGGGGAAGATATTGAAAATCTTACATTTCGTGATATCGATATTTTGGAACAAGATGAGGATGATTATCCTTATCAGGGGTGTATGGCTGTAGTATGTGGGGATAAAAATATGGCACGAAATATTCTTTTTGAGGATATTCGTATAGAAAGTATTCAGGAAGGTATGATTTTTAATGTAAGAGTGCATTTTAATCCTAAATACGATAAGGCACCGGGAAGAGGGGTTGATGGGATTACTTTTCGTAATATAACTTATCAAGGAATAGGAGAGAATAAGTCGGTGATTTTTGGTTATGATAATGACAGAAAAGTAAAGAATGTAACATTTGATAATATTGTAATTAATGGGGAAAAGATAGAAAATACAAAAGATTTCTTGCTGAACCAGTTTGTCGAAAATATAACGGTGAAATAAATTGTAGTTTTGTAAAAAACTGTAGAAACGTTTTTAGAAGGTGTTCTGGTAGCTTTTTTCAATTTAAAGTAACAATTGTTACAAGATTCTCACTTCTTGTTACATCCTTTATAGATGATTTGAATGGAGGGATATACTTTTGCATCCAGAAAAACAAATAAAATAAAAATGAAAAACACTTCAACCCATATTACAACTCAATTTTTGGCAGAAACTTACGTGGCCTACAGACCATTGGTCTTACGTTATATTACTCGTAAGTTGAACGGTTGTCTTGATGCGGAGGATTTGGTACAAGATGCCTTTCTTCGTTTATTGGAATATCGTTACATGCTTCGTTCTGAAACTGTCCGTTCTTTTTTGTACACTATTGTCCGTAACTTGGTGACTGATTATTTACGTCATCATTATAAAAAGCAAGAAGTAATGGTTTGTATGATGGACAGTATATCTTCTTCGGTCGTAGATGCAGAAAATGTTGTGATAGCAAAGGATTTGCTTTCTCTGGAAAAGAGGCGTGTTGGTCAACTTTCTTCTAAAGTACGGACTATATATAGTTTGTCACGCTTTGAAGAAAAGACAGCTTCAGAGATTGCAGAAGAACTGAATATTCCAAAGCGTACGGTTGAAGGATGTCTTTTAACTGGACGCAAGGCGATACGGGAATATATGCGGCAATGTATTTGATAATATATAAATGAGAGAAACTATGTTTATTTGTTAAATTTAGATTTTTTAGCATGAAAAGCAAAAAACTAGAAATGGTTCTTCCGAACCAGATGAAACGGCTTATGTTGCTTCTGCTGTTCTTGTTTGGAACATTATTAGGTGCTTACGCACAGCAACAGACAGTTAGAGGTATAGTAACGGATGACACGGGTGAGACAATTATCGGTGCTTCCATTACGGTTAAAGGTACAAGTACTGGGACTATTACAGACATGGACGGTGCTTTCTCTTTGAGTGTTCCTGCGGGTGGAACTTTGGTGATTTCCTATATTGGTTATAAAACGCAAGAAGTGCCAATAAAAGGGAAAAGCACAATTAATGTAGTATTAAAGAATGATGTTGAAGTTCTTGATGAGGTAGTTGTAGTGGGGTATGGTACTCAGAAAAAGGCGACTTTGTCTGGCTCTATTGAGCAAATGAGAGGGGAAGCTTTAGAGAGCCGTGCTGTTTCGAATGTGGGGCTTGCTTTGCAAGGACAAACTCCAGGCTTGATGGTGACCCGTTCGTCTTCTCGTCCGGGTAATGAAGGTATCAACTTTCAAATTCGTGGTGCAACTTCTATTAATGGAGGTAGCCCGCTGATTGTTATCGATGGGGTGCCAGCACTTAATGATTATTCATTTCAGAATATGAATTCCGATGATATTGAGAGTATCAGTGTGCTGAAAGATGGTGCTGCATCTATCTATGGTGCGAAAGCTGCTAACGGTGTTATCCTTGTTACCACTAAAAAAGGTAAAGGTAAGGTAAGCGTAGATTATAACTTCAACATGCGTTTCAACACAAACGGTATTACCAGCTATTCGCCTGATATGTCTGAATATGCACAAATGTGGCTTGCTGCTAATAAGGAAGAGGAAACTCCTAATTGGTGGGCATGGGTGTCGCAGGAGAATGTGGAGCGAATGGCTCAGGGGATCGAAGGTATCTATCCTACTCAGTATTATGGTGATATATTTATTGGAAACGCAAATCGTATTGATGAGTTGTTTGCCACAAAAGCTTCGCATCAGCATAATTTAAGTGTTTCAGGTTCGACTGAAAAGTCAGATTTCCGTATTTCTGCAGCATACGCAAAGAACAGGGGAAATCTGGCAGTAGCTGATGACGAGCAGACACAGATGAACTTCCGTTTAAATTATGGTTATAAATTGACCGATTGGTTTAAGCTGGAGACTGGGGTTAGCTTAGTAGATGCAAAAACTGATGCTCCTTCTGTGGGATTGAATAATACAACGTACGCATTCGACATGCCTTTCTTTCCTGCGAAGAACCCATACGGACAATGGTATGCGAACTTTGGTAATGTGGGAGACCGTAACTCTGTGGCTGCCATCTCGGACGGTGGACGTGATGAGAAGCAATCTACTACTACACGTTTTGATTTTAAGGCGTTAATTGATATTTGGAATGGTATTAGTTTCGAGGGTACTGTTTCTATGCAGAACGAAGAGTTTCGTCGTGAACGTTGGGCAGTGCCTGTGCAAACATACGACTGGTGGGGTAATCCTGCACAATCTGTCATTTCTGTAACTCAAAATTCAATTAACCAGTCTGACCCAACCAATAGTGGAAGTAACCCGGGTTATTTGACCGTGTCTGAAAGATATGCTTATCAGTATTATTCAGCTTTATTGAAATATAATAAAACATTTGCCGATGTACACAATGTCTCAGTTGTGGCGGGGATCAACGGAGAAAAGACTCAAGTGAAGAAAGTTGCCGCCGCACGTGAGACTTTTGAAGATGACGGGGTGTATGACTTAAATATTGCCGATGCGACCAATCAAGGAACAAGTGGAGGAAAATACCATAATGGAACGTTTTCCTATATTGCAAGGGTGAATTATAATTATGCAGAGAAATATTTGGTTGAATTGATTGGTCGTCGAGACGGAAATTCGAAATTTGCAGAGGGACATCGTTTCCAAAATTACGGTTCGTTCTCTTTAGGTTGGGTATTTACGCAGGAGAAATTTATCCAGCCAATATCTTCTTTCATTGGTCTTGATTTTGGTAAGGTACGTTTAAGCTATGGTAGTTCTGGTAATGATGCCGGATTAGGCAACTATGATTATGTTTCTACAATCAGTACTGGAACAGGCGTATTAGGATCTCCTATCGCAAATCAAGTATCAGCTTCGTTGAATAACTCTGGTTTAATTTCTTATTCGCGTACTTGGGAGCGGGTAGAACAGAAGAATGTTGGTGTGGATTTGAATTTCTTGAACAATCGTTTGGTATTTAACTGGGATTATTTTATAAAGGAAAATAAGGGAATGCTTTCACAGGTGCAGTATCCTCAATTGTTGGGTGGAACGGCTCCCAAAACTAATAGCGGACATCTGCGTGTACGTGGTTGGGAGGTTTCGCTTACTTGGCGTGATCATATAAAGGACTTTTCTTATTTTATCACGGCAAATGTGAGTGATACGCGGAGTAAGCTGATGGATTTGCAGGGTGCCGACTCGTTTGTAGCAGGAAAGAATGCTACGTTGAACGGATATCCGTTGAACTCTTGGTTTCTGTTTGTGACGGATGGATTTTTCCAGTCGCAAGAAGAGGTGGATGCTTATTATGCCAAATACGGCAACGGTGGAAATGAAATAACAAAGGTGTCTGCGGGAAGTACCTCAGAGTTACGTCCGGGTGACGTAAAACGTGTGGATATGAGTGGTGACCGAAGCATTTCTGGCAACGGTGCTGCAGCAAGCGACCTTGTATATATGGGTGATGCAAATCCTCACTATATGTTTGGTATTTCGTTGGGTGGCTCATGGAAAGGTATTGATTTTAATGCTTTGTTCCAGGGCGTGGGTAAGCAGTTGATTATGCGTAGCGGTTATATGGCTTATCCGTTTGCTACCCTATACACGAATCAGAACTACAATTTTTATGGAAAAACTTGGACGGAAGACAATCGAAATGCGGAATATCCCCGCATGAGTGTGTATCAGGATCGAAACAAGTGGAATTATGAAAATAATGATTTCATGCTTCAGAACAGTCGATATATTCGTTTGAAATCGTTGGTCGTAGGATATACATTACCGCAAAAGTGGACACGTAAGATAAAAGTAAATAAATTACGAGTTTATTTCTCTGGAAATGATTTGTGGGAAGCTACCAGCATCAAGGACGGTTATGATCCAGAAATGGGAGAAGCATCACAGAATTCAGGCTATCCGTTCGCCAGAACATGGTCGTTCGGTGTGCAATTAGGCATATAATTTTAAAGTTTCAAATAGAATATGAAAAAACTTAATATATTTATACTTTCTGGACTGGCTTTGCTCAGCACTTCTTGCGGTGACCTCTTTCTCGATCTTGAGCCGCAGGATCAGATGACTGACGTTGTGTTCTTCAAGAAAGCGGAAGATTTCAAGCAGTACACAGTAAATTTTTATACGGGTCAGTTGCTAGGTTGGCATTCTCCGTATGGAAGTTATAAGATTTATAATTTCATGGATTCTTCATCTGACTTAGATGCAAGTATGCAATCACAATCGGATGTGGGACGCGGAACCATTGCAGTTACTGAGTCGGACGACCGTTGGCAATGGTGTTACAATTACATTCGTAATGTGAATATTCTGCTGGAAAGGGCGGAACAATATCCTGGCAATCGGGATGAAATTTCCATTTATGAGGGTGAAGCTTATTTCTTTCGTGCGTATAACTATTTTATGTTGTTGAAGACATTTGGCGGTGTACCTATCGTGAAGGCAGTACTTGATGTGGATTCTCCGGAACTCAATAGCCCGCGTAACAGTCGTTATGAAGTAGTCGACCTAATTCTTTCTGATTTACAGAATGCCATTGAGCTTCTTCCGACGGAACAGGAGATTTCTGCGACGGACAAAGGGCGCATCAGCAAGTGGGGGGCGGAAGCCTTCAAGGCACGTGTGTTGCTTTACGAGGCTACCTGGCGCAGATATAATGGTACGTCTACAGACTTTGATCCGACAGTAGGAACGGATAAGATTACAGATGAAGTAATAAATGGTTATTTGGATGAAGCTATTACCCTTTCGCAGGATGTGATACGAAATGGAGGTTATCAGTTGTGGAATCACAATTCGGAGTTGGATAATTTGTCAAGCCGTTACCTCTTCAATTTAGAAGATGGGGGAAGTAATCCGGCAGGGCTGACAAAAAGTTCCAACAATGAGTTCATCATTTATGGAGTGTATGATTATACCTTGCGTCAGGGTGGTACAAACCTGAGTCACACCATGTCTTTAATGTCTCCTAGCCGTAAGATGATGGATATGTTTCTTTGCTTGGACGGTCTGCCTATTGATAAATCAAATCAGTTTGAGGGATATCATAAAGCTGGTGATGAATTCAAAAACCGTGATTACCGCATGGCGGCTTATATCAGCGGAGGACAAGCTGGGACAGTATTGAAGACGGGACTGGCAGGTTATGGTTGTGAGAAGTTCAGGGCATATAATTATCCTTCCTATCGTGATGCTAATAAAGAGTCTGCAAACTATCCAGTACTCCGTTTGGCAGAAGTCTATTTGAATTATGCTGAAGCCTGCTATGAACGTTATGGTAATGAGATGTTGACTCGTACTTTCGTTGTAAATCCTTTGGAGGGTATCAATAACTTGCGCGAGCGTGCCGGCATCACACAAGATTTGACTGGTGATTTCATTGCGGCTCACGGACTTGACTTAAAAGAGGAGATTCGCAGGGAGCGTGCGGTAGAACTTTATTTGGAAGGATTTCGTTACGACGATTTGAAACGCTGGGGGATTGCTGAAGATGTGCTAAACGCTTCGCGTTGCGGTATGGTGGTCGGTGGCAAAGGCTATGACACGGATTACCGTGACGGTACGACAGGCGAAGCTAAGACTGCATACAATCCCGGCTCATACGTATGGGGTGAGGAAGAGGTGAATACACCTACGGGAAAGATGGTATGTGTAGTGACCAGTAAGTCATCCAACCATTCGTTCACGAAGACTCATTATCTATGGCCGATACCGCAGCATCAAATAAACCTTTCCGGAGGAGCCTTGGTGCAGAATCCGGGATATTGATTAATCAGTTAATGGAAGAATGTTATGAAATATAAGTTTAAAGATATAGTAGTGGCGGGAGTATTTGCGCTATGTACAGCTCTCTTCGTTGGTTGTGACAGCGAGCCGGATATAAAGGAATACGTATATCCTGAACCAGTGGTAACAAACTATTATCCTTCTGAAGGTTACGCGAAATCGCACGTGACAATTCTTGGAAAAGGATTTGGAGCGCATTATGAGGAACGTTATACTGACGGAACAATTGTTCCGGTACAGGCGGCTTCCGTGAGTTTTGGTGGTGTAGAGGCTCAGAGAATCCTTTCGGTTAATGATGAATGTATTGTGGTTGAAGTACCGGAGAATGCATCTTCTGGAAAGATTACATTGAAAGTGTGGACGCATAAGGTGGAAGTGGGAGATTTCGAAGTATGGGAATCACCGGTGGTAAACAAACCGATAAATGCTGTGGTAAGACCTGGAGGATACGTGATAATAGAGGGGGGCTGTTTGGGAACTTCTAAGGAAGAGGTACAAGTGCGTTTTGGTGATACAATGGGTACGATTACCGAATGGTCTGAAACGAGGATTGTGGCGGTTGCTCCTGAAGGTTATGCTACTGGTGCACTGACGCTGATTGTAAACGGACTGGAAGTATCTGCTGGTGCAGTCATCAATCCTTTGGCGAAGGGGGATGTGACGATTGCTTATTTGAAGAACTACAAACAGCCGTTTGAAGCAGATGCGGATTTCTGCAAACAAGCTGGATTATCAGGAAATGAAACAGGAACATTTCTTCTACCGGCATATTGGACGTTGAACGATGCGGCAAAGAACCGGACTGTCAATGGTGTGGCAGTTAGTGGATTACATAATAATACACTTATTCTTCAGGCGGCAACAGGATGGGATGGAGCTGGCTTCAAGAAAATTGAAAATGGAAAATTTTATCAAAGCACAACTCTTCCGGCAGGTAAATATAAGTTGACAGTTGATTTCTCAGAATGTGGAGTAGCTGATGGTTCGCTGTATCTCATGGTTGCCAAAGGAAGTGTTTTGCCAGATATTACTACTATTTCTGGCAATGCAGATATACTTGATTATTTTTCTGGATTTTCAAGAAGTAATACCAAAGGAGAAGTTCATGAACTTGAGTTTGAATTGACAGAGGAATCAACAGATGTAAGTATTGGATTTGTCGCTACATTCACTTCTGGAAATAACTGGTTCAGAGTAAGAGAGATTAAACTGGAAAATTTATAAAATAAAAAAGAAGGGTGTGCGTTTGCACACTCTTCCTAAAAATATATCAATATGAAAAAAATATTCTATTGGTTTTTGTTTTTGTGCTTGTCGTTTACCTCATGTAATGATGAGAACAAGGTGGTGTTACTTATGAATGACTCTCCGGAGCTTACAGTGACAGCTGTTTCTCCACAAAATGGGTATGTAGGAACGCAAGTGACGATTGAAGGTACGGACTTTGGAGCCGATGCAAGTCTGGTTCGTGTGTTCTTCTCTGGTATGGAAGAAGCGGCTGAGATAGTAAGTTGCGAGGACACGAAACTTGTAGTAAAAGTGCCTGCGGGAGCTATTGACGGTGCAATCACTGTAAAGGTACGTGAGATGATGGTGAAGATGGATAACTTGCCTTTCACCGTGATTCCTGATCCCGAGATTGAAAGTGTTAGTCCCAAAAATGTATATGCTGGAACAGAAGGACATAACGAAATTACTGTAATGGGTTCTAATTTCGGAACTTCGGCAGAGGATGTGGTACTATATTTGTTGCAGGGAGAAGAACGGATTGATGCGGTGGTTTCTGCTTGTGAAGACAATAAAATTACTGCAACAATTCCTGAAGCGGCATTGTTTGGTGAGTTTGACGTAAAAATAGAGATTAAAGGAAGGGAAGCAATCGGTTCGTTTAAACTGGTTTTAAACGAAAAAGCGGTGATTACAGATATTGCCACAGACCATGTATTTGGTACGTTGTTTGCAGCTACAGGTACAAATCTGACTATAAAAGGGCAGAATTTCGGAACAAATAAAGATGTCATCAGCGTGAAGATTGGTGAACTTGATGCGGATGTTACTTCGGTTTCTGATACTGAAATTAAAGTAACTATACCGGAAGGATTTACCTCGGGCAGTGCTATCACAGTGGCAAAAGATGGCATTACTACGACATCAGACAAAACACTGAATAAATTGGAACCTGGTATGGATGTCTCTGCTTATGCTTTGAAGAATTATATACAGCCTTTTGTTGCAGCAGATGGTGCTCCAACTGAGGACTGGACAATTCCAGCTGCTTGGATAGTAAATGAAGCTGCAAAGAATAAACAGAATGGTGAAACAAAGGTTGGTGGTTTGCAAAACAACACGATTGTAATGCAGGCAGCTAATGGTTGGGATAATCCTTTTGTATCTATAACCAATGGAAAAATTTATCAGACAATCGCTTTGCCTGCTGGAAATTATCAACTGACAGTAACATTCAAGGAATATTTTGTTAATGGGGGAGATTTGTTTCTTGTGGTTAATAAAGGAACAGACTTACCGGATATTGAGAATGGTGCACTTGTTAATTCAACTGATGTTTGTGCTTCTGAAAACAGTGCTTTCGATGGAGATCATGGAAGTGGTGGAACAGTTAAACTTACATTCTCCTTATCGGAGCAATCAGAGGTATCTATCGGTTTTGTGGCTACATTTAGTTCGGCAAATAATAATTTCCGTGCAACTGAATTTAAACTTGAATACGAAGGCGAAGCAAATTGAAAACTTGTAGGGATGGTACATCCCTGTCCCTACAAAAAATAACAACTAAAAAATAACGTAAAGATGAAAAAGATATATGGTATAGTAGGACTGATGCTGGCATGCACGATGTCAGCTTGCGGAGATGATATTACCGAAATCCAGCGTCCCGAAGGTTGGGGCGTAGATGTAGGTGAGGAAAGTGTGTATGGAAGCATCGTAATAAAAGATGAAAGTGAGCCGATGATTCATCCGGGATGTCTGCATTCAGCAGAAGACCTTGCAAGAGTAAAAGAGAGGGTGGCTGAAGGTGAAATACCTTGGATTGACGGATGGAACAGTCTGATGGCGAACAATCATTTCAGTCAGGAAACCGAAAGTAATTTACCCGCCACGACGGTTTCACCCAATGCGACGCAAAAAATAATTAGAGGTGGTAACACCATCTGGGAGTCTGAACCAGACAACTATAACAATGCATCTCAGCAGGCACATGCTGCCTATTATTATGCGTTGGCATGGAAAGTGACAGATGATACGAAGTATGCACAGGCAGCTGTGAACATATTGAATGCATGGGCTGAAACTTGTACGTCAATAAATGGTGACTCTAACATGTCGCTGGCTGCGGGACTCTATGGTTACCAGTTTGCCAATGCCGGAGAACTGTTGAGAGATTATGAAGGCTGGGCAGCAGAAGACTTCGCGGCATACCAGCAATGGATGGTGGATGTGTTTTATAAAGCCAATAATGATTTTCTAGTACGCCATCATGATGCAACGGGCGGTCCGTTGGTTTATTGGGCGAATTGGGACTTGTGTAACTTGGCTTCTATGCTTTCCATCGGTATCTTGGCAGACCGTCGTGACATCTATAATGAGGCGATTAAGTATCTGTTTGAAGGAGAAGGAAATGGAAATCTGAATCGTACTATTGTTCATGTGTTTGATGGTGATGATGAGGGACTTGCACAGATTCAAGAGAGTGGACGTGACCAAGGACATGCCACATTGGTTATAGGCCTGCTGGGAGTCATTGCGCAGACGACTTGGAATCAGGGTGATGACCTTTTTGGATGGAACGACAACGTAATCCTGAAAGCCTCCGAATATACAGCAAAATATAACGTGGCGATGCTGGATGTGCCTTTTGAACCATACGATTTTGTTACCGATGGAGGAGGAACCTTTGAAACCATAAGTTCTGCAGCACGTGGTACTGACCGTGATATGTGGGAGGTTATTTACAATCACTATGCGAAGGTGAAAAATGTGGAGCCTAAATGGTCTCAATACACATGGATGGGTGTGGAAAAGATGCGTCCTGAACAAGCTGCTTCCGTGAGTGCCAGTGGGGGTGGACTTGATTTGTTAGGCATGGGTACACTGATGTACGCAAGATAAAAAATGGGAATGAAGAATGAAAGAATAGAGTTTTTTTCTGTCATGACAAAGGCTTTTCTTTATTCTTCATTCTTTTTTGTTTAGAAAAAGGTATTTTCGGGATAACACAAAAAGAATTAATGTAAGAAGATTGGTTATGAGAATATACAGTAATATCCGAGAAATAATAGTAAGTTTGATATGTATTGCTATGTTTACCTTGTCATCGGTGTTTGCATCAGATAGGGTTGTGACTTATCCGATTCCTGAAGGGATTGAAATGAATCCAGACTTCACAGTAGAAGTAAGTGCAGATGGAAAAAATTGGCAGGTTGCTCCTTCTTATCCGGTGAAAGTGGCGAAGTCGATTGCTATTGGAACCACGACGGAAATCGCTTCGTGGGCGGCTTTCGATTTTGAAGGAAGGGTTTATGTCAGGGTACGTTACAACAGAGGTGATGTACAAACATCGAGGATACGTCCTTTGTCATATGGTATCAGTCACCGAGTGGAAGGGAATATTCTTTCGTTTACGCTGGAACGTCCGTGCAATATTTCGGTGGAGGTGAACAATGATATTTTCCATAATCTCCACCTATTTGCTAATCCGATAGATAAGTATCAACCCAAAGATTTGAAAAATCCGAATTTAGTTTATTTCGGACCAGGTGTTCATCGTTTGCTTGGTGATTCTTTGCAAGTCACTTCGGGGCAAACGGTTTATGTGGCAGGTGGAGCTGTTGTGTTTGGCACAATTCAGGTACATGGCGTGAAGGATGTGAAAGTGTTGGGACGTGGACGGGTGCATCCTGAAGGCCGTGGGGCAGGTATCAGTATCTGTCACTCGAAGAATGTGTTCGTGGACGGTTTAGTTACCACGCAGTGTCCTACTGGAGGATCAGATGACGTAACCATCCATAACGTAAAGGCTATCAGTTCGTATGGCTGGGGAGATGGAATGAATGTGTTCTCCAGTAAAAATGTGTTGTTTGACAGAGTATTTTGTCGAAATTCGGATGATTGTACTACGGTTTATGGTACTCGCTTTGGGTTTGAGGGGTCAAGTTCGAACATAACCATGCAGAATTCTACGTTATGGGCCGATGTGGCGCATCCTATTTTTATCGGGATTCATGGAAATGTGGACAAACCGGAGATTTTGGAGAATCTGAATTACGTGAATATCGATATTCTGGACCATAAGGAAAAGCAGTTGAACTATCAAGGTTGTCTGGCTATTAATGCGGGCGATGAGAATCTGATACGGAATGTGCGCTTTGAAGATATACGCATTGAAAACTTCCGACAGGGGCAGTTGGTGAATCTTCGTATTTTCTTTAATGAGAAATATTGCAAGGCGCCGGGAAGAGGGATTGAAAATGTGGTGTTCAAGAATGTGTCGTACACCGGTAATCGGGCTGAGATTTCCGTGATTGAAGGATATGATGCACAGCGGAAGGTACGGAACATTCGTTTTGAAAACCTTCGCATAAATGGTCAGATTATCTCTGATGATATGCCGGGAAAGCCGAAATGGTATCATACGGGAGATATGGCACGAATTTATGTGGGTTCGCATGTGGACGGTGTTTCTTTTTTGAATACTTTTGAGAAATAAAAAAAGAAAAAGTTGACGCTATGAAAAGACAATGGAGAAAAATTTGGTTAGGTTGTATGGGGTTTGCATTGTTTGAAGTATCCGTGCAGGCACAGACCGGTGATTGGGTGAGTAGTTGTGAAGGGAAGACTTGGACACAGAACAAGGTGAAATTGCAAACGAAGGCAGAGGGTACTACTACTGATTTATCGGTAGATAAGGGAGATTCTGTGGTCGTTTTCAAGGCTTGGGGTACTTGCTTCAATGAGTTGGGATGGGATGCCTTGAATGTGCTGCCCAGTAATGAGAAGGAAGATATTCTGAGAAGACTGTTTTCTCCGGAAGGTGATTTGCGGTTTACGTTGGGGCGTTTCCCGATGAATGCGAACGACTTCTCACGCAACTGGTACAGCTGCGACGAGGTACCGGGAGATTTTGAATTGAAGCATTTCAATATAGACCGCGATAAGACTTCGCTTGTGCCGTATATCAAGTCGGCTCAGCGTTATAATCCGAACATGACCTTCTGGATTTCTCCATGGAGTCCGCCCAGCTGGATGAAAATCAATCAGGATTATCCGGTGCGCAGTGATAAATATAATACGATGCACCCGGCGAAGGATTATTATTTGCAAGGAAATAAAGGACCTAAGACAGAAGGAGTATTCCCGGCAGAACTGGCTGAAACGGATTTCTTCATTCAAGACCATCGTTACCTGTCGGCATACGCGAATTTCTTTTGCAAGTTTGTTTCCGCGTATAAGGAGTTGAATATTCCCATAAAGATGGTAATGTTTCAAAATGAATCGTGGAGCTATACGCCTTATCCGGGATGTGCATGGACACCGGAGGGGATTATCCGTTTCAATGTAGAATATCTGGCTCCGGCACTGAAGAAAGCGCATCCGGACGTGAAATTGTATTTTGGAACCATCAACACAAACCGTTATGAAATAATAGAAAAGGTGCTGGACGACCCGCGTATGCCTGAAACGATTCAAGGAATAGGACTGCAGTGGGAAGGAGGACAGTTACTGACCCGCCTGCGTGCGAAATATCCGAATTATAACTATGTGCAGACTGAAAGTGAATGCGGATGGGGGTCTTTCGACTGGAAAGCCGCAGAGCATACGTTTCATCTGATGAATCATTATTTAGGAAATGGCTGTGAGGAGTATACTTTCTGGAATCCGATTCTGGCGGATGAAGGAGTAAGTCCGTGGGGATGGAAGCAGAATGCCTTGATACGGGTGGATTCCAAACAGGCTAAGGCTATCTTTACGCCGGAATATTATGCCGTGAAGCATTACACCCGTTTCCTGATGCCGGGCACGAAGGTGCTGGCGTTTAAACCGACGGCTGAGGATAAGAAGCCGGTGCTGGTAGTACAGACCCCAGAAGGAAAAAACGTGGTGGTGGCAGGAAACTTTCAGGATAGTCCGCAGCAACTGACAGTGAGGTTGGGAGAAAAATGGCTGAATGTGACTTTGCAGGCTCATTCGTTTAATACGTTTGAGTTTCAAGTGAAATAAAAATCAAAGAAAATTACATTTTGATTGAGTAGTCGGGACAAGTTATTCGTATTTCTATAAAAAACAATATAAAAGGAATATGAAGAACTTGTCTTTGACGTTGGGATTATGGGTTCTTGGAGCTGCAATGTGTGTGGCAGAACCGATAGAATTGAATTTGTCTTCTCCGGAAGGTACACATAAGGTGAAATTTTATGAGAAAAAATCGGCTTCCGGAGCCAATGTACTTTGCTATGAAGTAAATTACAATGGGAAACAGGTAGTGAAGGAATCGCAGGCCGGATTGCAACTGGACAATCGTGTCTGGGAAATGGCTTTGGGGATGCGTAAATTGCCTCAGCCGGCATGCTGGATGGACAATCTGGAGGTAGACTCGGTGGCTTACGGTAGTCATGATGCTACTTGGACACCGCTTTATGGGGAACGCAGCTCGGTGCGTGACAACTACAAATGGGGCACATTGTATTTATCGAAAAAGGACGGTTCTGACTACCGTTTGAATGTAGAAGTGCGTGCCTATGATGAAGGGGTGGCTTTTCGTTATTATTTCCCGGAACATCCGAAAGCTATTTTCCACAAGGTAGTGGGAGACCTGACGGAGTATACTTTTCCGGAAGGAACCAAGGCTTGGGCTGAACAATGGGCACAGGCGCATTTTGAATATCTGGATGTGAATGCGCTGAAGAAGCCGGTGGAACGTGCCTTGACGCTGGAATTGCCTAATGGAGTTTGGGCAGCATTGACAGATGCAGATGTAGACGACTGGTGTCTGACTAAGTTTCAGTCTTCTGCTGAAAAACAGCATACATTGACTTCTGTCATGTACAGTCCGGTAGATATTGTTACTTATTATGCGACGCCGTGGAAGGTCATCATGGCAGCTGACAAACCGGGTGAATTGCTGGAGCACAATTATATTATCGAAAATTTGAATCCTCCTTGTGAGATTAAGGATACGGACTGGATTAAGCCGGGAAAAATCATGCGCGAAACCTCGCTTACGACAGACCAGGCTTTGAAGACCATTGATTTCTGTGCGGAACACCGCATTCCGTATATGCTTTTTGATTGGCAGTGGTATATGCCTTGTACCTCACACGATGGGGATGCTACGAAGGTGGTGTCAAAACTGGACATGCCGAAAGTGGTGGCGTATGGAAAGAAGAAAGGTGTAGGTATCTGGTTGTATGTCAACCAGCATGCTTTGCAGAAGCAGATGCGCGAATTGTTCCCGCTGTTGCACAAATGGGGTATTGTGGGAGTGAAATCGGGATTTGTGCAGTATGCAAGTCACCGCTGGGCTACCTGGTTGCACGATATGGTGCGTCTGGCTGCAGAGAATAACCTGATGATGAATATTCATGATGAGTTCCGTCCGTCGGGATTCAGCCGTACTTATCCAAACCTGCTGACACAGGAAGGTATCCTGGGGAACGAAGAGTTTCCGGATGCTACGCACAGTACCATTCTTCCGTTTACGCGTATGATTAACGGAGCCGCAGATTATACTATCTGTTATTATGATAAGCGCTTGAAGAATACGCATGCGCATCAGCTGGCGGCTTCATTGGTATTTTATAGTCCGTTGATGACAATTTTCTGGTATGACCGTCCTCAATTCTACAACGGTGAACCGGAGATTGAATGGTTTGAAAATCTGCAGACTGTATTTGATGAGTCGCATGTGTTGGATGGTATGCCGGGTAAAAATATCACTATGGCTCGCCGGAAAGGGAAAGAATGGTTTGTGGGAATGTTGACCAACAATGAAGGCTCTGCTGAAACTTTGGATTGTGCTTTCCTGGACAAGAATCAGACGTATCTGGCATCTATTTATACCGATGGGGGAGAAGAAGTGAAGACAAAGACGCAGGTGAAATGTTCGTATGTGTTGGTTGGAGCTGGGGATGTGATAAAGTTTACCCTGAAACCCAGAGGAGGAGCTGCTGTGAGACTGGTGCCGGTGACAGAAAAGGAAGCAAAAGCTTATAAGAAATATAACGGAGAATCATTTTAAGAAATTTTTAGGTTCTTCTTTTAAGTGGAATGGAACCCTGATTCGTATTTATAGACGAAAAGTATTTAGATAAATGGATTTTTAAGTTTTGGGTATTTTTCTTTTGGTAGAAGATTGTTTTTTGGGGGTTACTTAAATTAGGAAAGAAGAATGAAAGGATTGTTTTTTATATTGAGTCTGTCAGTTTGCAGCTTGTTTCATCCTGCGATGGCACAATATCGTTCTGAGGTATGGGTGTCTGATGAAGGGAATGGTATGTACCGGAATCCAGTGCTTCATGCGGATTATTCTGATCCGGATGTCTGTGCGGTAGGAGAGGACTATTTTTTGACGGCGTCCAGTTTTAATTGTACTCCGGGGCTGCCTATCCTGCATTCAAAGGATTTAGTAAACTGGAAAATCGTGAATTATGCCTTGAAGAAGGTGGAACCGGTGGAATATTATAATGAACCTCGTCATGGAAAAGGCGTATGGGCACCTTCCATTCGTTTTCATGAAGGAATGTACTATATATACTGGGGTGATCCGGATTTTGGCATTTTTATGGTAAAGACTCGTGACCCGTATGGAGAGTGGGATGCTCCCGTGCTGGTAAAGGCTGGAAAAGGGATGATTGACCCTTGTCCGTTATGGGATGACGACGGGCGTGTGTATCTGGCTCATGCATGGGCCGGAAGCCGGGCGAAATTCAACAGTGTGCTGACGGTGTGCGAGTTGAATAAGGAAGGTACGGCAGTCATTTCGGACCCGGTACTGGTGTTTGACGGAAATGACGGAGTAAATCATACCATTGAGGGAGCTAAGTTTTATAAAAGGAATGGATTCTACTATCTGTTTGCACCTGCGGGTGGGGTAGTTTCCGGATGGCAACTGGTGATGCGTTCGAAAGATGTGTATGGACCGTAT
>ERZ780034.368-NODE-368-length-17750-cov-5.76637_pt1 | contig 17750 bp, 17 predicted proteins | sample MGYA00511855_ERZ780034 | MGnify/ENA primary metagenome ERZ780034 (study PRJEB29588, sample SAMEA2148024) | human gut metagenome | biome: human gut; feature: human-associated habitat; material: faeces | place: Denmark | collected 2008/2010 ...
TTTATCGGTAAAAATTTACCGAAGTATTGTATGATTAATAGAGTCAAGTATTATTGGACTTTTTAGTTGTTCCAAAGATTCTTGCATATAAACAAACTCAGGAACATTTCTATTTTTATCTTCCTCTGTTCTACTTTGAACCTTAGTTCCAATCGGTAAATTTTGTAATCTGGAGAACGTTTCTTCCATAATAGCCTGCTCCAGCATATTGGTAGATTTAATCTTCAGTTCATCCTTGACAAAGTTGTATGAATTTGCTAACCATACAAACTGAACCAGTAATATTATTGATAAACCTAATATTGTAATTAATCTGATATAATATGTTTTCATTTAGCAGTTTTATTGCAAAGTTAATAACATTATGCAGATATATAACCAAAGTTTTTTGTAGAAAACTTCTTAACCTAAAGATAACATGGTGATAACATAAGCTCTTGTTCTTTGCACATATCTTTGTAGTATAAGAATAACGCTGAGTCAAAATGATGAAACTGCCGTTCTTTACGGACGGAACAGAAGTGACTATTCAAACGGATTAATGCAACCGGAATGGGCAACGGATAGGTAGCAATTTTTCTGCTTAGCTATTCAAAAAACGGCTTTAAAGCACATATTAAGGAATATCGAATAATGCTACGTATCTTACTGAAGGCCCAATAGTTTACATTATTTTTCCTGAATCCATCCATAATCGGGCGAGTTTCGCTATCTTTGTGGAACAGCCTAAGGTTGTTTTGAGTATGAAGGTCAAGTTTACTTGACTTTCAACTTTGGGCTTTTTCTTAGATAATCATGAACTTGATTTCGAACAAGTCGTATCTAAGTTTAAGGTTCTGCAGTTTAAGGCGTATGATGAAAAATGGCTGGATTTTATTGTAGCCAATCGTAGTGGTCTCAACAAGTGGAAGGAGTATGATTATATTGAAGGCGGGATAGCTGATGACCGGGTCATTGATACGATTGAAGCGTATATGATAGGTAATATTACTTTAGAAATGGCGTTGGGGCAATTGGCTTTTCATCGTCCCAATAATCAGATTTGCCTTATCAATCAAAGATTGATTGATGATTGTCTTCATTTTAAGAGTGTCGAACCGATAAAAGAATAAGTAATATGCTTTCACCGATACTAATGTGGAATAAGATAGGACGTATCGTTACCAGGCTGGCTGAGCGTCTGGATATTACACCGTTAAGGGCCTTGGATGTGTTTTATACCTCCAAGGTCTGTGACAGGATGCATGATGAGGAAGAGGAATTATATACTTTTAGTGATGAATACATTGTAGATGAAATCATCCTTGAGTTACAGAATCAATATTTGTAGTGGGAATAAAAGATTAAAAAAACGAACGTTCGTATGAGATAAAACACGAGTTCGTTTGAATCCATTCATCCGTTCGTTTGGATCCAAACGAACTCATGTTTGAATCGATTTGTGAAGGCGTTTCTGTTGTGGTGAACTTGTGTCAGCAATTCTCCGTCTGTTCATTCCTTTCCGCCAGCGGCAGATAGATGCCGAACTCTGTAAATTCTCCTTCCATGCTGGTGACGTAAATCCGTTCTTCGTGGGCCTTGATTACCTGGTCTACAAAGTTCAGGCCCAGGCCGAATCCGGAAGCTCCGTTCCGGTGGTTGCATTTTTAATATTGGGTACGAGTCTGTTAACCTAAAGATAACCTACTGATAACATAAATCCTTATCCGACACGCTTACCTTTGCATCGTAAGAAATAACAAAAGCAGTTTAACTTTAAAACGATATTCATTATGATTGCAACTTTGATTATGTCGGCCGTAGTGGCAGCATCTGTATCCAGCTCTGAAGTAGCTTACAACGTATCAACCGAAGACAAGAAGGTGACCAACATCGAAATGTATTCCGTAACGGACGGACGTTATCTGAACCGGTTGTATAAAATCGATTTCCTTTACGACGCAGAGGGACACATTACCGATAAGAAGACCTACGTATGGAATAAGAAGACCGAGGAATATATGCTGAAACAAGCGGAGAAATTCACGAAATAAAGACTCTCCCGATTCTCTCTTGAAGCTTTAACCTGAAAATCCCTGGTATACCGCATTGTTGTATGGTATATCGGGGATTTTTAGCACACATAAATCTGATTTGATGAAAATATTCGAATTAAGAGATGAATATATACTGTATATATCATATATATTATGTATATTTGCGAAAAAGGAAGGATTATGGAAACGACAATGACACATAGAAGAAAGATTATTGACTTGAAAGAAGATACTTTCAAGGCGCTTTCAGTAATGGCTGCTCGTCAAGGTACGAACTTGAAACGGCTGATAGAAAGCTTGCTTGACAAGACAGCAGAAGAATACGATGACAGCGAAACCTATCGTTATTTGTCAGAAAATTATCCTGATGGAAAGGCAAAGTTAGGGAAGGAAGAACGAGAGAAATTTATGGATTGGCTGGGAGTTTCTGAGAAATGAGAGTAGAATTTTCAAAGGAGTTTGAAAAGGCAGTCCGTAAGCTTTCCGGAAAAATGCTTGAATCCGTTCGTGAAACGGTCCAGGAGGTTATCAATGCCAGAAGTATCGAAGAATTGACAGACTGCAAGAAACTGGTGGACTTTGACTTTATCTATCGCCTGAGGATAGGCGGTTATCGTGCATTTTTTAGTTTTCATGTACAGATAGTGGACGATTGCGTTATGTTCCTTTATCTGGTACCTAGAGGGCAGGCATACGACAAGAAGATGGAAAAGAACCTGCAAAGAAAAGATGTCTGATTTTATGGTGATGTAATGTCTTATCCTCGTTAACGTAAAGATAACATACCGATAACATAACTTCTGATGCTGTACTCTTACCTTTGCAGCATAAGAATTAAACATAGAAGTTATGAGAAGAATCATGAGAATGGCGTTTATCGCCGTAGCGGCTTTCGCTTGCATACCAGTTGCAGTCAAAGCACAACAGATGCCCTCTGTTCCGGTAGATAAGGAAGTGAGAATCGGTATACTGGACAACGGACTGACTTATTACATCCGTCACAATGAATACCCCAAGAATCAGGTAGACTTCTACATTGCTCAGAAAGTAGGGAGCATTCTGGAAGAAGACAACCAGCGAGGGCTGGCACATTTCCTGGAACACATGTGTTTCAACGGAACGAAAAACTTCCCGGGAAATTCGATGGTTAAATGGCTGGAATCTGTAGGTGTGAAATTTGGACAAAACCTGAATGCTTATACCAGTGTAGATGAAACTGTTTATCGCATTTCCAGCGTTCCTACTGAGCGCATCGGCGTACAGGATTCCTGCCTGATGATTTTGTCTGATTGGGCAGACGGCCTGTTGCTCGATGGCAAGGAAATAGACGAGGAACGTGCCGTTATCCACGAGGAATGGAGAAGCCAGCTTCCTCCGGAAATGAGAATCCTGGAAAAGTTGCTTCCGGAAATCTATCCGGACAGCCGGTACGGTCATCGTTTGCCTATCGGTACTATGGAAGTGGTGGATAATTTTCCGCATCAGGCTTTACGTGACTATTACGAGAAATGGTATCGTCCGGATCTTCAGGGAATCGTAGTAGTGGGAGATATTGATGTAGACCGTATAGAAGGCAAAATCAAGGAACTGTTCTCCAAGATTGAGAAACCTGTGAATCCGGCAGAAAGGGTATATTTTCCAGTTGCCGATAACGAAAAGCCCATCATTGCTTTCGGTACCGATAAGGAACAGAACCGGACTGTTGCCCAACTGATGTTCAAGTACGATGTACTGCCTGATTCACTGAGAGGAACTTTGGCTTATCTGACTACGGAATACCTGATGGATATGGCGGACATGATGATGACCGGCAGACTTCATGAACTGAGTCAGAAGCCGGATGCGAACTTTTCGTTGGCTGTCGCCAATCATGTAGATTTTCTGATGTCGAAGACCAAGAAGGTACACCAGTGTTTCGTCATTCCGAAGGGCGATGACATCGTGAAAGGTGTGGAAGCCGTTTACCGGGAAGTCTTGCGTGCCCAGCGAGGTGGATTTACTGCCACGGAATACGCACGCAGCCGGAGTGAATACCTGTCACAACTTGAAAAGGCCTACAACAACCGCAACCAGCAGGAGAACAAGAAGCTGGCAGAATCGTATGTACGTAACTTCCTCGACAAGACTCCGATACCGGGTATCGAAACCGAATATCAGATGATGAGTATGATTGTCAATCAGATTCCGGTAGAGGCCGTGAATCAGTTGTATGCCCAGTTGGTTTCCGGCAAGAATTTGGTCATTGTCGGTATGATGCCGGAACGTGAAGGACTGGTATGCCCGACTGATGCGGATATTCAGGCTGTACTCGATAAGGTGACAGCCGAAACGATTGCTCCATACGTGGACAATGTGAAGGATGAACCGCTTGTCAGTCAGTTGCCGGAGGCCGGAAAGGTCGTACAGGAAAATGTGCTTGCCGATTTCGGTGCCAAGGAATGGATTCTCTCGAACGGTGCGAAGGTCATTGTGAAGAAGACCGATTTCAAGGCCGACGAAATCAGTATGCTGGCTGTGGCCAAAGGCGGTACATCGGTTTACGGTGCAGACAAGACTACCGATTTGCTTTTCTTGCCGGTAGTGGCAATGCAGCACGGATTGGGTAAGTTTACTTACGCTGATTTGAACAAGGCACTGGCTGGCAAACAGGTTTCTTTGCAACTTGCATTGGACGACTATACACGCAGCCTGTCGGGAAATACGACTCCGAAGGACCTGAAGACTTATATGGAAATGCTTTACATGACATTTACAGGCCTGAATGTGACTGCCGATGAGTTTGCTGCCTTGCAGAGCTTGTATGCAGGAGTGCTGAAGAATCAGGAACTGGATCCGAACTTTGTCTTCCAGAAGAAATTGCAGGAATTCCTGTATGCGTCTTCCGCTAAGCATATCTTCGAAGTTTCCGACATCGAGAAGGCCAACCGTGATACTATTCTCGGTATCATCCGTGAACAACTGGCTAACGCCGCCGATTTTACTTTCGTATTCAGCGGTAATTTTGATGAGGCTGAATTGAAATCACTCGCCGAACAGTACATCGCTTCTTTGCCTGCTGTAAAGGGAAAGAAACCGGAAGTCAAGTATGATAGCGCTTTGGAAATCAAGGCCGGTAACGAGTCCAAAGAATTTACCATGAAGATGGAAGTTCCACAGGGTAGTGCGGCCGTTATCGTCAGCGGAAAAATGCCGTATTCTTTCAAGAACAGACTGCTTGCTTCCATGTCGGGACAGATTATCTCTACCCGTCTTATCAGCGAAGTACGCGAAAAGGAGGGAGCCGTCTACAGCATTCAGCTGTTAGGGTCTCAGGATAGAATGGCAGAAGTTTCGGTGGTTTATCAGACTGCTTTCCCGATGAAGCCGGAGAAGAAGGACCGTGCTTTGGAAATCATCCGTAACGAATTCGAGAAACTGGCCAAGGAAACACCGGTAGAGGAACTGAATAAGGTGAAGGAGTTTATGGTGAAACAGTATGCCGAGAATGAACACACCAACAGTTACTGGTGCTCGATGATGGGCGGCAATGAACTGAAACAGTCGGAGGTATGTGCGCAGGCTGAGCAGACCATCCAGGCCATCACACCGGAAGAAATCTCAAAATTCGTCAGTGAAGTGATGCAGCAGAACAATTATCGCGTGCTGGTATTGATGCCGGAATAAGATTTAAATGGCTTTTAAAGCTGGTTTAAAAACATTGGAAAGAGGCTGTCTCAAAATGATTTGGAATGTCCTCTTCGATTATCCTGAAATTCTGTTTTACATATACAAGATTCTTGAAAACATTTTCACACTTATAAGTAAAATCGGTTAAAGAAGAGGCAGATGTACGAGCCATGTGTCCCTACATAAGGTAACAAGAGTCCAAATTTGAAGAACTAGAAAAAGAATAAGTTTAAGCTATAATTTTATTATAATTATGTGAATTATCAATGATTTTTGCTATATTTGCCATGAATTGAGGAAACTCTTTTCAAGACATTTAGAATTTAGAAGAAGCGTTGTGCTTATCTTGTTAATGGAAACCTGAGAAATTTCTAATTACGAACAAGGATTGCATAGTGGTTCTCACGCTATAGCGTGGGCTGTTATCACTATATCTGTTCGTAAAGGTTTTCTCAGGACCTCCATTAAAGACATAGTTGCATGCAGTTCACGCTTCGTGGTTTAACAGAAAGGCTCTTAGAACTGCAGAACCCTTAAAAAACAATGAACATTTTCAGATTACAGTGGGGCATTTGTATATCGGGGAATATGCCATTGCACATCATTTTTACAAAATCTATTTTATTCCTGTTCATGAGTTTTGTTCTATGTACAGAAACCTTTGCTGATTATTACCGTGTGACAGCACCAAACGGCCTTAACGTACGTGCCTCAGCTAGTAAGAACGGTGAAGTGTTGGGAAAGTTACCTCAAAATGACATTGTAAATGTTACGTCCATAGAAAACGGATGGGCTAATATCAATTATAACGGTTGGCAAGGTTATGTCAGTGCTTCGTATCTGACAGCTGTAACAAGCGAAGGAAAAGCGACTTCCTCCTCTCAAAAGGAATCATGGAACTTTTTCTCATGGCTCTTTAATTCTGAAGGGGAATCCGCTTGGTTTACTGGATTAAAATGGATTTTTTTTCTTGGTGTTGCAATCTTTCTTGTAAAAATTGCATTCTTGATTATTGTCCCAATGATTGCTTATGGAATTCTGCTTGGAATAATATTCTTGCTAATCGGTTTCATCATCAAATGGATTGGTTGGATAGAAGCTGATACAATGTGGTTCATTGCTAAATGTGGATACTGCTTAGGTAGTTTGTGGGGATTGCTTAATTCAATATTCCATTTTGGTGGGATTCTTAATGATGCTGCAGACTCGGGAAGCTGTTCTTCTTCGAACAATGGTAACGGTTTAAAATGCTATTCAGTAACAGTTGATGGCTGTGAATATATACTAACTCAAGATTCGCAATATAGTGAATGCTATTATACAGATCAGTTTGGTGGTAAATGGAGTTACGACAGCCAAGGATTCCATCGTGTGTAATATACTACTTGCAATTTTAAATATGAAAAGATTATCTGTTTTATTGTGCATAATAACTCTCGGAGTCTTTATAATAGCTAATACAGCTATCGCACAAACAAGTTTTTCTGTTCCACCTAAAGCCTATCCGGCAAATGTACCCTTTAAATGCGATGCAGGAGTGGACAGTTATTGGCACGTCACAAGTATCACATGTACAGGTCGTGCCAATGGAGGTTACAAATTCAGAATAAAGGGAACTGCAAGGAAGACAAGCCGCAGTATGTCAATAGACTTGTTCTATCTCATGCCTGGAAATCGTATTATGACCGCAGGAGCCTATTATTTCCCGAATATTGAGGAAGGAAAGCCTTTTAGTTTTGAAATTGTTTCGGCCTTTACCGGTTATGCACCTTCCAAATTCAACGGTTTTTTCATATCAAGCGAAGTATTGCAAAGAATATTGCTAAATGAATAGGAAAAGGCAAAAAGCACAAGTGACAATTCCTCCACAAGAAAGTTTGGTATGCCTATAACAAAAAGATCGGATACAGAACAGGAATCTGCTAAGCCAAAAGAAAGCCCTAATAAAGTGTACAAATCAACCGATGAAAAAATAGAAAAACAGCCAGAATTTCCGGGAGGTTCACAAGCATTTATGAACTATATTTCAAAAAGCATACGTTACCCTTGGATATGCAAAGAACAGAAAATACAAGGAGATGTACTTGTAGGTTTTATAGTAGAGAAAGACGGTTCTGTTTCGAATGTAACCGTATATAAAAACATACATGCAAATTTAGATACCGAAGCCGTAAGAATAGTGAAATCATCGCCTAAATGGAAACCGGGTACAATTGATGGTGAACCGGTACGAATACAAATGGGTGTATATGTAAAATTCAGATTATAACCTAAAACAATACTCCAATGAAAGCTACACAATTTTTAAAAGTATTCTGTCTCTCATCCATACTTATGACAAGTCTGGCAAGTTGCAACCAAAAATCAGGAGAAAATGACAAACCATATACTCCTTTGTATGTTTATTTCAATCCGTTAGAATTGGATATGAAGATGGAAACATTAATGCCTTACTTTGTAAATTATCCTTCGGATTTGACAAAAATGGGTATAAGAAAGCATCCTATGAACGTGACTTACGAACATACCAGTTCAGCTTGGGGAATAACAACGATGTTTCAATATGTTTTCCTCATTGACGGGAACCTGTCGGAATATAGAAGGACTTCGTTCAACGTTGGAGCAAATGGACTTGATGTCACCAAATATGAATATGATGACAATTCAAACCTTATTGGAATAACTGCAAAAGAAGATGGATATTATCGTGGGAAAAAAACTGATGACGGTTTTACTTATGATTCGGCAAATCGATTGATACGTCGTGACAAAAACGGACGAGGAAATTACAATACGTCTACACTTCTTTATTCGTACCACGAGAATGGTATGCTTAAATCTGTCTTGCCCGAAAAAGAGAATAATACAATTTATGAATCGGGAGTGACACTATGGAAAATGCAATTTGATTCACTTGCACACATGGTGCGTTTCGAGACTCCTAATACGACCAACATATTCCTTAAAGACATCAATGAATATTATAAAGGTAAATCGGTAACGACATATACTTACATTGACAATCTATGTACTCAAGCAGTAGAAAGAATACCTATTAAGTTTGACAAAGGAACAGAAACACTTACATGTACAAGTAAATTTGCTTATAACTCACATGGCGATTTGACCAAATGGACTTACTCTGGTGGAGTGTATAAGAAGAATGGTAACAATTGGCGTGTAGACAATATGGAATTTACTATTAATTACGATTATAAATACGATAACCAAGGAAACTGGACAGAAGCAAAAATAATATTCCCCGCAAACATAGACGAAATACCGGCATTACGAATCCATTATAAAGCCAGCACAACGGGATATTCAAGCCAGGATAAATCACCTTCGGTAAAACAAGGAGAGACTCCATCCCTGACAGTAAAACGAAATATTGATTATTGGAGTGATGATTTGGTAAATGCCGTTGCTGTAGCTAAAGTTGAAACAACGGAAAAAGACAATGGACTACGTTATAAAGGAACGGATACATACGGACTTTTAGGTAATGTAAAATCTGTGACAGAAGAATACGTCCGTTGGGAGTTTGATCAATCTGGTAATCTCGTTTACAATAAAAACAGTTATGGTAAAGAGACGACTTATAACTATACTTCGCCAACATCATATACTATCAGTGACTGGAAGGATGTACTAATAAATGTTGAAATAAAAGAAGGTAGTCGTTCGGACATGGATTCAGGTATCAACACTGAAGTTAACCAACAATATACATTTGATAATCAAAAGCGACTCACGAAACATGTATTTTGCTCACACATGGCAATAGTTACATGTACATATCAATACACAGGAGACAGCAAATATCCCTCAAGTATGGTAGAGGAGCATCCCAGAGATGGCATTACTACATATAATTACAAATACATAAAATTCGATAAAAAGAAAAATTGGACAGAGAGAAATGTAAGTTTTATGACAGAATACGATGAATATGATGACGATATGAATTATATAGGAAAGAAGCAAACTCCAGCTGAAGTATATACTGAAAAAAGAAAGATTGAATACTGGTAAGATCTGTGCGTCCGGAATTCCGTTTTACATATACGCGCTTTTAAATCAATTTCCACACAAGGAATTAGGGTATATTTATACATGAGCTGAAATGTTTCATCAGGTAGAGAAAAAGCGGACGCACGAACCGTGCGTCCCTACATGAAATAGAAACAGCATCATTCCAAATATCGGAAGAGCCTGAAAAATATATTCCGCCTCAAAACGGAGGCCGGTGGTTTTTTAACTACCATTAGAAGTAATACATCACTAGTCCCAATACGCGGTGGTTAGTGACCGAATGCGTATTGATGATTTTGCCGTTGGCCGGATTGGTATCGCCGTACCAGGCCGTAGTCGGTACATATTCCACTCCGATTTGCCAGTGGGGGAGGTTATAAGAGAAAGCCAGGTTGAACGAACAGAGTTGGTCGATGTCGAGTCCCATTCCGTATTTCTCATCCGATACCAGCGCTTTGCTGCATCCTAGATTCTTGGTGTATCCGGCGTACAGATGTCCTTTCCAGCGGGTACCTACCGTCAGGTTTATCCAAGAAGTGGAGTGACGCATCGGAGTATATTCCTGTTCGCCGGTTGCCGGGTCGATGCGTGAAATGCCGTAACCTCCCAGCAAGGCTGTATGGTCCAGGCAGGAAGCCAGCAAAGTCTTGGCGGCAAAACGCCAGGAAGGTGCCTGGTATTGCAGGTGCGCTTCGCAGGAGAAGGTAGTCATCCGTTCATTCACCTTGAAACGTTGTTCGTTACCGGACGCGTCTGTGACGGTGGACGAGGTGCGTGGCTTCAGCGAAATCAGGTGGACACCGGCTCCGGCCAGCCACCGTTCTTGCCGGTAATCGGCTCCAAGGAAGAGTTCCGGCACACAACTGTTCTTCAGATAACTCTCGCTTGCCCCTTCCGGTCCGGAAGACATGTATTGAAGCTGCCACAGAGCGGAGGCTGTGAGGCTGAACCGTCCGACGCGCCAGGTAAAGGCGATTTGAGGCTCACGGTTGAACGGCTGGAAGGGGGCTCCGGTAGAGAGGTTCAATACATCGGGAACAACACTGCCAAACAACGGATGCCACGTCTGCCCAATCAGTAACCGGGTACGTTCCCAGTCCAAGGCTACGTAGGCCTGCCGGATGCGGAGCATGGTGGTACTGGCCGAGAAGCCGCCGAAATCTACTTCTACTTTGGCGCTCGTTTTTGCTTTTCCTATTTTCGGCCCCTGAATGTCGATGCCCAGACGGGTCGTGAAGGTATAGAAACTTCCGTTGGGCGTAGCATTGATGTCTTCTCCCCGGCTGTCGTAGTCGTGGTCCAGCGGATAGAGGTAGAAGTTTCCGTCTACGGGAGCCTGGTTGGCACGGGTATTATAGAACAGGTCGCCACGGACGAAACCGTAGAACTGGTAAGAGAAATTTTTCTTTTGGGCGATGCCCGGGCAGGCACAGGCCAGTGCTGCCCATAAAATCAGTGTCTTTTTCATGATGTTTCGATTCAGGTTATCGTTGTATTTGGATTATTTTAGTTGAGGGAGACTCGGACGATGCCTGTCCGGTTTTTGATATGGAAGTTTCTTTTTTATGCAATAAAGCCAAGATAATCTATCATATCTCTGGCATATTTTCGTTTATTCGGTGTTTTTTGTTGGTAAATATAGATTAAACAGGTCTTTTTGCGAATGTATAAAAGTTTTTTTATTGGCAAAAGAAATTTTTGAAAATGTTTTCTTTCACTGTGATTTGTAGTTGTACTAGTTATTGGGGAAGCGTTTTGTCTGAATTTGATTTTTTTTGATTGAAAAAGTTCAGAAGTCGGAATAAATGTTACCTTTGTAAAAAACTAAACGACCCTATGAAGACATTGAATCCTCAAATAATAGTTTTACTCTTATTGGTTGTGGGAGGATTTTTATTCCTTGGAGGCATAGTGGGGCTCAGTTCCCTTATTATCGCTTCGAAGGACTGTGAAACCACAACTGGTGTAGTCAAGAAGTATAATCGGAAGCGAATATATCGTCGTCGGAAAATCAGGTATGAAAGTGAGATGTTAATCTGTTATCCGACTCTGAAATATGGCGATATGTATGTTTATGAAAAGAGCCATAATCCGTTCAGGAAAGTGGGCGATGAATTGACCGTATGGTATTATCGGGACCGTCCCGAGAAAATCCGGCTTCCGGCTTCTGAATCTTCCTTGTATGGCACGTTGGTAGTTTTCGGATTGTTGGGTATTTGTGGTGGAGTCTATTGCCGAAAAGCTATGAAGAACGAATGAATAACTACACTTAAATAATCTCTCTTTATGAAGAACAGTAATTTTCTCAAAGCAATCTTATTGCTGGTGTGTGCCGTTGTGACAGTTCCGGCTATGGCACAATTTAATTTGAAAAAAGCTATCAGTGGAGCTACCAAAGTAGTAAGTGCGGCTACGTTGACCGATGAACAGATGACCGAGTACGTAGCAGAGTACATTGCCTGGATGGATGAACATAATCAGGTGTGTGCCGATGATAATGAGTATACTATCCGTTTGAAGAAACTTACGGAGGGATTGAGCGATGCCGATGGTATTCCATTGAATTTTAAGGTGTATTATGTGACCGATGTGAATGCGTTTGCTTGTGCTGACGGAAGTGTACGTGTTTTTTCATCGCTGATGGATATCATGACCGATGAAGAATTGCTCGGTGTGATTGGTCATGAAATCGGTCATGTGGCGCATCGGGATTCCAAGAAAGGATTCCGTACGGCATTGTTGACTTCGGCTCTGAAGGACGGTATTTCTTCGCAGGGAGGAAAGGTTGCTGCCTTGACAGACTCTCAAATCGGTGACTTGACCGAGGCGCTGGTCAATGCCCGGTATTCCCAGAAACAGGAGTGTGATGCCGACGATTACGGTTATGAGTTCCTGAAGAAGGCCGGTAAGAATCCGTGGGCGATGGCCTTGTCTTTCTAGAAACTGAAGCAGCTTCAGGAAGAAAGCGGGGCACAGGGTACGAGCAAGCTGAACCAGTTGTTCTCTACCCATCCGGATTTGGATTTGAGAATCAAACGGATGGAAGAACGGGCTACGGAGGATGGAATTGAAAAACCGGCATCGGCAACTACAGCGGCTGAATAAATTGATTACCGGGATGATAGCCAGAAATAAGAACAGATTTTCAGGCTGAGGTAACCGTATAACGACAATCCGGACAGATGAGTATTATCAGACTTGTTTGTCCGGATTTTTTATACAAGGGTATCTTCTAATGAGATTCTAATAGCGTTCTAATCTCTTTCTAAAGGGTTTCCGGATTTGATGTGTATATTTTTGTAGCGCAAAAGAAAAGTACTCATTTATAAAGGAAAGGAGGGGAGGAGTAATGAGAATGTCGAAAGTTCGTTTTTGTTGTCTGGTCATGTGTCTTATGAGGGGAAATTCAATGATGGGTGATGAGGTTGGTTTGACTTATACGACGGAAGTCCAGACGGATTTCAGGAAAGCCAGCAAGTGGGTAAATCTGTTACGACTTGATTTATCCTGTCGTTTGGACAAAAAAATTCGGTTCTGTTTTTCTTCCATCAGCATAGCTGAAACTTGTGAGGAATCTTTGGTCAATGACTGGCAGGGATTTTCGAACATCGAAGAAAGGAACCTGCCGTTCGCGCTGGCAGTGCTGGGGTTGGAATATAAGGGGAACCGCTCATCGTTGTTCTTGGGGGTAAGGAATGTAAATGAAGATTATTTCATTTCTTCTTGTGCTTCGTTTTTTACCAACAGTTCTTGCGGCATTTATCCGACACTTTCGGCCAATTATCCGTTGGCCAATTATCCGTTGGCCAATTATCCGTTGGCGGCGCTGGGATTGGATTATAAACTGAAATATAAGGACTGGACCATGGAGGTGTCCGTTTATAACGGAACCAGTTATCAGGCTTTGACGGAGAGAGATAATGTCTTTCGTTTTTCTCCGGATACCGACGGTATCCTGGGACTTTCATCTGTAATTTATCAGAAAAATGATAGCGAATATTCTATGGGTGCTGGCATATATCGTGGGGGTTGTGTCGGTAATGAAATGGGAGTGGAAGAGCCGTTCGTACAAGCGGCGCAGAAGAAAAAAATGACTTATGTTCTTTGGACTTATGCGGAGCAGCATATATATCAGAATATTTATGCCTTATTACAATATTCAGTCAATCCTTCTGTAGAGGGAGGTTGCAGAAGTTATGTAGGAACCGGAAGAATTGTGAGGGGAGACAAGGTGTCTTTCGGCTTTTTCCTTGATTACGCCGATTATACGACAGCGCATGAATGGGCAGGAGAGTTGTCATGCAGATGGGGATGTACTTCCCGCATGGCTATCCAACCGGCAATTCATGCTATCCGGAACAGTTCCGGTACTTATCTGGTTGGTTTGTTGCGTATGTATTATGTGTTTTGAACCGTTGACTGGAGTTCCCGACTCTTCAAAGAAACGGAAACTCCAGTCCTGAATCTGATACTTTCAGAGTTATTCGTCCATCGGGAAGCGGATACCCCATTCCTGACGGAGGCTGTCCAGCATCTGCATTACCCGGAGGGTTTCGGCATGAGGCATGGAGGCCGGTTCGATGGCACCCCGGCGGATGGCTTCGGCGGCTTCCTGTACCTGGTATTCGAATCCGGTAATCTGTGGTGGACAGGTATACCGGGCTGTCTCCTGATGGTCGGTGTTATAAACTACGGCCTGTTGCGGGTTGTTGATGTTGTCGATGACAAGGTAGCCTTTGTTGCCGGAGATGATTCCCTGGCGGTTGGAGGCACAGAAGGCGGTAGTCTGCATAACGGCCATGCGTCCGTCTCTGTAAGTGAATGTAATACTGTTCTGCATGTCTACTCCTGCCTCGTTCTTCATACACGTAGAGGTAATTTTTTCGAGGTCGTTTCCGAATGTCATGAGAGCGAAGTTGATGGGGTATACACCCAAATCATACAAGGCTCCGCCGCACAGTTCCAGACGCACAATCCGTTCTTTGTGGGCGATGGGATACCCCAGGCTGGCCGTCAGCATCATGGGTTTTCCGATGATGCCGCTTTCTGTCAGTTCGCGGATGGTCCGGGAGAAAGGCATGTAGCGTGTCCAGATAGCCTCGGCCAGGTACACCTGCTTTTCCTGCGCTATCCGTATCAGTTCTTCGGCCTCACGGGCATTGGCGGTAAATGCCTTTTCGCACAATACCGGTTTCCCTTTGAGCAGACACATCCGTGCCGCTCCGAAGTGATGAGAATGAGGAGTCGCGATATAAATCAGGTCGATGTCCGGGTCATCGGCCAGAGTTTCATAATTCCCATAGGCCTTTTGCGCGTGGAATTCACCGGCAAACAGTTCTGCTCTGGACAATTCTCTGGCGGCTACCGCATAGAGTTCCGCCTCTTTCATTTCCTGTAGGGTAGTGGCCATCTTCTGAGCGATGTGTCCGGCTCCGAGGATGCCTACTTTCAGTTTCTGTTGCATATTGATTGGTTTTTATGATTGGTATATTCTGTTTGCTTTTTGTTCTTTATCGAAGTCCCGCGGATGCGTATCCGCTGTCCGGACATGAATCAGCCTGTCTCTGGAAGAAGAGGCAGGCTGAAGTCAAGTGTTATTTCAGGATGATTTCCTTGATAATCGGCCAGCAGGTATGGTTGCCCGTCACCTGAATCTTGACCGCTTTCACCGGCTTGCCGCCGATGTCGGCCTTGGCCTGTCCCAGTTCGTCGAAGGTACCGACTTTCTGGAATTCGTTGCCGTCCGCACTGATCAGCAGGTCGGCCTTGGTGATATAGTCTTTCGAGTCGCCCGTAATGACTTCGATGGAGTTTACATCGGTCGGTTCCGTCAGAATTACCGTGAAGTAATGTGTCGGATTGATGGTGCTTCCTCCCCAGAAGAAGGAATTGGTCTTTCCGTCGAACGCATATTCCGGATGATAAGGCGGGTTCAGCGGAATGTTGGTATCGATGCTGGCCGGACGTATCAGCATCGGTTTTTCCTGAGTCGGAGCGAATTCCTTTTCATTCAAAGCATCGTCCTCGTAGAAGTTGATACCGATTTGCTTCATTACCGGATAGAAGGCCGTGATGCGGCGGTAGAAGTCGTCCCAGTTGCGGGCAGAAGGTTCGCACCAGAACACTTCCGACAAGGCGGCCAGACGCGGGTACAGCATCCATTCCACACGGTCTTGCGTAGCTACACGTTCTGTCCACAACGCACCCTGTCCGCCTTTCACGAGCGGTGCCTGTTCCGGTGTCACCTGGTCGGTTATCGGGTCCCATTCATAGACCTTGCGGGTAGAGTTTCCGGCATATCCCCAGTCGAGGTAACATCCGTGTTGCGGACACATCACTACCGGAATGCCCCGTTCCAGAGAGGCCTTTTGTGCTTTCAGACCGTTGTCGCGCCATACGGTCAGCATGTCTTCGGGAGTAGCGGCATGGCGGTCGTTGATTTCGTCCCATCCCACCATGGTCTTGCCTTTCGAGCGGATGTACTCACTCATCTTGCGGGTGAAATAGTCCTGTATCTCGCCGGGTTCCTTCATGCCTTCTTTTTTGTAGAGAGCCTGACACTTCGGACATTTTTCCCAAATGGCGGTCGGAACCTCGTCGCCTCCCAGGTGAATGTATGGCGACGGGAATATCTGGATGAGGGCATCCACTACTTCCTGTGCGAAACGGATGGATTCCGGATTGCCGATACAAAGCATGTTCTCGTTACCGCGTTTCCGCTGGTTGATGGGGAGTTCTTCCGGATAGGCTTCGAAGGTACCTCCCTTGCAGGAGAGTTGCGGCATGGCGGCCAGCAGGGCAGTGCTATGTCCCGGCAGGTCGACTTCCGGAATGATTTCAATACCGAGTGACTGGGCATATCTTACCAGTTCCTTCAAATCGTCTGTGGTATAGTACTTGCCGGACAGGTCTGGAAAGTCTGGATAGAAGGTACCTTTCTCGGTCAGTTCCGGATACTTGTCCATGGCCAGACGCCAGGCGTTGTTGTCGGTCAGGTGCATCTGCAGGGTGTTCAGCTTGAAGAAAGCCATTTGTGAGAGGGTTTCCTTCAGTTCGTCTACCGTCCAGAAGTGGCGGCTACAGTCCAGCATCAGTCCGCGGTAACCGAAACGCGGCTTGTCCTGAATGCTCAGTACGGGCAGTTTGTTGTCTTTGGCGGTCAGGATGAGCTGATGGAGGGTTGCCAGCGCATGGCTGATTCCCTGTGCATCCTTGGCCTGTAGGGTGATTCGTCCGCTTTCGATGTCGAGGGTGTAGGCTTCATCGGTCAGCTGGTCGTTCTTGACCAGCGAGAGGGGCGCGTCGATGTCGCTGATGGTGAGTGAAATGCCGGCCGATTTCTGCAGGAGTCCGGCGAATGTCTGAGCTGTTTCGTTCCATTCGGCCGGAGCTTGCATCGTACGTAAGTCTTCCAGCGAGAAGGAACCGTTCTTGATGGTGACAAACTGGGCTTTCGGAATCAGGTCCACCTGCTCTACCAGTTTCCCTTCGCATCCGGTCAGGAACAGGGAAACGGCGGCTGCCAACAAGGGGAGCATAGTCAATTTTTTCATCATAGTGTATAGGGTTTATAGGTTGGTATGTATCAGGGATTCTGTTTATCTGGTCAGACAAATTTAACAATAAATCGGGAATAATTCTTCTTGCGGATAGGGAAAAATGGGAATACTGACCGTTTCCTTATGCGATACGTAGAACCGGTTCATGTTTTGCGGCATAAAACATGAATTTGTTCCGTGAAAAACTTGGAGACCCTTGGATTGGAAAGTTATCTTTGTGTATAGGAAATCTATAGATTCCGTCGGGGTTTATATAAACGCCGACGTGGTTTACATAAACACCGTTGAGGTTTATATAAACCACGTCGTGGTTTAGAGAACTTGTCGGGACAGGCGGGATTTTTTTGCAAGGATATTTACTTTTTCTTTTTGACGCCAAAAAGAAAAAGGTAACAAAAAGAAAAACCGCCGGCTTCCGTTTTGAGGCGGCTGCAAAAACCTTTCCTTCGGAAAC
>ERZ780034.371-NODE-371-length-17715-cov-2.75997_pt1 | contig 17715 bp, 14 predicted proteins | sample MGYA00511855_ERZ780034 | MGnify/ENA primary metagenome ERZ780034 (study PRJEB29588, sample SAMEA2148024) | human gut metagenome | biome: human gut; feature: human-associated habitat; material: faeces | place: Denmark | collected 2008/2010 ...
CGATATAATTCTACACACTGTCTTTTGAACTTATAGCTGTATTTCATTAAAATACCCCCAATACTGGGTGTCCAGTATTGGGGGTACATATCACCAAGCTGAGGAAATGACGGTTTTATTTCTTTTATTCGCTATATTTTCTATACGCGGTATGATTGGTGCAGCCGACAATGTTATTGATAGCAAAGCCATGCTTGAGCGCAGCAGTGACAAATTTCTTTGCCTGCAGTACCGCTTCCTTCATGCTCAGGCCGTTTGCCAGACCTGCGGTAATTGCTGCCGAGAAGGTGCAGCCCGCTCCATGGTTGTAGGAAGGATAAATTTTCGGCACAGCCATTTCTGTGAATTCCTTGCCATCGTAAAAAATATCAATAGCGGAATTGTCGCTCAGACGCTCGCCGCCCTTGATAACAACGCTCTTCGCACCGGCAGCAACAATCTTCTCTGCTGCTTCCTTAATCTGCTCTACAGTAGTAACCTCCGGCATATCCGCAAGATAAGCAGCCTCCACGGTATTAGGTGTAATAACATCGCAGCGCGGCATCAGCAGCTTTTTGATAGATTCTGCCGCATCCGGCACCAGAATCAGGTCACAGCCCTTGCAGACCATAACCGGATCAATAACAACGTTCTGCAAATTGTACTTATCAATCGTAGCTGCAACCAGTTCTACCAGCTCAGCACTTCCCAGCATACCGGTTTTCATCGCATTGATGCCAACGCCTTCAATCGCTGTCACCAGCTGCTTTTCTACCAAATCCAACGGCAACGGAAATACGCTGTGCTCCCAAGTAGTAGGATGCATAGTAACAATGCAGGTCAAAGCAGGCATACCATAAACGCCCAGCTCCTCCATAGTTTTAATATCCGCTTCCATACCGGCGCCGCCGCTTGTATCGCTGCCGGCAATTGTCAATGCTTTATTCATCAAGGTCATAAGACACACTCCTTCACTTTAATAATGTAATCATTATAACCTATCGACTGGCATCTGAATAAGCTCAATTTATGGATATTTAATATAGTCAGATAAAAGCTTTGCAAACAAAACGCCCTAGAAACATAGCAACCTATTTATGTTTAGAATGTATAAGTATAGGTCACATGCACCATGCGCGGCAGGCAGTAATACTTGGTAGCGGAGCCCGGATTGCTTACGATATCATCCCTGTCGAAGATATTTTCCACGCCAAGCTCTACACTGCTGCTCTTATCGAACTTATAGCCGGCAATAAAGTTTACCGGCAGCAAATCGCCCCAGCCGCTGGCTCTGTCCGTAGTAAACATGCCTGTCAGCGCAGCATTGAACTTAGCATCATGGTATTTGATGCCGGCATTGTATTGCTCGCGTGCAAATTTACGCTCCCATACGCCTTTTTTATTTTTACCCATAGGATTGCAGAAATTAGCGCCCAGAGAATAGCTGTATTTGCTGCCGAAATCCTTCTCATAGGTCATTTCCAGACCTTTGTTTTTAAAGGACATATTACGTGTCACATACGGATTGGAGCTGGTTCCCTTGCCTTCGTACTCAATAGTATCCAAATCCATATAATACAGAGCGGTTTTGAACATGCTTGTGTTTGAAGTCTTTTTATAACCGAACTCATAGGTCCAGCCTTCTTCAGGCTCCAGTAAAGGATTAGCCGCAAAGTTGGCACCACCGCCGCCGTAAATCTGGGTAAATGTAGGCATCTTAAAAGATTTTGCCGCATTTGCATATAAGCTGCTGTTGTTATCCAGCTTCTTCAGCAAAGCAAACTGCGGAGTAAAAGCATTGTAACGCTTATTGGCCTCTACAACAGTTTCACGGGCACCTACGGTAGCAGTATAGCCTGCACCAAGATCCTTGGACAGCTGTGCAAACACAGCATAATTTGTTCTGAATTCGTTAATCTTCGTACCGGGTTTAATGTTTTTTGCTACGGTAATATCATTTTTATAGGAATCACGGGAAACCGTCGTACCAACAATAACATCACCGAATTTACCGGTAATCTGCTTTTGCAGATCAAGGCCTATGGTATCAAAGCGTAAATGATCGGACTTGGTCCATTTAGAGCCCGTAACATTGTAAGTCTGATTTCTGCGGTTGCTGCGGTTATAAAACAAATTGGCACTCACGCTGTCATCCTTATATTGTAAGCGTGAAAAATCATCAATATAGTGGTAATTCGCATCCTCGGTAAGCTTGCTCCAGGTTTTGTCATATTGATCATAGGAATACTTGCTGTCATTGTGCTGATGTGAAAAACTCCAATTATCATCAAACTTATAGCTTGCGGTAAAGGACTTTTTGTTTAAATCATTAATCTGCTTATAATTACTGCTGTATCCCTTCATCGGGTCACTCTGCTCCAGCGCTACTGCAAAATTCAGCTTGTCGGCATTCAATGTCAGTGCTGCCTTCTCCCTGCCGTATTCACCCTTAGTCAGAGATAAGGTGTTGGGCATTTTCTTTTTCGTGATGATATTGATAACACCGGTAGAAGCCTCGGAACCGTAAAGAGTAGAAGCAGCGCCCTTAACAATTTCTACGCGTGCAATAGATTCTACAGGAATGGAATCCAGATAATAGGTTTCATTGATGTTGGCAGGAACACCGTCAATCATTACCACAGTGCCTTTATTCGCACCGCGCATCAGGATTTTTGCGTTCATACCGCCAAGGGACTGGATGCCGCCATAGGAATAGGTAGTTACGCCGCTTTGCAAACGCAAGGCATCAAAAAGATTAGCAGCACCGGTTTCAGCAAGCTGCTTCTGTGATACGGTTGTAACGGAAGCAGGCGTATCTACATCACGCTTGCTTTCACGCTGCGCGGTAACAACCATCGTATCAAGATTGTATGTCTGCAGGCTGTCGGCAAAAGCCGGTACCGCAAAAGATATATTCGCAGCCAACATTGTGGCTGCCAGTAAAAACGTGGTATTTTTTCTCATATATATTCATCCTCTCATGTGCATAAAACATCTGCCAAATATAGATTTATAGCACTTTTGACGATGCTTGTCAATAGGGTTTTGTAAACCTAGTTAAAAACAAAGCTTACAGAAAAAGTAGTAATTTTATCTATTGCTTAGGAAGAAATAAGTAAGCGTCAACAATTGTCGGCTAGAAAAAATCTGCGCAGGCTTTATGTCTACGCAGATTGTATAATAATAAATTGTACGATTAGTAAGCCGTAATCTTATTTGACGCTTACTTTATGGTTAGAAGCCATTTTTATCCTAAGCTTAACTATTTCTTGTTTCAGGAGAATAAGCACGTAATACATCTTCATCAATAATTAATTGATTGTTTTCGATTTTACCATCCATATAAAAAGCAATATTTTTCAGCTCCTGATACGCATTTCGCAAATCAGAACCAGATGGTCTGGTATTTGCCAATTTTTGCTCCCACACCTTTTTTAATCCAGCATCACCTGTATTCTCATATATTTTTATTGCTTCTTTTATTTGCCTACGGCTAATTTCCAACAATTTTGCATAAAGGCCTGTCAAAACTTTATTGGCTACAGGTTGTTTGATATGCTTATCTTTTTTAAATAAGTTAGCGAGCATATACTTACCGTTTTCCTCAGTAGGATTATCCATAAAGATATGCTCATCAATTCTCCCCTTACGCTTAACTGCTTCATCAATAGTCTCGTAATAATTGGTAGCTGCCATAAAAAGAATTTTAGAGTCCTTGTTACGCAAGCCTCCCTGATCACTGAGAAAATCCAGCAACGAACCTCTAATATCCTGGCTAAGCAAAGAACCTGCTAAGGAATCAAATTCATCAAAAAACAGAACTATGCCTTTTGCCTCAGACATGATCTTAGAGAATTGGATAGTACGGGAGAAAATATCTGCTAACTTTTTAATTGTGTCATTAGCATACAAGCTAACAAAATTTTTGCTGACTACCTTAAAAAAGTAAAAACCAAATTCTCCTGCAACCGCTTCTGCCAACATACTTTTAGCATTACCAGGAGGACCGTATAACAAAGTACCCTTACTGATTTCCAGGCCAAAATTCTCAAATCTGAGCTTTTCGTCTTCATTGTAGGAAATATATTCAGCTTTACGCCTGATTTTAGTTTTTATATCGTCATAGCCAATAACATCTAAAAAGAGATTTTTGATTTCACCCGGAGTCTTGCATTCAATCAAGCCTGTTCTTTGAATCTCTTCAAATGCCTCTCGTTCTTTTTTGCCAAAGCACTCTGCTATCAATTCATTATCGATAGCATCATCTTTTCCTAACTCGATACTTACTAAATTAGCTTTTTCCTTTAATTTTTTTACAAAATTAGTAATATCGCGTCCAGCCATTTTTTCGGATTTCTCCAGCATATACTCTTCATAGCACTTACCCTTAATGGAGAATCCTAAATTATCCTCGAAAATTAATCTTCTCATTTCCTTATCAGGTAAGCCTATGGTAATAACTTCCGATAAACGACTCCTTATAGCGCTATCTACCACATCTACTCTGTTCGTAGCAGCAATGGTAAAGATTTTCTGCTCACCAGTCGTTGCGCCATCTATTTCCTGCAAGAACTGATTAACCATATCAAGTCCAAAGCTGTCTCCCTGGCTTCCCATATTTCTGCTAGGAAATACTGTATCAGCTTCATCGATAAATAAAATAGTTGGCTGATTAGCTCTTGCTTCTGCAAAAATACGCTTTATTTTGCCACTGCTTTGTCCAACATATTCTCCCTTAAGATCACCTAAAGTAGGAGCCATAAAATAACATTTTTCTTCATTTGCAAGCGCCTTTACAATCATTGTTTTACCAGTTCCAGGCGGTCCTGTTTAAAATAAGCCTTTTCTGGCTCTTTTGGGAGAATCCATGAATTTGTCAACAGAAGCTTTTATACTTGCTTTCGTTTGGGAATCTAACCGTACATCCGCCAATTTAACTTCTTCAGGAATATTTTTACTTATACTATCTTTAAAATCCTCAAATACCAAAGAAACCTTATTTTTAGCCAACACAGCACTCAAGATACGCATACAGTCAACCAATGATTTTTTACCAGCACTAAGCGCCTGTGTAACATCCTGCAGTACTTTTAAATCTAAATGATAGTTATCATTTGTTTTGCGCAAAAGGTATCTCAAATACGTATATCGAATCTCCAAAGCACTCGGATTCCCGATAAAAGTCTCTTCTTGTTCAAAGCCATATTTTTTTATACTTTCAAAGTCTTTGATTGTAGCTACAACAAGTAAATTATTTTCCTTGGCCCATTTCGTCAGTATACCAATCCAGCGCAAATCCTGCTGTGCATCGTACATTTTGCTGATCCATTCCAAGCCCTCTAAAAGCAGTACTATTTTTTTACCCTCTTTTAGCAGTTCGCCAATTCTACCCGTAACTAGCGCTACATCATGACCTTTTGTCGCATCTTCAGCTTCTTTCTGAGCTTCTTCCTGTAACTTATTATCAGTTCTATTGCCCTTTGCATTTGCAAAACCACCTCTGCGTTTTGGAGCTTTTAAATCTTTAAAATCTATTTGATCAATTTCTCCATCCAGGTTTTTCTTATAATAAGAAACAGCTTCTGCAGCATAAGAGCAATGTATCAGAAAATCGTATTTTTCACTATTTTTTTCGTTTTCCTTGCGCAAATAATATGTCTTTAAACTATCCGCAAGATTAAGCACACCTTCCAAATAATTATAGAAATAATTATCCTGAATACCACTACCTGTAAGGAAATGTACTATTTGTCCTTTTTGGCGTTTCTCTTCAATTTTATCAATAACTCTATGCTGTATCTTTACGTCATTCTCCATTAGTACTCAACTCCCGCCGGTAACATCTTGGATAATTCTCTCAATTTGGCAATTATTTGCTCATCACCGATATTTTCTTTTTCAGCCTGTAACTCCTCATTGATTTTATCAATATCGCCTCCAAGCTTTTCTTTTTCACTTTTAAGACGCTTTAATTCGTTATCTTTAGCAGTTTTTTTCTTTTTCAGTTCATCGATGTCTGTATTCTTTAAAGCACTTATTTCCTTGCTTATTTTATCTAGCTTATATTGTAATCTGGTTACTTCTTCCTTCTGAGTAGCCAAATCCTTCAGTGAAGCCTGCTTCTCTGCTATTTCCTTATGCAAGCTCTCTACTCTTTTTTTATAATCCTGAAAGGTAGTAGTTATATTAGGCTTCTCTACTTCTATACGGCTGATAACATGCTTAACAGAAGCAACTATATCGGCGCTTTCCTTAAGCACGTCAATAAAATCAGCATCAGTTTCTTTGGCATCTTGTTGATAGAAGGCATGCAAAACATGCTTGGAAAGCGGATACAGCCTTGCTAAATTCTTTACAATGGCAGCGTGTACATTTACTTCCTCTTCATAAATTTTTTGGGCTACCTCGTTTCCCCTCTCTTCATCAAAAAACCATAAAAGCTCTTTTAAATTATCCGGGTTATTATATAATTCTTCTAATTGTAAATCGGCTTTTTTAATTCTACTAATGAAAGTCTCTAATTTCGGTTCACTCGACATTTGTTTCATCCCTCCATTAATTTAGCTTTGCCCGCTGCTGCTCATTAGTACCCTGAGCCTGTACACTTTTGGCATACAAAATACTGTTGCCATTTTTAGTTACATCAGTTACAGGAATACCAGCTTCTCGTAAATTTTTTACAATTTTTGGCCACGTATTCTTGCACGTTCCACCAACAGCTTCTGTATGGTCAATATCTACTATTACACGGCCATCTTCATCGATGTTAACATTATTGAAATCAATAATTTCATCACCGGCCTGACAGGTTATGCGAAATCCCTTGTCAGGGTTACCATCAATAATTTCGTCGCCAACGTCATACCCCATATCGCTCATAATATTATACAACTCTAAAGCCAAGCCACTTTTCGCCTTTATACGTTCTGAAAGGTTAGCTGCAAAGCTGTTTGCCTCAATAACAGTATTTTGAGCTTCACTTAATACTTGTTTGGCTTCAACAAACTTTTCTTCAGCAAGAAGTTTTTCGATTTTGTTCATACCGGCATTATATTTTATTTCAAAGTCTGTCTCTACGTACTTTTTCAAAAACTGGAACAATGGAAGCTGCTCACTATCCTCATTGCCTAACGCACATTCATATGGATCTTCAAACTGCTCCGCTGTCATCTCTAACACCTGCTGCTTTAAACCTTCAGCATCAGCTTTCTCCTGTTTCCACTGAGCATATTTTGCATTCAAGCTGCCAACAAATGCTGTTACTTTTTCGTAATATTGACTAAAGCTGTTCAAGACCTCTTTATCAGTCATTGCATAAAATCTTTGGGCACCTTTTTCTATATCACTATATTCAGCCGCCAAAAACTTCTCAGCGATTTTTTTATCAATACCAGCTACTGTATCGCTAATTTTTTGTCTAAAACTGTCACTTTCTTGTTTCTCTTTAGCAATAATATTCATTTTTCCGATTTGCTCAGCTATCTGTTGTGCTTCACTATTCAACTTATTTAATCTGTTTAACTCTGCTGTAGCCCCATTAAGATTTTGTACAGCAGTATTATAAATATTTTCATAATCGGCTCTACATGCTGAATAAGTATTCTTTACAGCAGTAGCCTCTCTATATTCATTATCACAATAGTCATGCTTATACGCAATACGTGCTCTTATATCAGCAGCTTTATTATCCGCTAACGCTAACTTACTCTTTACTTCTGCCAAGCGTCCTTTAATATCTTTTGCTTTAAAATTTACTATAGCTTGTTTTTTTATATCTGCCAACCGTTCTTCTTCCTGTTTTAATTGCGAAGCAAACATCTGTTGAGCTTCTTTGGTACCCTGAATCTTTTTCTCTAAAATAGTATGCTCCAGGTTTTGTGCTTTTTCATAAGTGCTCTGCGTCTTTTTTTCTAAATCATTGATTTTAATGTCATACTTTTTATCAGTATCTTTACGCGCAGTTTCGCCCATTTTTAAAACACTAGCTACTTCAGAGCCCTTTTTACCACTCATTTTATATCCTCCCTTGATTTATTTAGGTAAACCTTTTGCAAGTTTTGCCAAAACTTTTCATCGAATCCTTTTTCCGGAATTCCTACCAAAAACAAATCGTCATTTTTATAAACGAATTCTACAGAACGATTATGTGTATTATTGATTTTTTCTCTAAAGGAAATATATTTAGAAGACAAGAAATGTATAACCTGATTATCTGAACCACGATATATGGTATTATGATTCAATTCTTCCACATATTCTCCATCGACCAGTAAATCAATATGACCTAATATATAATCAACATCTGCGTTTTGCATCTCACGCAGCTGCTTTAATGTGTAACCACTATAAATCATAATATCAAGCTTACTATTTTCTTTGATTAGTTTAACCAGCTTTGCTAAAGCTTCAGCCTGCAAAAAAGGTTCTCCGCCACTAATCGTTATGCCCGTAAGACCTTCAACGTGAAGGATATCCTGTTCTAAAGCAGCTACACTTTTCCAATAACCATTTTCAGACAAAGGCTGTCCTAAGGGGTTAATGCAGCCTGGGCAGCGGCGTTTACACCCCTGTACCCAGACTACATACCTGACACCAGGACCTAAAACTTTTGTCTTTTCCTCTTCATGATTTAAATAAAGCATTATATATTAGAGGCTTCAACTATAGCTTTCTTCATCATATTGCCGTTGTCTCTGTTGAAACGCGGAACATAAACTTTAGCAGCAAACTTTCTGTTTTTAGCACCTGACGGATCTGTTAAATCCTCTTGTTCATTCTTATTAAAATCAGTTTTTACAAAGTCTTGTTCAAAATTCTGCTCGCCAGGCAACGTGAAAATATCTACTTCGATATTATTATGTTCACGATAATATTTATTTAAAAGGCTATAAACAATTCCCTCTTCATGCTTCAAAGGTTCTTTATTTTCTTTCTTGGCACTCTTGATTTGCTCATACATATCTCCGGCAATAGTATAGCTTTCGCCTAAAACCTCTGCCAATTTCAGCATTGAAGACTTTTCTTCATCGTTTATACCACGCTGCGAAAGTACATCCTTAAATACAGGGCAAGCCACAAAAGCCTTATAAATTTCATGATAAGGTTGTAATAGAGCGTCAACTTTTGCCAGTTCTCGTTCCAGTCCTTGAGCTTTTGCTTCGCTTGTGCTCAACTGCGTTGACAACTTCGCTGCTTCGGCTTTGCTGTCGGACAGTTCTTGCTCCAGTCCTTCGGCTTTTTCTTCGCTTGCACTCAAGTCATTTGACAGCTTCGCTGCTTCTGCTTTGCTGTCAGACAGTTCTTGCTCCAGTCCCTGGGCTTTTTCTTCGCTTGCACTCAATTCAGTTGACAACTTCTCTGCTTCTGCTTTACTATCAAACAGTTTTGCCTCCAGCTCTTTGCCTTTTGCTTCGCTTGTTCTCAAGTCAGTTGACAGCTTCTCTGCTTTTTCTTCGCTATCGGACAATTTCTTCTCCAGTCCTTCAGCTTTTTCTTCGCTTGTGCTCAACTGCGCTGACAACTTCTCTGCTTTGACTTTACTATCAGACAGTTTTGCCTCCAGCTCTTTGCCTTTTGCTTCGCTTGTTCTCAAGTCAGTTGACAGCTTCTCTGCTTTTTCTTCGCTATCGGACAATTTCTTCTCCAGTCCTTCAGCTTTTTCTTCGCTTGTGCTCAACTGCGCTGACAACTTCTCTGCTTCGGCTTTTTTATCTGCTAACTTTTGCTTAAGTTCATCAACTTGCAACTCAAGATTTTTAATTTTTTCTTTTTTTCTACCCATTTCAGTCTCCTGCATAGCTAACTGATTCTGTAAATTAGTAGCCTCTTCCTTGGCAATATAAAGTTCTGCCTCTTTGTCATCTAATTGCTTTTGTTTAATACGTAATTCATTAACATCACGGAGATGATTTTCTTCCAATGTTTTTTTCAAATCATCAACATTAGTTTTAAGCGGAGCTACAAGTTGATCAACAGCATTTCTCAAATAAAGCAAATCTTCCGCAAGAGAAAGCTTAGCAGCCTTTGCAAAATACAAGCTAAAGTTTTCCTCTAATGCCGTATTTACTGCATCTTTAATAAGCTGTTCTACCTTCTCTTTATCCAGTATTTTTTTATTAAGCTCCTCTTTTGGCTTTACTTCACTATCACCCATACTAAAATTACCTCCAGTTCTGATGTAAGTCCAAGATAAAACTACACGTTTTTTAATAATTAGCACCTCATTTGAGCTTGATAAGCTTGCTTTCATCAACAGCCTCGTCATTCTGTGGACCTTCTTTTTTCGTACCCAATCTGTATTCAAGCGTATCTTCAGAATTAATTCTCAAATACAATCTGCTCTTGCCATCATCCTCATCGTAATCATCGATGTCATGCTGCAAAGGTTTAAAGCTATCTCTCTGCTCAACGGAGCTGCCTGTATACTCTAATTGCGTACATTCATTGTCCGTATCAATAGGATTAGCCATCACCCAATCCTGTGAAGTAGCATTTTTGGCAATAACGCAGACAAATTCATCATTTTTGGAATCCCTATAGCCAACATGGAACTGAAATGGCGGTAAGTCAGCGTTAATTCTGATTCGGCTGTCATCAACATAATACTTGCTTAAATCCAACTGACCAAAGGCAACAGCAGTCTTTTCGTTAATCTTATACTCTGCACTCAAACCATCATCATTTTCTTCTTCATCAGTACCTTTACCGATTCTCTGGATATCAGCACCATTAAAGAATTCTTCCTGCTGCATAGTTTCCAAAACGTATCTTTGTTTCGATGCATTGCCAGCCAGGAAAATATGCACATCTTCCCTACGATAGTCTTTACCGAACTCTTTAGTAAATGCTGCATCCATCTCCTGAGCAAAATTGACTACAGTTTCTTTTATTTTGTCCTCCAAAAAGTCATCTATGCCTGTTACTTCAAGCTCTAAATCAGAAACTTCTTCGTTATCTACATTTTTTAAAGTTACAATAGCGCTAGATGCATCCGGAGCAATTTCGCCAAGCACATTCTGCATATTGTTGTCAATATCATCGCTATACTTAAATAATCTACCGGCAATTTTTTCTTTTAAGATATTGACGTTAGCATCAGCAATATCATCAGCACCATAATTTTCTCTAATCAGGCCATCAAATCCATCGGGTTTTAGCTCTCCATCAGGCAATGCAAAAGGAATTTTATTCTCTTCAATTTTTTCTCTGTTATCTTTATAGATTTTATAAGCAAGCTTATGAATAAGCTTTTCACCACCAATAGAGCTATCGCCACCCAAGCCTAAAATTTCAATAACAGCATCTTGCTCTACATTGTCTTCTTCCCCGGCTTCACGGAATACGCCATACACAAAATCCATTGTGCCGCCGCCAAGATCGTAGACTGCAAACTTCTCAGCAGTATTAGCAGCAAGCTTCAACTGCTTACCAACAAAGGCACCGATACAAGCCACCGGTTCAGAATTTTCCATTTTTACGCTAACAATGCTTTTGCCCTTTTGATTAACACCCTTGCGAATATTTTTTGGCAAAGCGCGCATAAGACCATATTCTAACGATGTGCGAATCTTTTCTTTTACCTCGTTATCAAATTTAACAGGACAGGTAATATTATACTTTGTATATATTCTATGGCCACTAGGATTATTGATAGCACGGCCTAATAAATAACCATAAAAAGCTATCGGATTAAACTTGCTGTCAGACTCTTCGTCGATACTATCTGTAATTTTTATAACAGTCTCTCCCTTGTAGGGATAAACCTTTTTTTCAACGTCTCTTTGCAAAAGATACGGAATCATCTTCAGCTGCGTTAAAATAGCACGCATCTTTCTGCGTCCATCCTCTTCGTCCACTTCCTGGAAAACATCCTGTACAGTGTAACCGGAATCATAATCTGCACAATCCACATCAACGCTATCGCTTTTGGTCACAAAATATGGCATGTTATGATTATCTTGCGACCACTGCTTATATAATTCATCCCAATTATAAATTAATACATTGGTCGGATTCTCGTATTTATTATCAACAGCCTTATTGTCTGCATCTCTTTCCAGCTTACCATTGCCAGACAAAGTAAATAATTTTGCTCGGCCATCTGCCTTAACCGCAGCACAGGTAGAACTCGTACCAAAGTCTATAGATACCGGATTATTATCAATAAGTTTATTTTTACCTTTTTCATTCAGGCCTGTCTTATAAAAGCAAATTTCTACAGGATAGGAATATACATATTTATAGTCTCTACGGCTAACATGTAGCGTAAACCGTCCCTGGAATTTGCAGTAAACAGTATTCTGGTTTTGCATCAAGGCACCATATTTATTAGTATTCAAGAAAACATAGTAAGCATGTGTTGCTTCGTTATAGCGGATTTTTTCTTCAAAGTGTTTGGGAATATCTTCGCCTTCAATTTTATCCCAATAGAAGGCAGCCTTAATCTTTTCGTCGCTGCCAACCTTTCTCTGTGCTCCTGCTCCGTGAAGCTGTGCATCCAACCCGTTAATATTAATTTCCAGCTTACGCAGTCCACTATCAGCCCATAAGCCAACATTTTCCGACAGCAACGTATTAGCAGGAATACTATCATAGCCAAACATTTCCTGTTCAGTAATATCACAATAGTTCATTTTGGGAAAATCATTCTCTTGGAGCTCAAAATACTCTTCCGGCAAAGCAGCAAAAATACTGTTGCGTTTCTGCATTTCATATTCTTTTGCTTTAGTCTCGTCATCTACATCATTGCTCACTATATACTTAAAATAATCGTAATCACTAATGGTTTCCTGGCTAACCTGGCTTTCCCAAACCACAAATTGAAATTCTTCCGGCTCATTAAAGGCATTTAAAGAAAACGGTATCATTATTTTCTCTAACGGCTTGCTCTGCAATCCTTCCTGCTCATAAACATTCTCTTCGCCCGATTTTGCTTTAAAGCGCAATTGCACCTTCATAATTCTTCTAACGTCATTTTCAGTACTCGACATCATTAATCTCAGCTCCTATTCTTAAAATCTGTTCTTCAATATTGTGATTATATTGAAGTTGTTTAGTGAAATCTGCCAATTTATAATCATTGCCATCTTCAGACGCTTGAAGCCAAACCTGTTCTTGCTTCTCTACAAGCTCTGCTTTCAGTTTCAGATACTCAATGTACTGCTCATAAAATTCCTTACCACAATAGGTTTTCTGAGCAAAAACCTTTTTAAACTTTTCATCTTTATCCAAAACCAGCTCTAAAGCATCCATATACGCAAGCAAGACATTAGCCTGCACATTACTGCTGATATCTTTGCGGAAATCATTAATAAGCTTTTTGAGTTTGGTATCAGTTATTTCCTTTACTTTTGTAGCTGAACTAAGCCACTGTAAAAAATCACGGCTTGCAATTTCAAAAACTCTCGCCATATATTCCAGCTTATTGTAAGCAAACAGCGAAATGCTATTATCAGCTACGGCATACTTCGTTAAAAACTCAAGATACCTGCTACGATAAAGAAAATTTTCCAAGCATACAGGATGCTGACTGGTAATAGCAGAAATCATCGAAGTGTTTAACCTTCTAATATCGCGTAAAAATTGTTTAAATACATCACACGGCTGATTGGCTGCTAATACATCGCTGTAAAATTGCTTTTCATAGTAGCCATAACGTTCCCACTGCATACCATTATCATAACGAATATATATACATTTATCCGTCAGAAGTAAAAAATCTTGTTTATTTTCCGCGCTTTTCTCACTTTCATATAAGTAAATAGCAAAAATCCTCAAATTCTCACTCCAAAACTTTTTCTCTTTTAAAAAGTCCAGGAATTTTTTTACTGGAAGATATTCTTTTGCTAAACGCTTCAAATTCTTTTGCTCACATAATTGTTCGCCTATAATATAACCTTCGTCTTCACTATATTCTTCTATACTTCGCATATATTGATTACCTAAAAGATCAATTACAACACGATGTAAGCGAAAGCTATAAGGAAAATAGGTACTCTCCTGCGTACCATTAGCTACCATGTCTGTATATATTATTTCTACATCCTTTTCGCTCTCAGTATCTCTGATGCTTGGATACAGAACAGCATCTTCTACATCCACTAAATTCACAATCCATCACCCCCCAATAGCTATATACTGCTTCTCATCAATTGCAGCATTACTAACTGCTGCAGTATCTTTAAGGTCATTTACCTCTGTTGCTTCAGCACCTTTAAGGACATCTACCTCAACTGCTTCAGCATCTTCAAGCTCCGCTGCCTCTGCTTCTAAGCCTACTTTAGTAATTTTGATATCTTTTTCATTTTTTAAATATTTTGGGTAAATTATGCCACTAATAGTCATTGCCAAACCTCCATAACTACTTATTATCTGTATTGCTCCAAAGCAAACGTATTTCTACGCGTCTATTTTCTGAAGCCATGGGATTATCCTTATTCTTCAATCTAGTCTCACCGTAACCGGCAACACCAATACGACCGGAATATTCAGCACCCACATGTCTGAGCAATGTATTGCGTACATTAATAGCTCGCAATGCAGAAAGCTGTATATTACTATCATAATAGCCGCCAATATTAACGACATTATGTACAGCACTAGGATCAGTATGCCCCTCTATTAAAATCTCCAGATTAGGTTTTTCTTTCAGATAAACTTGCAATTTTTTAGACATTTCCTCAACCAGATGCTCTGTATTGCTATTTAGCTGAGCACTACCCTGATCAAAAGTTACCGAAGTGAATTCCAGAACACCGGATTCACGATGCACTTTTACAAGACCTTCTTTTTCGTATTCTTTTAATGCAAGATTAATCTGGTTCATCATTTCCAAGCGTTGTGAGTCCATGCTAAATTTAGGCACAATGGAAGCCATAATAAATAGCAATAACAATATCAGTACAACACTTGACAATAAATCAGAAATTGAAATCCAAGGATTACTTTGCTGTTTCATTATTTAATACCGCTCCATAAATTTCTAGGAATAATTCTTCCAACTCCTCCATTGTTTTTCTTATCTAAATTACCGGAAGCCTCCTCCTGCTTTACTCCCAGATTCTCAGCCCAGCCTTCTAAGAGTTCATTTTGCTTCACAAGCAGATTGTTAATATTGTTTAGAGCTTTTGTCTTTTGGGCATTATTAATTGCCTTGATAATTCTGCTGACAAATTGTTCTCTAAGCTCACTGTTTTCCGCTGAAGCATTCTTTATATAATTACTAAGTTCAAGCAGGTTTTCTGAGCACTTGCTAACATTAACATCCACACTTGCCAGGTTATCATTGAATTCTTGTTGCTTGCCTGAGAGCAAATTTAATATTGAAACTATTTTATTATCATAACTTTGCTTATTATTATTCAGTTGTCTGATAATAGTGTTAATGTTAGCAGCAGCATCTTCATTCTGCTTTTCAACTATACTCTGGAACAAATCTTTATTACCGGCTTGCTGGGTTTGCAGCAACTGCTTTACTTCTTCCAACGTATCCTGCAACAATTTCTCATTCTTCAATTGCGTTTCATTAATTGACGCTACAAGCTTAGTATTATTTTCACTTATCGACGCTGAATCTTCAATTAGTTGCTTTTGCGTTTTCTTGAAGTCAATAACAACATTTTGCAGGGAACTCATTTTTTCGTCTGTTACATTCAAGGTTGCATCTAGCATATTAACAGCCTTATTAATTGTGTTGTCTAGGGTATCTACAGTTTTGCTGACTGCTCTACACTGACCTATGGTTTCATCAGAAATCATACGCAAATGCTTATCTAAAGCTTCTCCAAGTCTATCCTGTGTCTGCTTAGCATACTCGTTCTCATTATAAATAAAACGTTGCTCCATAGCTTTTACGCTTTCGTTAAAGCTCAATACAGCATCTCTATTACTCTCATTAGCCTTTTCCTGCGTATCCTGCAAATTTTGGATAAATCTTTCCATCTGGCTATCAAGATAATTTTTTTGTGTTTCCAAATTATCCTTGAATTCTACAAGCTGCTGAGTTCTTAACTTGTTTTGAGCATTTGTTTCGTTAGCAAAATTATTTACATTTTGAGTAAACTGTTCAGAAATAGCTCTATAGTCTTCTGTTAAGTTCAAAAATTTTTGCATACTGTCATTCATCGAACTGTTATAATTACTGAAATTATCCTGCATAGTCCGATTAAACTTATCAAAACTTTGCTGCATAATATTAGCAAAACCAGTCATATTAGCTTGCATCATAGCGGCAAAACTATCCATATGCTCTTTTGTTAAATTTTGCAAGCTATCCATATTATTTTGATTTAGTTGCTGAGTTTCTTTTTGTAGCTCAATTTGTTGTTCCAGCAATCCGTTCTGTTCATCAAGAGTTTTATGTATACCAGCCTTGACTTTCTCATATAACTTTTCGTGCATAGCACTAACAATATTTTCTTTAAACTCAAAGTAGGTATTAACGATTATTTTTTGAAACAAAAGAGAGAACATTATGCCCCAAACGGAAGTCTGAAATTTGAAAGCAATAATGCCTAACACATCATTAAGTTTTGCAAGTTCCACTGTGTTACTTTTCAGTAAAGCTGCTGCACTTTGAATGGCTACACCCAAGCCTAAGAAGGTTGCTAAGATACCAATACTTACAAAAATATTCGGTATCTGCATAACCTCATTTTCTATCCCGGAAATGGCAGCTAATTTTCCGCTAATAAAAGTATGAGGATTATATTTATCCTTACATTTATCAAATTCAGCTTCCATATTCTGTTCTAATTCCGTAATAAATAATTTGCATTTTTTTACTTTTAAATAGCCATAAATGCATAAAATGATAAATACTATCAGAAAAACCACAGCTAGTGCAGCTTCTGGTACAAACAAAAAATTTACGGTTTTTAAAATCAAATTATCCATAATACACATCCTTTTATCAAGTTAAATAAAAAAGCCAACCGCCAACATTCGTTACCTTCAAACGCCCAATCCACGCAGGCACATTCTTCAGCAAAACTCATAGCCAACGATTGACTTTTAAATAAACCTTCCAATTCACAGAAACCATCCCCTTAATTTGTATTTAGCTGCATAAGGCTAAATCTGCTGATTATCAATGCAACTATAAAACAACCGGTAAAGCCGGAACTTTGAAAAAATCCTCTTAAGCCTTTTTATCTATTACTTGCGGCCTCAATTAACACATTTATTATCATTAAATGCTTTCTTCAACCCCATCCATCAGCTCGCTCATAGTAATACCCAGCTTCTCGGCAATCTTCATTAGGGTTGAAAGTGATACGCTTTTTGTATAGCCGCCATTTTCAATCCTCGATAAATACTGCGGCGTAATGCCAACCTCTTCTGCAAGCTTTTCCTGTGTCATGCTCTTCAGTTTTCTGTAAAAAACGATTTTAGCACCTATTTTCTTATATCTTAATGCAAACATTTAGCCATCACTCCTCTTACCACTATATTATCGCACATTCTTAATTTCATATCTTTGCACAATTGTTTCATAACTTTACATATAGTTTGATTTTCATATTTTGTTTTTTGGAAGCTTGGTAATGTACTTACATCATTATTTATTTATGCTGCGTCTCATTCTTTTTCCTGCATAAGCCTCACAGGATCAACCCCCAAAGCCTGCGCCAGCAAAAATATAGACTCCATATTAAACGGTCCCTTGCCGCATTCAATGTCTGAAACGCGCGCTCTTGACATTTTGGCCTTCTCCGCCAGCTCGCTCTGCGTCAGACT
>ERZ780034.389-NODE-389-length-17246-cov-4.84288_pt1 | contig 17246 bp, 19 predicted proteins | sample MGYA00511855_ERZ780034 | MGnify/ENA primary metagenome ERZ780034 (study PRJEB29588, sample SAMEA2148024) | human gut metagenome | biome: human gut; feature: human-associated habitat; material: faeces | place: Denmark | collected 2008/2010 ...
GGCGTTTTTTCTTTTTGTTATCTTTTTCTTTTGGACGCCCAAAAGAAAAAGTAAGAAACCTACAACTCCAACACCGCATCATACTCCAACGGCAAATGTTTACCGATAGAAGTAACGATGATACCGAAGCCCTGTTTGGCAGACTCTTCAGTCAGGATACGGGCCATGAGCCGGCCGTTCCCGTCGTCCAGGTGGCTCACCGGCTCGTCCAGGAAGATGAAATCCGCAGGCTGGCAAAGTGCCCGGATAAAGGCTACCCGTTGCTGCTGGCCGAACGACATGCGTCCGATAGACTGGTCCCACTTGTCGGCAATGCCCAGTTCCTCAAACCACCGGCGGATTTCCTTCTTGTCGCGGAACCCTGTCAGGTTATTCTTCAGCTTCACATTCTCCCAGGCCGTCAGTTCCGTAAAAAGCCGCAGCTCCTGAAAAAGCATACTCAACGAGCGTTTCCGCAATTCTACCCAATCGGCCACACACAGTTTCCGCACGTTTGTCCCGTCGAAAGCAATGATGCCCTGATAATCCCTCCGGTAACCATACACAAAGCTGCACAGAGACGATTTTCCCGTACCCGATGCAGCTTCAATCAAATAAGACTTCCCTTTCTGGAAAGCCACCTGCCGGTGCCAGATGTCGGACACGATTCCGTCACGTCCGGCAAATACTTCCGGCAAGGTCTGTTGCAATTCTATTGTATTCATAGCCTTAAAGCGCATTCTTCAGATTCATCAGATGGACAGCCACCAGCGCTGCCGTTTCCGTCCGTAGCCGTGATTTTCCCAAACTGATGGGCTGGAATCCCGCCGCTTCGGCCTGTACCACTTCCTCGGGACTGAAGTCGCCTTCCGGACCAATCAGTACCAGCGCATCCTTACCCGGTTCCAGTACATCCTGCAGCAACGGTTTCTCACCCTCGTAGCAGTGGGCTATGAACTTCTGTCCTCCAAATTCCTGTTTCACGAATCTCTGGAAATCCGTCAGCTCGTTTACCACCGGTTTACGGGCCTTGAGCGACTGTTTCACCGCCGAGACCACAATTTTTTCAATCCGTTCCGTCTTGATGACCTTCCGTTCCGAGAACCGGCAGTTCAGGAACGTCAGTTCATCGAAACCGATTTCCGTGGCCTTCTCTGCCAGCCATTCCATCCGGTCCATATTTTTGGTCGGTGCCAGCGCCAGATGCAAATGTCCTTGCCAGAATGGCTCCTGTTCAATGGTTCCCGTCACTCTTACCTGACAACGCTTCCCCGTTGCGGCACTGATGACCGCCCGATAGAAATACCCTTTTCCATCCGTAAGCATCACTTCATCGCCCACTCCCAGCCGGAGTACACGCAGGCAATGCCCCGCTTCCTCCTCCGGCAGTTCCGGACTTGTCGCGATGTCCGGTGTATAGAATACATGCATGTATTTAATAGTTAAAAATTAAAAGTTAATAGTTAATCGTTAAAAACGGAGTGTATGTTTTCGGGCGGGCTGCCCCCGCCCCTACAAGAAATAAAAAGCCTTGTCAACTCGTCAACGTACCACGCCACTCAGTTTCAGACCAAGGTCCACCCATTGCTTCAGCACATTGGTCTTCGCGTCGTTCGATGCGATAGTCAGTGTAGCATGCTCTGCGTCCTTGGCCTCCACAGTCAGGTAACTGAAGTTGTCGATTACCTGTCCGGCCAATCCCCGGCTGTATCTCGGTACTTCAGAAAGAATCAACGGACGGATACTTGCCACACTCATAGCCATAAAGAAACGTTTACCGCTTACCTCATCGGCCCAGGGTGCCTTAACCAGACTGTTTCCTTTTACCCCTTCGTTCAAAAGCAGCTTGTCGTTGGTCAGATAGAAACGTTTGTCACGTACCCCTATGCAGATGGCAGTCGGTCCCTGTCCCATTCCGAACTGTGCGCCGTTGGACAGTTGCAATTCATAGCTATCCTTGCCAACCGGTACCAGACGCATAGAACGTCCTGCCATCGAAACAATCGGTTTCAGCTGACTTATCAGATTCGACAGGAAATCGGCATTTTTCACCTCAGCAAAGAGTGATATCTGCGGAATATTCTCATCCAGCATGTTCATACCCAGTGTTACGGTGCCGTCTACCGCCTCAAACAAAGGTTTCAGGTCAATATCGAACGGCATACTCATCAGCATGGATCCGAATACTTTCTGTTTATCCAACTGTTCGTACAGTTTCGCTCCGTTTCCGCGCATAGCCATCCAGCAGAAGGTACTCTCCGGATAAGCATCCATATACTTCGTATTCAGCTTGTCCAGGGAAGCCATCTGTGTTTCTGCCATTTTCCTGAGGTCCTCGTTCTTATAGATAGTCTGTATGTCGGCTACCATTTTTCCGTTCTCGAAACGGGTCGCTGTCAGCATCCGTATATCGCTCAGCTTGGCACCTTCCGGCAGGGCAGCCTGTATCATCGAGCGCAGTTCTACCGGCATCAGGTCCAGACTGTTCACGAAAGCCACATCGGCATTAGCCTCTGCCATCGCCTTGTATTCACTGGTCGCGACGAACGAGCGTTCCGCCGGATTGTTCAACCAGTCCTTCATCAATTTCTTCATTCCTTCGCTTTCCATGCGTCCGGCGCCCATCAGCAACACTTCATCCGTAAAGGCTACTACAAGCTTCCCGCCTTCAGTCCACGAAGCCCCGTCTTTTTCTTCCAGTTGTGTACACACCTGCTGTCCAGCCAGCACATCTACCAGATCATGCAGCTTGTCACTGCTCTGTACACAAGCCACAATACCCGAAGTTTCTCCATCCGGTTGGATAAAGAAATAAATCGGTTTCTTGAAATCGATACCACTCTCGCTCGGGTTATTCAGTATGTTTTCCACCACCTTTGCCTCTTCAGCCGGAAGCCCCTGAACGACATTTTTCTTCAACTTATCCAGAACCGTCTGGTCCACAGATTCCGTCAGACCGCTTTTCTGTACCAGAGATGCGATCTGGAATGAACCTACCACCGAGGCATCCTGCGGGATTACCCGGATGTACTCACTTTTCTCCGAACAAGCTGCCAGCAATACCAGTACCACCAGCAACGCATAATTCCAAACATGTTTTACCATATCTCTCGCATTTTTATTGTTCCCTATTCCTTTCTTTCTCTTCCGCTTCGCGGCGCCTGATTTCATCCCGCAATTGTGAGGCCCGTTCGTAATCCTCCTTGTCCACAGCCATCTGCATTTCATGTTTCAGCGTATCCATATCCACCATATTGATAGAAACCGTATACACCGAGCCGTCCGGCGAAATATTCCGTAGCTGTTCGCGTTCCAGCACCTCGTCCAGCACATACAGCGGAAACCCGTCGCGCATGGAGAGCGAAATCACGTCCGTCGAGCGTGCGTCCACCCGAAAGACACTCCCGTCTGCCCGCTGTATATACAGGTCGGCGTAATAGACTCCGCTCTTTACGGCCGAAATAACCCCTTTCACCGGTTCCAGCCCTCCCTGTTTCAATACATCCAGCATCAGTTTATGTGTAAACGGCCGGGGCGGACGATACCCCAACTGGGCAATCCGGATACCCTGCGCCTCTACCGCGCCGATAATCAGTGCCAGTTTCCGGTGTTCCCCTTCTGTCTCTTCCAGCACCAGTGCAAAGGCATCCGACGGTTTCAGCACCGTCGACATGTCCAGCACCCGCACCGGTATCTCATTCCAAGCTTTTTCCATAACTTTCTATTTGGTTTCAGGCACATGCTTGTAGCGGAAAACGATGGCAAACACCACTGCAACGACCAAAGCATATGCCGCAAAGATAAACCATGCCTGACTCCATCCGGCCATCTGTGGTTCCGTACTGTTGAAATCCACAAAACGGTTCACCACCGCCTGTGCGCTCAACGTTCCCACCGTCGCACCGATACCGTTTGTCATGATGATAAACAGTCCCTGTGCGCTAGATCGGATAGAGATATCTGTCTCCCGGTCTACGAAAAGCGACCCCGACACGTTGAAGAAGTCGAATGCCACCCCATATACCAGCATAGACAGGATAAACATCCACACTCCGCTACCCGGATTTCCCAAGCCGAAAAGTCCGAAACGCAACACCCATGCCACCATGGCTATCAGCATTACCCGTTTGATACCGAAACGGCTCAGGAAGAACGGAATCAGCAGGATGCAGCAGGTCTCACTCACCTGCGAAAGCGAAATCAGCAGGTTGGCATGTTGCACCCCGAACGTATCAGCATATTCCGGAAGAGCCTGGAAACTCGTAATAAACGGATTGGCAAAACCGTTGGTAATCTGTAGTGAAACACCCAGCAGCATCGAGAAGATGAAGAAGACAGCCATCTTACGCTGTTTGAAGAGCAGGAAAGCGTTCAGTCCCAACGCTTCCACCAATGATTTCCGGGCACCTCCCTTACTTACCGGACAACCCGGCAATGTGTTGGCATAAAGCGCCAGCAGCAGTCCCCACGTCGCACAGGTGAAGAACTGCATGTAGTTGGCCTGGAAACCCAGTAAATCCACCATCCACATGGAACAGATGAAACCGATGGTTCCGAAAGTACGGATGGGAGGGAAAGCCCGGATGGTATCCAGACCAGCCTTCTCAAGCGCGGTAAAGGCCACCGAATTTGAGAGTCCCAGTGTCGGCATATAAAAAGCAACGCTGAGCGAATAGAGCAAAAAGAGCGGACCGAATGCCACCTCGCTCCCCGCTTCCATGGCATAATAACCGGCTCCTCCCATGAAAAGGGCGGCCAGCAGATGGCTCATTCCCAACAGGCGCTGGGCAGGCACCCAACGGTCGGCAATGATGCCCAGAATAGCAGGCATGAAAAGGGACACAATTCCCTGCATGGCATAAAAAATACCGATGTGACTTCCCAGGCCTACGCCAGCCAGGTACGTCCCCATCGAAGTCAGATAAGCTCCCCACACAGCAAACTGCAGGAAGTTCATTACGGTCAGTCGGATCTTGATGTTCATAGGTTCGTCAGTCTATTATGTTTTTCTAACCCAAAGATAGAAATTATTTTAGAAACAAAAGGAAAACATTGGAAAAACTCCCATAAAAAAACTTCCTGTACGGTTCATTCAACCTGAACCATACAGGAAGTGCTCATCGGGGTACTGGCAACGTTTTATTTCAACGGAACCAGAATCTGTCTCGTATTTTTTGCATCTCTCCAACTGCCGTTTACCCAGACAGGCGCACGATGCCGTTTTCTCCAACTTTCACGGGTTTCTGCCGAAGGCGAAGTCCGCAAAGCCCGAGATGCTGCATAATTGCGGCTAACAGCATCAATTGACACAAATTCCTCATAATCATAAGTCCAGCTGCTGCCTTCAGACAGCTCCATGATGACCTGATAAATCCGTTCACGACTCGGTGCGTTGAACGGTGAATCGTTGTAACGCATCATACTGTTTTCCGTCGGACGGTAGGCTCCATATCCATAAAGGTATGCCCCCTCGTAAAGGCCCAATGCTTCGCCTGCATAACGGGCATCACTCAAGAAACGGGTCCATTTCACGGTTGCGGCATCATTCCGCCAATCTACATTGGCCCCCCATTTCCAGTTGTTCCAATCATTATCCATCTCATTCCGTTCACTTTGTGGCAAAGTCTGATTTTCATAGCCATACTCCACGTATTCATCTTTCAGTTTACCTAACCCATGGCCACAGACCTCGTGATTCAATACATCATTAACGCCTTCCATCATGAAGCCTACATAAGATTTGTCGGAATACATGATAGTATAGCTACGTCCGGAACAACCCTTGTTATAGATGACCGAAACCATCTGATACGGAGCTGTTTCCAGACCTGCAACTTTTTTTGCATACTTAAAACAGATATTTGCATCCTCATTTATCCGATGTTCGGCTCCCTCTACAAATTCAGCATTCGGTGATACGACCTTCACCGCATAGACGTTGAAGCGATTACGAAAACTTCTGAGCGGTTCGTAGGCAAAATACTGTTCCATTGCCTCTTTCATTTTCTGTTCATACAATCCGCCCGGTTCCATATCCTTATCTACAAATGCTTCTCCCATAAAGACAAGGTTGATTCCCTTACCCTGCGTAGCATACTGTAACTGTACCACTTCACCGTCGCGTGAATAGTCTGTAGAAGTATAGAGTTCCACTTTACCCAGTCTGTCGGCCAACACCTGTACCAGGTCATCACGGTTTTGGGTAATACTCTGGAATATCACTTCCTTATTCTGGTCTATCAGGAAAATAGTCGGAGTAGACGAAGAATACAGCTGCGGGATAGTGTTTTCACCCGTATACTGGAAGTTCTTCCAAGGAATTTCATAGGTCTCCACATAATTTCTGAGAGTTCCCATTTCCTCCGTACTGTATCCGATGATTTCAAAACCTTTCTCATGATACATCGTATACCAAGGTATCAGCTGTTGCTTCATATACATATCCGACCATGGACAGGAAGACCACCAATGAAGAACGGCAGTAAGCTTATTATTGGCATATTCTTCAACCGACGAAATCTGATTATCATAGATATCGGTTACCGCAAAGTCGGGTGCCGGCAGTTTTACTCCGGACATATCAAAACCTCCTTTTATCCATCCGCTCCACAGGTCCTTCCATCTCGGATGGGTTACAATCGCTTCCGGCAGTCTGCCTGTAAAGCCGTTTCCAGACAAATCAATGTATTCCAGCGCATCCATCCATGCGACGAAGGACTCGGGTATGGTTCCGGTCAGGTTGTTATACGGCAAAGACAAATATCTCAGTTGCGTCAGGTTACCCATTGATTCCGGCAGACTGCCCGACAACTGGTTGTAGCCTAAATAGAGATTTTCCAATGCGGTCAGATTTCCCAATTCCTCAGGAAGCTCTCCGACCAGTCCATTGTCCACAAGACTGATATATTTCACACGCCCGTCCCAGACACTTACTCCTGCCCACTCACTCAACGGCTTGTCACTGCACCAGTTCGCGTTATCCTTCCAGCTACTTCCACCGGTAGCATTGTAAAGCGCAATCAGAGCTTCCCGTTCCTGCTGTTCTATCTTGTCGAATTCGTTCTCATTAATAGACAGATTATAGACATGTCCGGCCTGGAAGCCCCCTTTCGGAGCTTTTCTTTCAATCAGGTTGTTGTCGATGTTACCATCCTGATCATGAATGGAGACAGTTACAATATTGTCCTCCGATGTAGGCAGTACAGCAATATAACAAGTAATGATTTCCTTATCGGCTATATCTTCCGGTTGAAAATAATACCACAGATAATTGTAATATTCCTTGACCGAAATCGTACCGTCTTCCAGATTATAAGAAGCAATCTGGTCTTCCGGACTTGAATAGGCTATAGGTTCATGTGTATTGATAAACAGACCTCGGGCATTCTGCAACAGTTCCGTACGGATGTTCAGTTTCAGATAAGCGAACAAGTGCGAGAAATGCAGGTTCACCGCTCCGCCTTGAATCTGTCCCTTCGCATACATGAAATCAAGATTCGGGTCAGGAAGACCGTCCTGATAGCTCTGTCCGAACAGATACGGAAGCGGCACGTACGGATAAGAAACTTGCGGAGAATAATAAGAATGATACGGATAATAAGCATAAACATCATCTCCCGCTTCTCCTTCCAGACTGTTATTTACCGGCTGGAAATCTGTCTGTTTCCCTTCCGAAACAGCCTTGTAGCGCAAAGTCTCCGGCTGTTTTCCTGTCAGCAAACCGATTTCATCATTCATCGCCCAAGTTACAGAAACAGCCGTTTCGCCTACCGTATAGGACGTTCTCGACGGTGTATCCACGGTTCCGGTCACCTTGATTTCCCCACCGGTATCATTGACCAGTCTTTCGTCCGTACAGCTGAATACGGACGCCATCAGCACAAACAGGCTGATATAAATTCCCCATCGTTTCATGGCTCCTGCTGATTAATAATACAACGAATCCCAGTCATCAATCGGCATGTCATCAACGCTACCGCTACCGGTAAGGACACAGATACACCCTTCACCCTGTAATTCTATGACGTTACATTCTGGAGATTCATACGCCATGTGGTTTGACTGCTGTTTTTCATTCATCAATTTTTATATAAAAAAGAACAAGACAGGAGAAAAACAGAACATTTCCTGGCTTTATTCCAGAATTTGGAATTCTCTCTGTTTCTCTACACTTGATACAAGGTAAAAGGTACAACAATGAGGTGGTAATAATATTCTCAAGATTCCCGTTCAATCCCGGTATGACAAAGAAATCCGAAAAGGACTAATCAAAACCCTATCATCTAAATAAAAGCAGAAACCAGAAAAGCGAAGAATTTCTATAGCCTGCAGGCAGACATAAAAAAAGGGAATCTTCCCAGATTCCCAATCTTAATTAACCTTAAATCTAATACCATGAAAAACATGGTGCAAAGATAGGTCTTTTATGTTATGTAACACAATATTCAAGCAAAAAAGCGTTTGCTTTTCACATTATTTAAGCTTTAATACCTCTGAAAACTTCTTGCAAACCATTTCTCCCGTTCAGAGACCACATCGAAACACGAGCATTACTGCCATTGAGTTCTCTCTATATTCCGTCCACCTCACAGCTGGTTTAAGAAAATACTGCATCACATAGCATTCTAATCTTAAGACATCCCTATTCATTATAATCCAGACATTCCAGGCAAGTCCTCATCCACCCGGTAGCAAACTTTTTAGAGAATAATCTTGATGAAAGCTGTCGGAATATAGGCTGTGGCCACCAGACATACTCCCGGAAGTTCTATCACTACCCGTTGCTGCCCTGACACTCTGGCCACTCTTCCCTCAATACCGGCAAAATCACCCTCTATGATTCTTACTCTATCTCCACTTTTATAATGACAATGCTGGGGTTCCACCAGACGGATATGTTCATTTCTGATATTCGTCACACGGATAAAATTCATCATGTCCTGATAACTGACCGTCAAAGGAGGATTTTTTCCGGATTCACCGACTCTGAAATGATTGTAGTAATAAGTCAGAAAGTGCAACTCAGGAGTATGCTTCACATAGGTCTCCACTTTCTCAGGAGTAGCATATACAAAAAGAAAATTGGGAAGCAGAGACGCCAGAATGCGTTTCTTCTTCCCATTACAGAGTTTCATCACATGACGTACCGGAAGGTAGGCTTCCGTACCGTCACCCGTTATAAAATTGTATGCCTTGAATTCTCTACCGTAGGTGACCCTCAAGACGAACCATTTCTTCTTTGGGTCAGGAGCATATTCTACCGACACCCCATCCGGTAAACTCCGGTTCTTGAGGGAGACGTCGGAGGTAAGTCCGGCGTTTGGAGGGGGTGGGTCTTCCTCTCGTTTTTTATTCACATTAGACAATGTGTTCATGGCTGAAAACGCCTGCCAAATCCCTTTACCTGAAGATAACAACCCCGAAATTCCGGCTATTATCCAAAGCATGGAATTTTAAATTTTGTTTCAAACTTAACAAAAATAAACAAAAAGAAGAAGACTGGATTCCCTCATTACTGACTATCCGGCTTTATAAAGCGACTATTCATTCAAATTCATTAACTATCCGGTCAAAAAAAGTAAAATTGATTTCAGGAGAACCGTTAGGATTTCACGCTAAACAAAAATTATCCTGCTGTTTCAGTTTCCCACTTCCGGGCATAAAAAAAGGGAATCTTCCCAGATTCCCAATCTTAATCAACTTTAAATCTAATACCATAGAAAACATGTACAAATAGAACTTCTATCCTATAAGACACAATATCCAAGTAAAAAATCGTTTGCTTTCTACATTATTTAAAGTTTAAAGCTCTCTAAAGACTTTTTCCAAGCCATTGCTCCCGTTCGGAAGCTACATCGAAACATGGGCACTGCTTCACCCATTCCTCGGGCTCCACCACTCCGTCACCGTCCAGGTCCGGACTCAGGTCACGGTGCCCTACAATTTCACGGATCGGGTAATCTGCAGCGAGCACCCGCACCAGTACGCGCAAGGAACGCTTCTGCAGGTCGGTACGGGTATCAGCCGCCATTCCCTGCGCATCCAGACCCCCTTCGTAGCAGATCCCGATACTTGTAGCGTTATAACCTTTTGCATGAGCGCCCACCCGCTCCACCGGCCGCATCGTACAAATCTGGCCGTCACGGCGGATGTAATAATGATAACCACAGCCATTGAATCCTCTCTTTCTATGCATTCTGTCCAGCTCGGCAGCCGAGAGCGGGCGGTCCGCTCCCGTTGCCGAACAATGAATCACTATCCGGTCAATTTTTCTCATTTTCTTCCGTTTTATCATGCTCTATCCGATTTCTTCCTGTCAGCACACAGACCAGGCACCGCAGGACCTGCATCAGTATCCATCTAATCCGTTGCGTCATTTTCATCAGTCGTTATCGGGTTTACCATCATACACCAGTCTCGTCGGTCTCTTCTTCGTCAGTCTTGGTTGTTTTCGCGCTCACCCGCTGGAAGGAGAGATTCGAGATGGCACTCTTCAGCGTCGTACCCGGTCGGAAGAGGATACGGGCCTTCGTAATCAGACTGTCATTGTATTCCTCGGCCGTAGTAGCTCCCTTACCGCTCAGACTGATCTGCAGGGAACCCAGGTCTCCCAGGCGGACAATCTCACCTCCCTGCAGTCCTTCACTCACCACATCTTCCAGTGCCGTAAGTACCGCCATGGTATCGGCTCGCGTCACGGTACAGGCTTGCTGGATACGCTCGGCCATTTCACGGATACCCATCACGCCTCTTGCCTGCGCTGTGGCATAGAATTTTCCTGCTACCTCAGGTTCTCTCGGGTCTACACGTTCTACTACTGAATAAGTCACTGCTCTTTCCATACATCCAATGTTTTTAATTGTTTATAATAAGGTAACTGGTAACCGGCTCTTCTGGAAACGCTTCCGTTCCGATTACAGTACAAAGGTAAGCACACCATTTTCTCCGCAGTCGGGTTGCGTCCGTATCTGCCCGATTGCTACCACCTTCAGCTGCCTTCCCGCATTTCTGTCCGTGCTCCCGGAACCAGATGCCCGTTGCCATTCCGGTCCATTCCATTTTTTCCGCTTCACTTTTTCACGGAAAAAAAAGTTGCAAACAAAAAAAACGCTACCTTTGCCGGCGTTAACTAATAAAATTGAGCCGATGACTATTGTAAAGAATTTCCAGGAGCTTGAAAATGCACTGAAAGCACATACCTATAACATTGAAATACCGGACGAACAATTGGGAAATGCCGTAGTTCTGGCCGGACGGATTCAGAACGAGACATTGGACAAGGTAATCCTGAAACGCCTCCCCGCAGACGCCTCATGCAGAGTAGCTATAGGCAGAGGCGTAGTCATCCGGGTCGGCAAGGAACTGGCTGACGAAACCCTGCAGACACTGGGACTGTTTGACTCCTACCGTACGGAAGTCGACGTAGAAGATGTAAAAGTACGGAAAGTGAATCTGTATTACAACGCGTAATGCTCCTGCACACCGAATGCTTCAACCCCTACCACACCAATTGCTACTTCCTCACCGATGAGGAAAGCGGCAGCACGGTAGTCATTGATCCGGGATGCTACTTCCGGCGGGAACGGACCCGGGTACAGCACCTCATCCGGCTGAAGGGCTGGCATATCACACAGGTACTCGCTACCCACCTGCATATCGACCATGTATTCGGAACACATTTCCTGACCGAAACTTACGGCTGTCCGTTTGGAGCCTCTCCGTCGGACAATTATTGGATCGACCGGGCACCCGACCGCTGTCGGGAAGTCGGACTGGAAGTCCGTATGCCTTTCGTCTACCCTACTTTTTATCTGGCGCATGGCGATACTGTCCGGTTCGGCAGCGAAACCCTCTCGGTTCTCAGCGTACCCGGACATTCTCCCGGCAGCCTGGTATTCTACAGCCCTACAGCCCGCTGCCTTTTCTCCGGCGATACCTTGTTCCGCAACGGTATCGGACGTACCGACCTTCCCGGAGGCAACCGCCGGTTGCTGATAGAAAGCATCCGGCAGCAGTTACTCTGCTTTCCGGATGATACGGTTGTCTACCCCGGTCATTACGAACCGACCACAGTCGGAGCGGAAAAGGCAATGTTTTTTTAATATTTTCCTACGGCATGCCCTGCCGGTTATGTCCTGTCACAATAACGCCGGATATCCTCTTCTGTCAGATTCAGCTGTGCTGCTATCTCTGCCACACTGAGTCCTTGGCGGGACAATATCTGAATCATGTTACTAATCAGACTGTTCTGCAGCTCAATTTCCTGGGACTTCTGCTCAATTTCCTGAGACTTCTGCTCGATTTCCTGAGACTTCTGCTCAATTTCATGGGACTTCTGCTCAATTTCCTGGGACTTCTGCTCAATTTCCTGGGACTTCTGCTCGATTTCCTGGGATTTCAGCTCGATTTCCTGAGACTTCTGTTCGATAAGCCGTTCCTTCTGTTCGATCATTTTATCCTTCAGCATGATAGTCGTATCTCTGGCCTCTATCTCCGACAGAATTTCATCTTCCACCTCCATGGCCCTCCTCACTTCAGGAGCGATGGCGGCTTTCATAAGCCGTCCCACTATCAGACGGCCATCATCGCCCAAAGACTCTTCATCCAGTTCCATCAGATGCTCGTCATCCTTCAGGCAATACTCCTGATCGAAGACCTGAAGAATTTTCTCCAGACGGTTCCTGAGACGACCCTTCAGATACGGAATCTGGACGATGACACTGTCATGCGTCAGGCTTTCGATGAAAGGATCGGGAACACCGTCGGTTATCGGATTGGAGTTGTAATCCAGGTAATTCCGTCTCACATAAATGACAGGCTCTTCCAGATCGCCCAACTTATGACCCAATATATAAATAGATACAATCGGAATACCGTACCCGTTCGGATTCACATCCTTGGGCAACACATTCTTCTTATCCAGGTATTGGGTACCCAGATACTGCCTGAAACGCAACGTCTCCGTCGTGAGCCAGGTCTTCTGCAGCTCGATGAGAATCAGCTGGGTGCTGCCGTCCTGGTTACGGACGGTAGCCGCAAAGTCTATCCGAAGCATGGAGATACGGGTCTGCATCATTTCCGTATATTCATGGGGCTTCATCTGAAGGTCGATGATGTCTTTCTGCAGCAAAGCGGAAAGCAGAATCTTCGCAACACGGTCGTCTTCCATCATGTACTTGAATACGGAGTCGTAAATGGGGTTTGCTATCAGTGTCATGGGCTGAATCTTTAAACAATTAGTGACTGGCGAATATACGCTTTTTTATCATATAACGCAACAATTGCTGTTTTTTACCCTCAATAACCTTATTCAGCCACGATAACGGTATCAGATTTATTACCAACCGGATTTCAGACGATTCCGGCCATGCCATTACTTTATCTTCTATGCACATAAAAAAAATTCCAGAAAAGCCTTTTCTCTATCAAAAAGAGAAAAAAAAATCCAATTTTTCTTGTTCTTTTGCTAAAAAAAGCATTTCTTTGTGAGAAAACCTAAAAAACACAACTATGAAAACAGAAAAATCTCAACAAGAAACGTATCAGGCTCCTATGGTACAAGTCATCGAAATCGAAGTAGAACATGAAATCCTGCAAGCCAGTGGCACAGACAGTCCCTATTATGATTGGGGAACAGATTTATAATCAATTTCGAACAAACTGAAATCGGACCTATGAAAAGAAGACCTATCACCGTATTGGTCGCCTTGCTGACAAGCGCAATCCTGTTTCAGGCTTGCCATGACGACCTGACCGAACCATCGGCGCAGCAGCCCGCCGAAACAAACGAGGAAAGCCGGACATTACCCGAAATCATTACCTTGAATCTTTCCGCCGATACGGAAGCAGACTCTCGTCTGGCATTCATGGAAGGACTCGTCGAAGGAAAAACGACGCTGACCAGTACCTGGAGTGCCGGAGACGGATTCAACATTATCGGGACCACCGTCGAAAACGGATATCTGTATGAGAATTCACAATGCTGTACATATACCCTTATCGACGGAGAAAACACGGCAAAAGGGACTTTTCAGGCCACCTCAACCACTTTCTCTTCCCCCTACTACAGCTTGTATTACCCTGCTACAGTAAAATCGTGGGGAGATTTTGCATATCGTTCCCTGGCCGATCAGGTACAGTCAGGCAACGGCAGCACCGCTCACCTGAAAGATTTCTATACCTGCAGACATGCCTATTTCAACGATGTAGAAAAACTGTCTTTCCATGCTTCAGAAAATTTCTACCAGACCGGATGTTTACGTTTTAACCTTAGCGGTTTCGACTCTGAGATAACTCCAACAGCCATCGAGCTCAGCGTAGTTGACGAAAACGGAAATACCCTTGCCGGAATTCTGGAAAGTCATGTAGATGTATATTCCGGTAGGGAAGAATCGCTGAAACTGTCCTGTGCAAATTTTTCTCCCGCTTCTTCCATTACCGCCTACCTGATGCTACCGGCCTACGACATGGAGATACCCACTGGTTGTAGCCTGCGTGTCACCGTCAAACAGGATGGGAAATCTCCTCTTCATGCCGACAAGCCTGCCGGCGGAAAGACTATCCGGGGCGGACTGCTGAATACCCTGACCGTAACCGAAGGATGGGAAGAGCCGTATGTATCGACTGATTTCTCTGCCGACCAGCAATGGTTTACCATCCAGACAGCGAGTCAGGGAAATGGTATCGACATCTATCTGATGGGCGACGGATTCAGCGACCGGCAGATTGCCGACGGTACTTATGCCGATTATATGGAAAGTACAGTCTCCTGCCTCTTCAGTGAAGAGCCGTACGCCTCGTTCAAAGACTGCTTCAACATCTATTACATCAATGCTGTTTCACAGAACGAAGGATATATAGACGGTGGAAGTACCGCTTTCAGCGGCTGGTTCGGAGAGGGAACCCAGGTAGGCGGCAATCATGACAAATGCCAGGAATATGCCGGAATCATCTTCAAAGGCTTATATAACCGGGAAATGAGCAATGCAGACTGGAACAACATTACCGTCATTGTCCCCATGAACTCACAGAGACATGCCGGAACCTGCTATTTCGGAAGCATTTATACCGGAACAGAAAGCGAAACACCTTATGGCAAAGGTTATTCCATTTCATACTTCCCTGTAGGTCAGAATACCGAGCACCTCAGTCAACTGGTACTGCACGAAGCCGGCGGACATGGTTTCGGGAAACTGCTCGACGAATACTATTACTCAGGAACTATCCCTCCTTCCGCAGTCTCCCAGAACATGCAAAACCGTACCAACTACGGATGGGGATGGAATGTAGACTATACGTCTGACCCCAGCGCTGTAGTCTGGGCCAAATTCTTGACAGACAACCGTTTCGACAATCAAGGTCTGGGTGTCTACGAAGGCGCCGATACTTATCAGTACGGAGCCTACCGGCCTACAGACAACAGCATCATGAGAGACAATACGGGCGGTTACAACGCTCCTTCGCGCGAGGCCATCTATTACCGTATCCAAAAGCTGGCTTTCGGCCAAAGCCCTGATTACGAAAAGTTTGTAAACTGGGATCTGAATCACCGAAGCCGTGCTTCACGCACCTATACGAAGATTTATCCGCCTACGGCTCCTCCGGTCAGAATCAACCTGCCGGTAAAGCAATAAAAACAGTAGCGAGCCTGCCCGTCTGAAGAATTACAAGCGTAATATTTCGGACGGGCAATCTGTGTTACGGGGGAACGTCGAATTACAAATTGTGTTACGGGGGATTTGTAATCCCCCGTGTTGCCCCGTATTTTCCCTTGATAATTATAACCGTCAGATTGCAAATCTGACGGAACAGAGATTTGTAATCCCCCGTATTGCCATTCAGACAGGAATGTAAAAATACTTCAGATTGATGATGTAAATGTCAGATTGCAAATCCGACGGAACGATGCCCCGTTATTAATTATTAATTATTAACTATTAATTATTCATTGATTTACGGTTCCCCGAAATGCTTCAGCAGCAAGGCTACTTCGTGTTTCAGGAAATATTTCCGGTTCTTGTCGTATCCCCGTTCCTGAAGCTCCTGCCGCAACGGTTTGCAGTGCTGTATCCAACGCCCCAGGTTGCGCATCGCCGTCTGCTTGCTGCTGTCCGGGAAATACAGCATCGCCAGCTCGTTCTTTCGGTAGATGCGCAACTGAAAATTCTGTTCTTCTACCATGTTGTGTATCTGATTTATTTTTCTCTAAATATACTGATTTTCTGCCGACTACGCAAACATATCCCCCACAAATTCCAGTTGTGTCTACATTCTGTCATTTCCGTCGTCCACCTATTTCCGAGTTCGTTTTTACCCGTCCGAACGGACGTTTTCCTTCGGACGTCCGTTCGTAATACGCAATGTGTCCGTTCGTTTTGCTTTTCATAGATTCTTTCCCCTTACCGAAGGTTCACAAGGTCCAAAGGTTCATTCGAGTGACCCTTTACCGTACCGATACTCCCGTTTTCCGGGAAATGCTGCCTATGTATGTGGTCATAATCCGAGTTCACAACCCTCTTGCATCCTGCCAGACACCTGTTTTCCATTCACCACCGTCAATGGGTCAGTTTCCGGTAGCCGTTCTCCAGCTTCTCGATGAGTCCTGCCTCCACAGCCCTGTCCAGCGTGCGTTTGGCCGTGCTGCGCGATTTCCCTATCAGCGCCGTCGCCTCCAGGAACTGCGTATAGCTGAACGTTTCGGGCAATCCATCCAGAATACGCTGCACCTGGTGGAAGATACGCATCGGATGCCGTTTTCCCCGGTGGCTGTCCAGCATGGTCGAAATACGCAGACTATGCACCAGCAGAGTCTGTACCAGTGACAAGGCCGTCCGGAAATCTCCCTCCAGGCAGAGGCAGTCGCGTGCCGTCGCATGCTGTTCGTACTTGCGGATGGCAGTGAGCAGGGCGGCTATACGTGCCACCATCAGTCCATGACGGTTTACTATGGCCTGCGTATTCTCTTCTTCCTCCATCAGCACCCGCTCCAGCAGGGAGGTAAAGCGTTCGTCGTGCATGCGCCACTGTGCTTCCGTAAAGGTCACCTCCGTGGGATACTTCTCCAGGAAATGAAAGAGCCCGGCCACCTCCTTCCCCAGTTCGCCGAACAGTTTCTCCTGCTCCACCGACTTTCCGTTCGGTTCGGCCGACACCCATTCCGGCGTACCCGGCAACATGTACAGGCTGATGCGGCTCATCATGCCGTCTTCGCGGCTGGGCACGAAATTCACCAGCTGCTGCAGTGTGCCAGACATGCCGCTGGCGAGCCT
>ERZ780034.390-NODE-390-length-17221-cov-6.89829_pt1 | contig 17221 bp, 14 predicted proteins | sample MGYA00511855_ERZ780034 | MGnify/ENA primary metagenome ERZ780034 (study PRJEB29588, sample SAMEA2148024) | human gut metagenome | biome: human gut; feature: human-associated habitat; material: faeces | place: Denmark | collected 2008/2010 ...
AGAATACCTATTCACAACCTACAATTTTCAACAATTCCTGTATTTTTGGCACTTGTTTGTTGAACTCGCGGTAATATTTATTTCAGACTTATGCAAATTTTTGAAGAGAAAAAATGCATTTTAAAAGCTGATTTGTTGAAAAAAAATCTTTTTCCTCCCATATTACGTATAGTGTAAAAGATGTAAATGTATATATATAATATATTTGGTATAGTGTAGGGAAGAAAAACTATACCTAGCTGTCTGATATTCGTTATCTTGTATTTTTAAGATTCTCCCTGGTAGTGATTCGGGCATATTCTGAAGAAGCATGATTCTCCCTGATGGTAACTATTATTGGCTCTGATGGTAACAGTCAAAAGCCAATTCTTTTGCAACATGAAAGCGCGGTGAATGCGATTCTCCTCCCGATGAAGGACACCGGGAAATGCTTTCGGTTAAGGATTAGAACATAGCTCATTGAGTAGGATTCAGCCCCAAAAGGTGAGTAATCAATCATGGTGTAGAAGGGCTGTAAAACCGGTTTTCCTATCACTCAATCTTACGTTTCACCCCATTAAAAAATATAAAGCTTATGAATTATCCCCAACGTATGTACAGCAAGACCGAGCTGGGTCTGCTCTATTTTCCCTATACAACCGACGGGGCAACAGCACGCCGTCATATAATGGTATAGATTAAGCGTTGTGAGCCCCTCTGGAACGAGCTGCAACGCTTAGGCTACCAGGAGCATAGCCAGTATTTTCCTCCCCGCCAGGTATCCACCATCTTCGAATACCTGGGCGAGCCGGGGGCATAAAGGAAAGAAGGTGTGTCATAAGTCCAGATAATGGCAGCAAGGTCGGGCTGAAAGCCCAAAAACTCCTAGCCCAGGGTATCGCCCTGGATATAATAGCAATCAGCAAGACGCCCTGTAAGGGCGTATTGGATGTGACTTATGACACACCCTCTCTGCCCTTTACCTTTCCCTTCGGCCGGTGACCATTGGTTCAGGGCGTGTGGGGCAAAACTTTCAGCTGCAACTATTCATACTTTATCGGCTCATTCATACATTATCGGCTCAGCCAAGCCTCCGGATTGAGCTTGGCAGTCTCCTTGCGAAGCTGGAACTGGAGGAGGTTGTCAGAACCCACGGCACCCAATGCCTGGCGGGTACTTACCTTCTGTCCCTTATGAACGCTGACCGATTTCAGGTTACAATATACCGAGATGTAGGCACCATGACGAACCAGTACATTCCACATGCCACCATAACCGAAGACGGCACTCACCTCACCATCGTAGATGCTGCGAGCCACACAACCCGGCTTGCCCTGGATATTGATACCCTTATTGTCGAGCGTTACACCCTTCAAGCCTTCCACATGATACTGACCGAAATGACTCACCACACGGTAACTGCCGCTGATAGGCATCGGCAATCTACCACGGTTAGCCTCGAATCCACCGCTCAGCATGCGGTCTACCGAACTCAAGGTAGAAGCCTCCTGTGCCTCCTTCTTGGCAGCGGCAATCTCAAGGGTACTGCGTTCCGCATCCATCTTCGCCTTCAACTCGGCAGCCTGTCTTTCTGCCTCCGCCTTTCTTGCAGCCTGTTCGGCAGCAGCCTCACGGGCAGCCTGTTCGGCAGCGGCACGCTTGGCAGCCTCGGCAGCAGCACGCGCCCTAGCCTGGGCTTTTGCCTTCGCCTGAGCAGCAGCCTGGGCAGCAGCCTCCTCCTGAGCCTTTCTTGCAGCCTCGGCAGCCAGTCTTGCTTCTTCAGCCGCCTTTCTGCGGGCAGCTTCGGCAGCAGCCTCACGCGCCTTGGCTTCGGCTATACGACGGGCATTCTCCCTGGCAGCAGCCTCGGCAGCAGCTTTCTTGCGAGCCAGTTCCTCGGCACGTTTCTTGGCGGCAGCAGCGGCAGCGGCCTTCTTCTTAGCCTCGGCAGCAGCACGGGCACGAGCCTTGGCTACTTCCTGAGCAATCAAGCGGTCAATCTGAGCGTTGATTGCCGCATCTTTCTGACGCTGGTCGGCAATGACAGCCTGAATGGTCTTCTGCTGTTTCTGCAGTCCCTGCACCATCTCCTGCTGCTGGGTCTGCTTACCTTCCAATGCCGTCTTCTCCTGCTTACCCTTATATAATAAGGTGTTCTTATGTCCCTTTACATGCTGCAACTGCTGGTGCTTCTCGTTCACCTGCTTCTGCTTAGCCTTTACAGCCTCGCCCTGCACCTTCTGATAGGAAGAATACTGGCGGATAAAGGAAAGACGGCGATACATCTGTGTCAGATTCTTGGCACTGAAGATGAACATCAGCTTGTCCTGAACCGTATGATGACGGCTCATATAGCGCATGGAACGGATATACTTGTTCTTGCGGTCCTGCAACTGTTGCTGAAGCGTTTTCAACTGTGCCTGCAGAATGCCGATATTGCCGTCAATATGATGAATATCCTTCTGGATACCGTCAATCTTCTTCTGACGCTGGTCTATTTCTCCGTTCAGCACCATCAGGTCTTCAAGACGTTTCTTCACATCCGCCTTATTTCTCTGCAAAGCCTGCTCCTGTTCTCTGATCTTCTTCCGGATAGAAGCGCGCTGTCCCTGCAAACCTCGGATAGAGGCATTGCTATAGGTTGCCGCCTTGCGTTCTGCTCTGGTTGGCGCAGCTGGTGTGTATGTCTTTCTGGCCGCATGACTTCTGCTGTTCGTCTTTCTGGCAGGAGTAGCAGCCTTCTTTTTCGCAGTTACGGCAGTCTTTCTCACCGGCTTCTTCTGGGCAGAATGCTTCTGCGCAAAAGGTGCGAGCGAGAAGGTGATTGCCATGATGAATAATAAGATTCGCTTCATTTCTTGTATTAAAAACCCATGTTCTATAATTTCAAACTCTTGGTGAGCATCTACATACTCAATATCTTGTTGAGCACATCTGTTGGAGATATCTGCTTGTATTTGCCCGAAATCTCGGTCTGAGTGCTCCATTTGCTGTCGGTCTTCACCTGATTCAATTCCAGACTGATCTTAGCCTCCTGCTTTTTCCTGGTAGCAGTAGTGGTCATCGCCAGATTCAGGGAGGCAGGGAACATCTTGACGCCTACACTCTTGAAGTTGCCGTAGTCGACGTGGAGATTGGAGGTGCCGTTCTGCGCACTCTTATAGACAACATCTGCAGCTGTGATACGGCCGGTAGTGCGGTTGGCTGTCCAGGCATAGGTCATATTGCCGTTCCTGAAACTAACCGGCACAGCATCTCCTGCCACATCCAGTCTGGCATCAAACTTCTTCAGGTCTGATTCCTTTACAGTCCTTTCGCCCGGCAGGAGCAGCTGGTTCCAGAAGAGAGCCTGCAGAGAATAGAAGGAGATGCCCTGCTTCTTGAGGAAGTCTACCTGGGTATAATCTGCCTTGATATATTCCTTGTGCAGACGGTCGATGATAAGTACATGGTCGGGAGTAAACTCCAGACGGCCCACCTCTGTACCCAAGATAGGAATAAAGAGCTGGATGCGGATGATTTCATCCTTACGCATGCTCAGTTTGCCCGGCACAGTAATGTCCTTATCACCAGCCTGGAGAGTAAACGACATGTTGCCTACAATATTCCTGGTATACACCTGATTGTCTGAAACCTTCTGGACGAAAGCCAACTTCCTGAGCGTCTCACTCTGACGAGAGCCAGAACCCTTGGTGGCATTCTCTTTCTGATGACTGGCTGATGAGGAGCCAGAGCCCTGTACATTCTTGCTGGTTCCGCAAGAACCGAGGAGCAGGATGCTGCAGGCTGCGGCAAGCAGCATCATCTTATTCTTCTTCATTGTATATTTCATCTTTACTGATTTTTCTATTATCCGTTTATTTCTTCTTACCTTTTCTAACTGACTTCTGCGTAGCGGCAGGTTTCTGCTTTGGCGCATTACGCTTCTTCAGTTCTTCTTCGGTAATATATTGTCTGTTCTTAATCTTCCATGCCAGCACCTCAGTCTGGTTCTCGCCGGTATAGGCTTTCTTCCAGAAATCTACGGATTCATCGGCCATACCATTCATATAATAGATATCGCCGGCATGCTCAATAATCGTACTGTTATCTGCGGTAGAATCACGGTTTTTGAGTGCCTGGTCTATATAGATCTTGGCATCAGCATAGCGTTCTTCCATAAAGAGAATCCAAGCATAGGTATCCAGATAAGTACCGTTGTTCGGCTCTGCCTTGATGGTCTTGTAGCTCATCGACTCAGCCTTATGCAGGTCAACGCCCTTCTCGCTCAGATAGTAGGCATAGTTGTTCAGCGCCATCACGTTGTCATCTTTCCATTGCAGGCAGGAGTCGTAAGCCGCAAAGGCTTCCTGCTCTTCACCTTTCTTATGAAGGATATCGCCGGTTACGGCATAGAGGTCGGATACCAGGTCAGCCGGCGACTGTGCATTCACCTGCGCCAATCCGAGACGGAACTCACGGAGCGCCTCGTCTTCCTTATCTTTCTGATAATACGCCATTCCACCGAAGTAATAGAACACCATTTCTTCGGGATTATACTCCTGAGCCGCCTTACATTGCTGGGAAACCAGGTCATATTTCTTCTCGTTCCAGAGCATCTGTACGAGTTGCATTCTGGCATTCACGTTATCCGGAGCTATGGTAAGCACCTTTTCGAAGGCACGGCAAACAGAGTCGGCCGGCATCTTCTTCAAACTCATATAAGCAGCTCTCATCTCTGCCACTTCGGCTGACGGATGAGCCACGTTGAGCGCCTTGTCAAACAGCGCAATCACCTTGGTAGAATCGCCACCTTCGCTCTCGTTCTTCTGAATGAAAGAGCGGTACATCATCACCTTGGTCTCCAGATCCGATTTCGGGCTCATCAATATATTATCGAGCATCTGCCCGGCAAGCTGCTCCTGATGGGTAGCATTATAATAGTCGTAAAGCGACATCTGGGCATAGGAGTTGTCAGGTTCTTCCTTCAGCACATCGGTAAAGCACTTGTAGGCTTCCTTCTGGCGGTCGTGCTGTACGAGCCAGTTGCCCAGCATCGTCTTGTACTGCATATCCAGCGGATGCTGGTCTACCAGCGACTTCAGTTCCTGATAGGCAGCCTTCTTGTCGTTCATCAGTTCATAAACTCTCATTTTAGAGAGGGTAAACTGTTCGCTTTCACCTTCTTCCACCGCGAGACGCGAAATTGTTTTGAGTACTGATTTATAATCCTTATTCTGGGAATAAAGCTGAACCAGGATGCGGAGGGCATCGGTATTATCGTGTTTTTTGGCATACAGATTCTCATAGGCATCGATGGCAAGATCGTATTTCTGGCTACCTATATAATATCTGCCCAACTGCTCTGCATAGGTCTGGTTTTCGGGATTCAGTTCTATTGCCTTCTGCATATAGGCAAGTGCCAGGGAATCCTGCTTGAGCTGAGAATAGAAAAGCGACTCATAGAAATAGGTTTCAGACGCCTTCGGGTCAATCTTCCGGGCATGCTCAAAGAGATCGAAAGCTGCCGAATAATTGCCGGCAGCCTGCTGGCGCGCTCCCTCCAGGAAGAAATAGTTGTAGCGCTGGCGGTCGGTCGGAGAGAGATGATCCTCCTGAAACGCCGGCTTCTGAACCGGCTGCACATTCTTCTTACGGGCAAGCGACGGCATGGCTACCGAACCCAGCAAGACCAGCCCCATTGCCCAACTGATATTTCTAAGATTCATCTTCACGATTCTAATCCTTTCTATTCTATCTTTAATAATCTGTTATTTTACTCCCGTATGACCGTATCCGCCGGCTCCACGTTCGGTTTCATCGAGTTCATTAACCTCGATGAAATCGCATTGTTCGTGCTTAGCCAGGACCATCTGGGCTATACGTTCGCCATCGTTGATAACGAAATCCTCTGTAGAGAAATTGATGAGCAGAACCATGATTTCACCGCGATAATCGGCATCGATGGTTCCAGGCGTATTCAGCACGGTAATGCCATGTTTCAAAGCCAGACCGCTGCGAGGACGGATCTGCGCTTCATAACCTGCAGGCAAAGCCATATAAAGACCGGTTGGCACCAGTCGTCGCTCCATAGGATGAAGCACGATTGCCTCATCGATGTTTGCACGCAAATCCATGCCGGCACTCTGAGGTGTGGCAAACGCAGGTAGAGGCTGATGCCCCTTGTTGATAATCTGTACTTTTATCATGACTTCTTCTTTTTTATCTGTGTCTGAGTTTAATAATCTGCAAAAATAAGCAATTTTGATGGAATAAATGAATTTTTGAGGATAAAAACATGTAATTTATCATATTTTATTTTGATTTGTGCTTACTTTAGTGTATTTTTGCGCTACAGAATCAAGTAATACAATAATATGGAATGGAAACAACTGATATCCAACAAGCGTTTCGGACAGGAGCATAAGCATGCCGAGCGCCATGATGATCGCTCTGAATTCAAGCGCGATTACGACCGTCTTATCTTTTCATCGGCATTCCGCCGCCTGCAGAACAAGACGCAGGTTTTCCCTTTGCCGGGCAGCATCTTCGTTCACAACCGCCTCACCCACAGTCTGGAGGTGGCGAGTGTGGGCATGTCGATAGGTAACGACATTTCCCGACACGTCATCCAGAAGCGGCCTGAACTGAAGGATACGCTCGTCGAGGAGATAGGTACCATCGTAAGTGCAGCCTGTCTGGCACATGATTTGGGCAATCCGCCTTTCGGTCATTCCGGCGAGAAAGCCATCCAGACTTTCTTCTCTGAAGGACCGGGTCAGAAGATAAAATCAATGGTTTCATCGGAGTTTTGGGATGATATTACGCATTTCGAAGGCAACGCAAATGCCTTCAGAATCCTGACCCACCGGTTCAAGGGGCGCCGTCAGGGTGGTTTCGTCATGACCTATTCCATGCTTGCTTCCATCGTAAAATACCCGTTTGCAAGCTGTCTTGCCGGCGACCACGGCAAATTCGGCTTCTTTGCTTCAGATGCGGATTCTTATAGGAAAATTGCCGATGAATTGGGCATTTTTTGCAAATCTGCACCGGGTGAGCCTCTCAAATACGCCCGCCATCCACTTGTATATATGGTAGAAGCAGCCGACGATATCTGCTACGAAATCATGGACATTGAAGACTCCCATAAGCTCAAGATTCTTTCCTTTGCCGAGACGGAGCACTTGCTGCTGAGTTTCTTCGATGAAGATATCCAGCAGAAGATACGCCAGCGCATTATCGACGAAGAACTGACTGACGAAAACGAGAAAGTGGTTTACATGAGAGCCAGCGTCATCGGCAAACTGGAGAACGAATGTGTGGCAGCCTTCCTGGCTCACGAGGAGGAAATCCTTGCCGGAACTTTCGAGGGCAGTCTCATCGACCATATTTCCGAGCGCCAGAAAAAGGCATACAAGGAATGTGAGAAGATCTCCTACTCTAAGATTTACCAAAGCAAGCCGGTACTTGACATAGAACTGTCGGGTTATAAAATCATGGCAACTCTGATGGAGGTTTTCATCGAGGCAGCCGTCAACCCATCGCGCTTCTACTCCAAGCAGCTCTTGCGCCGGGTAAGCAGCCAGTACGATATAGAGAACGAGCATCTGGAGGAGCGCATCATGGCGGTAATTGATTACATCAGCGGCATGACCGACATCTATGCGCTCGACATCTATCAGAAGATCAACGGAATCAGTCTGCCTATTGTATAAGGGAAGCGGTGTTCAAACTGTCCATATTGCAATTCATTTTAAAAACACCCCGTATAACGGCATGTTGGTGATATTAGCCTGCTGACGATAAGGCAACATAGAATAACGGATGGCTGAAATATCCGGATGCTCCATCAGATAATGATGAAGGGAGGTTGCCTTGACGCTTGTACCCCCTTTTACCTCAATAGGCAATAAGACACCATCACGCTGAATCAGAAAATCCATTTCCATTCGAGAAGTATCGGAACTGTAATAATAGATATGCTGCAATCCGGATGCAAGCAACTGCTGCAACACATACTGTTCCGTAAAAGCTCCTTTATATTCGGTAAATACCGCATCACCCAAAAGTACCTCCTTGGCAGACGTATCAGCCATGGCGCCCATCAACCCGCAATCGCATAAATAGAGCTTAAACGCCGATAAATCTTCATAAAACTTCAGAGGCAACTCCGGCTTCGATACCTTTGTTATCTTATACACCAGTCCAGCATCCACCAGCCACTGGATGGCAAGTTCAAATTCCTTGGCCCTACCGCCCTTCTTCAATACACCATAGACAAACTTTTTGTTCTCCTTCGACAACTGCCCCAGAATAGATTGCCAAACCATATCAATTCGGGGCACTTCCTGTGATGGAGCATGCTTGGAGAAATCACTGGCATAGTTGGAAAGAATCTCGTTCTGCAGGCTGCGCACCTGATTGAGCAACTTATTTTCAGCAAAAGCCTTTACCACTTCGGGCATGCCACCTACATAATAATATTGTCGCAGCAAGTCTTTTAGTTTTTCGTGAAAAACATTCATCAGTTCATAATCATGGCTGTGCATCAGCTTCAGCAACTGCTCCTCGCCCATTGCCATGAGAAATTCCTCGAAATCCATCGGAAAGAGACGCAAGGTCTGCACCTTGCCTACAGGAAACGAAACTCCTGCATGCAAAGCGACTCCCAGCAAAGAACCAGCTACTACAATATGATATTCCGGGGCATCTTCACAGAAATATTTCAAAGCCTCTAAAGCCTGCGGGAATGCCTGCACTTCATCCAGAAAAATAAGAGTTTTGCCTGGAATAATATCTACCCCAGTCAAAGCACTTAAGCCCTGAATGATTCTGGCGACATCAAAATCACCCGAATAGATAGCTTGCAGGTTTACATTCCTATCGCAACTTACGTAAGCCAGACTATCAAATTCCTGCCTACCGAATTCCTTAAGGACATAAGTCTTTCCACATTGTCGTACACCATTAAGAATCAATGGCTTGTGGTGCTCCTGACTCTTCCATTCCAGAAGCTGTTCATATACCTTTCTCTTCATATCTTTACACTTTTAGACACATGAAAATGCCAGAACGATACACTTTTCGACACATAAAAACAAGCTATCGTTACACTTTCTGACACATAAAACCTGCGCAAAGATACACTTTTCGACACATAAAACCAAAATTCCGCTGCCATTTCCGAGATTCATTAAGACTATTTAACCGAGGCAAGCAGTTTTTACAGAAAACAAAAATCCCATGTTTCTATTGCCAATAAGCAATAAGAACATGGGATTCTGCGGTATAGCCTAGATATTTTTTTCCTTATAAATCAAATTATTGGCTCCGCTCGTAATCTTCAGAGCCTCAGGATGTTCCTTTATAAAACTATTGATGTGGCGAACTCGCTTCTCTTCCAAAATCTCATCGATGGCGATAAGGATACCTGTCTCCTCCACATCACCAAAACCATAGTTGATGGCAGTACCGAAAAGCTTCATCGTAGGACTCAGACTCATGTAGGCATTAACAAGAGGAGGGATATTATAACCCAACTTGCGAACTTCACGGTTCAGGATACGATAGTCTGCCTTGAAGTCATCTTCTGTAAAGATAGCAGCCAAATCACTCTCTGGAGTATCCAATTTCAGCGGTTTCATCGGGATTACGAGGTTCTCCTTGTCATCAAAATGCTTCTTGAGGAAATAGAGAATCATGTCGCGGCCACGACGGATGTAAGACGGATACATCGTCATCTTGCCGAAGAAATATTTTACATCCGGATAGAGAACCGTCAAAGCACCCAAACCATCCCAGAGATTGTCGAGAGCAAAGATGCTCTTGGTGTTGGTACGCACATTCTGATATTCGAGCGAAACGAAGGAACGGCCCAACTCTACGGTATAAGGCATATACTCCTTGAGAAACTTGTCGGAAAAATGGAACATGTGGCTGGTTGCCAGCTTAGGCTGTCCCTTCTCATCGAGCAGCCAGTCCTTACCCAGGAGATAACGGTAACCGCCGATAATCTCACCGGCTTCAGGATTCCAGACAATCAGCTGCTTGTAACAGTTGTCACCAAAGTCGAACTCATCAAGATCCATAGATTTGCCCGTTCCGCCTCCCGCTTCGCGGAAAGCGATTTCACGAAGTCGACCAATCTCTTTCAGCACATTAGGCGAATCATTTGCCGTAACGATGTAAATCTCGTTATGGCTCTTATTGGTCATTCTCAGTTGTTTGTCGGGTGTAAGCTCGCTCTTTAGGAGCTCACGATCAATCGGTTGGATGATTTTTTCTTCCATATTACTCTTCTTCTATGCTATGATTCTACGATTTCGTTAATATAAAACAATGTTCACGGGTTTTGCAAACCATTAAAGTTCATAAACCCTGTCTTCAACATACTGCGCCCATTCGGTAGCCGACTTGCTCTTATCAAAAGTCTGCCAAGGAATCGGTTTGCCGATGGAGATGCGGAAATGCTTGCCCACATTCCTGTACATCTCGTCAACCAGGAACAGCATGGCGAGATTGAACGGCAGATACTTGTCGCTAAATCGGGCGATGCGGTAGAAACGCTCAGAGTTGCGCCCTCCGAAATGGATAGGCACTACATCGCGCTGATATTCAACACTCTTAGAGATAAACGTCTTCTTCCAAGGCAGGTCGTGAATAGTTCCATCCTTGCGCTTGCGGCTGTTCAAGCCTGCCGGAAACATCAGCATGTGGTTGTCACTCTTGAAGCCCGCCTCCACCATACGTGGGAAATCGCGGCTCTGGCGACCCGTCTTGTTGATGCCGATACTTACAGGTTTCAACCCCGGCAAGTTGAGCAGAAGATCATTCACCAGATAGCGGAACTTGCCATCATAGTGCTTGCCGATGATGGAACCGAGACATACACCGTCCTGTCCGCCCAGAGGATGATTGGAAACAAAGGTATAGAGTTTGCCGTCGTTCTTGTCAGGCAGGTTTTCCAAGCCTACGATTTCAACATCCATCTTCAGATAGCGCACACATTCGGTGAGCCATTCAGTACCCGAAAGGCCACGGCTCTCCCACAAGAACCTGTTCACCTCGTCCTCGTGAATAATCTTCTTGAGCCAGGAAACCAGGAAGCGCGGTACGAATTTCACCTTGTTTCCCATCTTGCTCTTAAGAATCTTATCTATGTCTATCGTTTTCTCTATTGATTCACTCATGTTTGCTAAAACTTATATAAGTTAGTGCAAAAGTAACTCAACTTTTTCAAATACGTGCCATTTTTTCCAAAAAAATAGCAAAAAAGCGAAAATTTATTAGTTTTTTTAAACTATCACGACAAATCGAGCCCATTTTGCACGTATTTTTGCAAAAACATCACACTTGATGAGAACAAAAAGGCGATGCCCGAAACTGGAAGGTGAAGTTGACCAAAAACAACTTTTTCATTAAGTTTTATAAATTTTGTGGGAAAATGTAAGGCTATATGGAGATTTTTATGTACCTTTGAACCCAAATTTATACACTAATAAGTACGCACGCAATATTATAACGCGATAAGACAGCAAAAAGATATATGATAAAGACAGCAGAAACATATCACGTACCGGTGCTCCTCAAGGAGAGCGTTGACGGGTTGAACATACAGCCAGGAGGCATCTATGTAGACGTAACCTTCGGTGGCGGCGGACATTCCAGAGAGATTCTGTCGCGCCTGACGGAGGGAGCGCACCTGTACAGCTTCGACCAGGACGCCGATGCAGAACGCAACGTGGTGGCAAACGAGAACTTCACCTTCGTATGCTCCAACTTCAGATTCCTGAAAAACTGGATGCGCTACTACGGGGTAGACGGACTCGACGGACTGTTAGCCGACCTGGGCGTATCGAGCCATCACTTCGATGACGAGACCCGCGGTTTCTCCTTCCGTTTCGACTCCCCACTCGACATGCGCATGAACAAGCGTGCTGGCAAGACTGCTGCCGACATCGTAAACGAATATGACGAAGGTGTCCTTGCCGACATCTTCTACCTATACGGTGAGCTGAAGAACTCGCGCCGCATCGCCTCGGCACTCGTCAAGGCAAGAGCTGAGAAGCCCATTCTCACCACCAAAGACTTCATGGCAGCCGTAGAGCCCCTCTTCAAGCGGGAACGCGAGAAGAAAGACATGGCAAAACTCTTCCAGGCGCTGCGCATAGAAGTGAACTACGAGATGGACGCCCTGAAAGAGATGCTCCGCTCAGCCACGGCACTTCTGAAACCGGGAGGCCGACTCAGCGTCATCACCTATCACTCGCTGGAAGACAGAATCGTAAAGAACATGATGAAAGCGGGCAATGCAGAAGGCAAGATAGAGCAGGACTTCTTCGGAAGAATAGAAACCCCTTTCAAACTCGTGAACAACAAGGTTATCGTTCCCGATGCCGACGAGCAGGAAAGAAACCCTAGGAGCAGAAGCGCCAAACTAAGAATAGCAGAAAAGAAATGATAAACGATAAAGACATAAACATCAGCGAGAAGCCTATAGCCGAAGAAAAGGCACAGGCATCACAGGAACCGCCGAAGCAGGAAACTCCGCAGCAGGAGCCACAGCATCAGGAGGCTCCACAGGCTTCGCTAAAGGAAGTGATTGCCAAGCAAGCCATTGAGGAAGAGGCTTCAGAATCATCGAGCTTTACGCTGCGAAAGATTCTGGGTGGAGACATTCTTACCGCACAAATCATACGCCGGCAGATATGGCTCGTTATCCTCATCGTGTTTTTTGTCATTATCTACATATCCAACCGATACAATATCCAGAACGATATCATCGAGTTGGACAAACTGCAGAAAGAACTGCAAGACACCAAATACAAAGCGCTGTCTACAAGCAGCCAGATAACAGAGAAGAGTCGTGAAAGTAATGTGCTCGACATGCTGAAAAACAACAAAGACAGCGTGCTGCACATCGCTACCCAACCTCCATACATCATAAACGTACCCGAAGAATGAGCAGCAAATTTGATCACAAGAAAGTAATGCCCCGCTACAGCGCCATCGCTATCATCATGACGATTTTCGCCATAGCCGTAGTGGGTAAAGCGCTCTACATCATGACCGCCAAGCATGATTACTGGATGAAGGTGGCAGAACGGCAGAAAAAGGATTCCGTGACCGTAAAGCCAAACCGAGGCAACATCTTGAGCTGCACAGGACAGCTGATGGCAAGTTCGCTGCCGGAGTTTAAGGTTTTCATGGACTTCAAGGCGCTGAAAGATGCAGAAAACGACTCGCTGTGGGATGCCAAGCAAGACTCCATCTGTCTTTGCCTGCACCAGATATTCCCGAATCTGAGCGAGTCTGATTTCAAGAAGCACCTCACCGAAGGTCGCGCCAAGATGAGCCGCCACTGGCCGGTTTATCCGAAGCGTGTAGACTATAACACCTTCACCGAGATAAAGGACATCCCTGTATTCCGCCTGAAACCCTACCAGAGCGGTTTCCACTGGGAAGAATATAATGCCCGAACCAGAACTTACGGTTCGCTGGCAGGCCGTACCATCGGAGCCATGTATGGCGCCAAGGATACCGCCCGTTTCGGTCTGGAGCTGAGTTACGACTCCATCCTGCGAGGCACCAACGGTATCGTGCATCGCCGCAAGGTGCGCAACAAGTTCCTCGACATTACCGATACCCCTCCTATTGACGGAGCCGATATCGTGACCACCATCGATGTGAGCATACAAGACCTTGCCGAACGCTCACTCATCGACGAGCTGAAGGAAATCAACGCCAATGTGGGTGTAGCCATCGTGATGGATGTACCTACGGGCGACATCAAGGCCATCGTAAACATGGAGAAATGTTTCGACGGCGAATACAGAGAAATCCACAACCATGCCGTGAGCGACCTTCTGGAGCCAGGTTCGGTGTTCAAACCAGCCTCTATCCTCGTAGCACTGGACGACGGAGTGGTTGACACGACCTGTCACGTAGAAACCGGTGGCGGTATATGGCCGATGTACGGCAGAGAAATGAAAGACCACAACTGGCGAAAAGGCGGATACGGAATGCTGACCCTCGCACAGACCCTGTGGTACAGTTCGAACATCGGTGTGAGCCGCATCATAGACGACCATTACCGCAACAACCCGGAGAAATTCGTAAAGGGAATCTACCGTACCGGTCTGCACGACGACCTGAAGATTCCGCTGGTAGGAGCAACGCCAGCCAGAATCCGCATGCCGCACAGAAACAAGAACGGACAGTATGACAACTGGGCAAAGACCAGTTTGCCATGGATGAGTATCGGATATGAGACCCAGATACCGCCTATCTCTACCCTCACCTTCTACAACACCATCGCCAACAACGGCAAGATGATGCGACCAAGATTCGTGAGCAAGGTAATGAAGAACGGAGAAACCATCATGGAATTTCCTCCTGAAGTGATGCGCCAGCAGATAGCCAAGGAGAAGAGCATCAAGGAACTGCAAACCATCCTGGAACAGGTGGTAAGCTTGGGACTGGGAAAGAAAGCCGGTTCGCCTAACTTCAAAGTGGCAGGAAAGACCGGTACAGCCCAGATTTCAAAAGGTGCCGGTGGATATAAGAGTGGCGGAACCAGCTATCTCATCAGTTTCGCAGGCTACTTCCCTGCCGATGCGCCACGCTACAGCTGTATCGTCTGCATACAGAAATCCGGTTTGCCTGCTTCGGGCGGTACGATGTGCGGTAAGGTCTTCCATGAGATTTCAGAAGGCATCATGGCGCAGAGTCTGAAAGTTGACGTAAAGGACGCCCGCGACTCAGCATCCGTCTTCGTTCCTGACGTAAAGGCAGGCAATATCCTTGCTGCCAACTATGTGCTCAGCCACCTCGGCATCAAGACCAATGCCAACTGGAGTGGCAGCTATGCCGACGGCAACCCTATCTGGGGCAAGGCAGAGCGCGTGGGTAACCACAGCATCAAACTCATCAGGGAGAAGCAATACGGCAAGACGATCGTACCCGACGTTACCGGAATGGGAGCCCGAGACGCTATCTACAATATGGAGAGCCGGGGCATCAAGACCCAGATTACAGGTAGAGGAAAGGTAGTAAAGCAGAGCCTGGTGCCGGGAACGGTCATCAAGAAAGGTGCCGTATGTAGCATTGTGCTCGAATAAAACTCAGAAACAGTTATCTGAAACCCTATATATAATAAGGTGTAGATAAAGAAATATATAGAATATAAAACAGAAACAGGATATGAAGTTACAAGAATTACTCAAAAACATCGAGCCGGTTCAGATAATCGGCGATGCTGATGTAGAGGTTACGGGAGTAAACATCGACTCTCGCAAAATTAAGGAAGGTCATCTCTTCGTTGCCATGAAGGGAACGCAGGTTGACGGTCACAAGTTTATTCCAAAGGCATTGGAACTGGGCGCAAAGTCGGTTTTGTGCGAAGATATGCCTGAAGAGAAAGTTGAGGGCGTAACTTACATTCAGGTCGCTTCGACCGAGGATGCTGTCGGCAAGGTAGCAACCCTTTTCTACGGCGACCCTTCAAGAAAGCTCAAACTGGTAGGCGTAACAGGTACCAATGGTAAGACCACCATTGCCACCTTATTATATAATATGTTCCGCAAGTTCGGCCATAAGTGTGGTTTGCTCTCTACCGTCTGCAACTACATTGAGGACGAGGCTATCCCTGCCGACCATACCACCCCAGACCCTATCGAACTGAACATGCTCCTGGGCAAGATGGTAGAGGCAGGCTGCGAATATGCCTTCATGGAGTGCTCTTCTCACGCCATCGCACAGAAGCGTATCGGAGGCCTACAGTTTGCCGGAGGCTTGTTCACCAACCTCACCCGCGACCACCTCGATTACCACAAGACATTCGAGAACTACCGTAACGCCAAGAAGGCTTTCTTCGACGGACTGTCTAAGACTGCCTTTGCCATTACCAATGCCGACGACAAGAACGGCATGATTATGGTACAGAACACCAAGGCTACCGTGAAAACCTACTCTACCCGCAGCATGGCAGACTTCAGAGCCAGGATCCTGGAGTGTCACTTCGGCGGCATGTATCTGGAGATTGACGGCAGAGAAGTGGGCGTACAGTTCATCGGTAAGTTCAACGTGAGCAACCTGCTCGCCGTATATGGTGCAGCCATTATGCTCGGCAAGAAGCCAGAGGATGTACTCGTAGTGATGAGTACCCTTCACAGCGTAAGCGGAAGACTGGAACCAATCCAGTCGCCAGAAGGTTATACCGCCATTGTTGACTATGCCCATACACCAGATGCACTGGAGAACGTATTGAACGCCATCCACGAGGTACTCGACGGCAAGGGCGGCGAAGTAATCACCGTATGCGGTGCTGGCGGCAACCGTGACAAGGGCAAGCGCCCATTGATGGCACAGGAGGCTGTAAAGCAGAGCGATAAGGTAATCATCACCAGCGACAACCCACGTTTCGAAGAGCCACAGGACATCATCAACGACATGCTTGCCGGACTCAATGCCCAGCAGATGAAGAAGGTAATCAGCATCGTAGACCGCAAGGAAGCTATCCGCACAGCCTGCATGCTGGCAAAGAAGGGCGACGTGATTCTCGTAGCCGGTAAGGGACACGAAGATTACCAGGAGATCAAGGGCGTAAAGCACCACTTTGACGATAAGGAGGTGATTCGCGACATCTTCGGAATTTCACAGAAGTAAAAGCAATCAAGAAAAGAAAGAAAAATGTTATACTATCTCTTTAGATTTCTGGAGCAGTGGGGCATCTCAGGTTCTCACATGTGGGGCTACATCTCATTCCGTGCCCTGCTTGCGCTGATTTTATCTTTGGTAATCTCTGCCTGGTTCGGCGAGAAATTCATCAAGTATCTCAAGAGCAAGCAAATTACAGAGACACAGCGCGATGCCAGCATCGACCCGTTCGGTGTCAAGAAGATTGGCGTTCCTTCTATGGGTGGTGTCATCATCATCCTGGCTATCCTCGTACCGGTACTGTTACTCGGACGTTTGCGCAACATCTATCTGATCCTGATGATCATCACCACCGTATGGCTCGGCTTTCTCGGTGGAATGGACGACTTCATCAAGATATTCAAGCGCGACAAGGAGGGATTGAAGGGCAAATATAAGATTATAGGACAGATTGGCATCGGCCTGATCGTGGGACTGGTACTCTGGTCTTCGCCTGATGTAAAGATGAACGAGAACCTCGCCATCGATCGACAGGGACAGGAAACGGTGGTAAAGCATCGTACGGAAGCAAGAAAATCGCTGAAGACCACCATCCCATTCGTCAAGG
>ERZ780034.397-NODE-397-length-17132-cov-4.74925_pt1 | contig 17132 bp, 9 predicted proteins | sample MGYA00511855_ERZ780034 | MGnify/ENA primary metagenome ERZ780034 (study PRJEB29588, sample SAMEA2148024) | human gut metagenome | biome: human gut; feature: human-associated habitat; material: faeces | place: Denmark | collected 2008/2010 ...
CTATAATCTTCATATGCCATTATATATTTTAGGGACATTTACTGAATATCCCTAAGGAAAGCCTTATCTGAACCTAGAAAGAATCAGATAAGGCTTTCGAATTTATTTTAGAGAGCTTTTCAGCTGGTCATTCGCCAACGGTTTCCCGCAAACGGTTGGTCAGCAATTCAGCCATTTCTTCCTGTCCACATTCGGTAGCCAATTGAATGGCTTCCTGAATGGTTTCTACTCCTTCGGAAGTAGTAAAGAATGCATCGAATACCTGGACAGCTTGTATCTGGTTAATACTGAAGATACGTGGTTCGGTGTAACCAGCGCAACGAGCTACGATGTGATCGGTGTCCATTTCATCACCTAGCATATCGCGGTACATGCCCGGATATGGCAATGCGAAATTAGGTTCGCTTGGTAAGAAACATGCGTAGTAAAGTGTCTTTTGAGAAATCCGTCCATTCTTATCGCGATAGGTGATTCGCATAGGCTGGCAACAGCAGATAGCCAACAGCAGCAATTCGGCTGCTTCGGCTGCTCCTTCCTGACAAGAGAAGTCGCAGGCAATTTCGTCGGTAGCGAAAAGGCTATCCAGTCCTTCAATACGGGCGATAGCATCATGTGGAATGTATTGGAGTTCTCCCTGAATAATTTCGTTGCCCTCTATTCCCCAGTCGAAAAGTCCGGCTTTTATTTGCAAATGACGTGCCTCAAACAGGAATTGGCAGCAGTCAGTTGAAGTGATGCGGATGTACGGCTGCTTGCGTGAGATGTTTATCAGTTCTTCCTGAAGGGCCCGTTTTTCACGCAATTCCTCAGATGGCTCTTTCCTGGGCTTTTCTTCTTCTTTTTCAGTTGTCGTTAGATTATGTGGAGATTCTGTATCTGAAACTGTTGCAGTTGTGGAATTTTTTTCTTCTGCAGAAGTTGCTTCAGGTTCTTCATCAGTCCATGGTGATACTTCTGAGCCTTTTTGAGGTATTGAAGACTCTTGGGGCGTTTCTGATATGGCTTTCTGTTGTTTCAGCGTTTCTTTTTCTGCTTCCAGGGTTTTCCGATAGGCTTCCAGTTCTTGTTTGGTGATTTCCAATTTTTCCCATTGATTTTCCAATGTTTCTTTGGAAGTAGCCAAGGTTTGTTTTTCTGCTTCTACTGCCTGAATGGTTTCGTTCAGTTTTTTCTGTTTTATTTCAAATTCAGACTTTGCTGTTTCCAGCGTTTGTTTTTCTGCTTCTACTGTTTGTCTGAACGCATCCAGTTCTTGCTGTTGTTTTTCCCATACGGCTTTAGAAGCATTAAACTCTTCCTGTTTGGCATTTAGGCTTTCTTGTGAGGCAGAAAGTTCTTCTTTCTGTGAATCTACGGTTTCTTTTTCGGCAGCTAATTCTTGTTGGGCAGCCTTCAACTCCAATTGTTGTGTTTCGTATGTTTTTTGGGCAGCATCCAATTTTTTTTGTTGGGATTCCAAAGCCATTTTGGTTGTTTCTAGCTCCTTCAACTGCTCTTTCAGTTCTGCTTTCGAGGTTTCCAGTTCTTTCTGCTGTATATGAAGTGTTTCTTGCAGTGAGGTCCATTCCTCTTTTTTAGCCTCGGATGCGGCCTTGGCAGCTTTTAACTCTTCCTGAAAGCCCTGTAAAGCTTGTTTGGATTCCTGCAATTCTTTCAACGAAACTTCCAGCATTTGTTTGGATGTTTCTACTTCTTTTTTTGAAAGTTCCAAGCCTTCAGTCATAGCCTTTAAAGCAGTTTCTGAAGCTTCCAGGTTTTTTTGCAAAGTTTGTGCGGACATTTGAGCCGTTACTTTTTCTGCTTTTGCCGTTTCTGCTTCTTGACGTGCAACCGACGTTTCTGCTCGGGCTGTTTCGTAGGCCTGACGAATAGTAACTATTTCTGTTTTAATGGTTTGTAGCTCTTCTGTCAGGGCTTCTTTCTCCTTAAGGACAGTCTGCAATTTTTGTTGAGCACTAACTGATGCTTTTTCAGAAGTAGCCTGTAATGATTGGAGCTGCGTACGGAGATTTTCTAATTGAGTGTTTTGTTGAGATACAAATTGTTGAAGTTTCTTATTTTCTTCATCCAATGCCGTATTCTCTTGTATTTGAGCTGTCAGTTTCTGCTCAGTTTCTGTTTTCTGTTGGGCTAAATCAGCTAGTTCTTGTTCTAATTCTGTTTTCTGCCGGTTGACTTCGACTAACTTTTTATCTGATTCTTCTTTTTGGCTGGTCAGTTCATTCAGCTTTTGTTCAATTTCTGTTTTTTGTTGGGTGAGCTTGGTCAGTTCTTTATCTGACTTTTCCTTTTGGTTATTCAGTCCGGTCAGTCTTTGCCCAAGTTCATTTTGTTGTTGGGTGAGCTTAGCCAATTGTTTGTCTGTCTCTTCCTTTTGGATGGTCAGTGCAATCAGTTTTTGTTCTGTTTCTGTTTTCTGCTGTATGAGCGTAGCTATTTCTTTGACAGATTCTTCCTTTTGTTGGGTTAGTTCGGTCAGTTTCTGTTCAAGTTCAGCCTTTTGTTGAGTGAGTACAGTCAGGTGTTTGTCGGTTTCTTCCTTCAGCTGTGTCAAGTCATTCAGTCTTTGCAAGCTTTCTTCTTGCTGACGGGTAAGATTCGTTTCTTGTTCCTGCTGTCTGTTTTTTAATGATTCAAGTTCTTCTTGCAGCCGGACAAGTTGTTTTTGCCGGTCTTCCAGACTACTGACGGTCTGGTTCAACCGGCCGGAGAGTTGGTCTTTCTCTTCCTGCATCCGGCTGAGATCGGCCTGAAGCTGGTCAATGTCAATTCCGCTCCATTTTTTGAGGAGTTGCAGTGCAAGTTTGTTCATATGTTATCGATTAAATGAGTATTTTATGCATAATTATATGCAAATTACGGAAATTTTATTGAAAAATCCTACCTTTTGCGTAAGTTTGCACTCCAAAAGAAATTGGTCTTATGGAAGATTTTTTGATTAATGACATACATGTAACGAAAAGTAGAAGCGGTAACAGTCTTATTAACAGGAAAATGATTCTTCGTGTATTAGGTGTATTACTGGCTATTGAAGCAATATTGTTGCTTGTTTCCGGTTGTGTATCGGCAATTTATGACGAAGCAGATTATATTTATTTTGTCTATTGTGCTCTTTTGAATCTTGGAGTAGGGAGTGTATTGGTATGGTTAGGTCGTCATGCCGATAATACGGTAACTCGCCGGGACGGTTATTGTATTGTGGCCTTTACCTGGTTGTTGTTTACTGCTTTTGGAATGCTTCCTTTTTACATCAGTGGGGCTATCCCTTCTATTCCGAATGCTTTTTTTGAGACGATGTCCGGTTTTACAACTACAGGTGCTACCATTCTGGATGATATAGAAGCTTTGTCACATGGAATGCTTTTTTGGCGGAGTTTCACTCAGTGGATCGGTGGTTTAGGAATCATTTTCTTTACCATTGCTGTGTTACCGATTTTTGGAGTGGGTAATCAGGTGCTTTTCTCGGCAGAGGCAACAGGAGTAATACATGATAAAATTCATCCGAAAATTAGTGTGATGGCCAAATGGTTGTGGTTAATTTATCTGTTGATTACCGGTTCTTTGATTATTTTGTTGCTGATAGGTGGAATGGATCTTTTTGATGCGGTGTGTCATGCATTTGCAACAGCTGCAACCGGAGGATATTCTACGAAACAGGCTAGTATTGCTCATTGGAATTCAGCTTATATCGAATACGTTATCGCCATTTTTATGTTGCTGTCCAGTATTAACTTTTCTCTGTATTTCATGTGTTTGCGAGGGCAGGTGCGCCATTTGTTTAAAGATGATGAGACTAAGGCTTTTCTAACTTCAGTAATGGTGGTAACGTTATTAATAACGGTTTCATTGGTGTTGCATAATGGATATGGGTTGGAACGGGCATTTCGGTCTGCTTTTTTTCAGGTAGCTTCACTCCATACTTCTTGTGGTTTCGGGACCGATGATTATAACCTGTGGGCTCCATTTACCTGGGTATTGTTTCTATATACGATGGTTGCCGGAGGATGTACGGGTTCTACCAGTGGAGGTGTAAAGTTGATGCGTGTTGTAATTCTTTTGCGGAATGTAAAGAATGAGTTTAATCGTCTGATGCACCCGCGTGCCGTATTGCCGGTGAAAGTGAATGGTCAGGCTGTATCCCAAAATACACTAGCTACAGTAGCTACGTTTGTCATTCTTTACTTGATATGTGTTTTTGTGGGATGGACATTGCTGGTATTCATGGGATTGAATTTAGAAGATGCTTTGGGGATTGTACTCTCAAGTATGGGAAATACTGGACCTGGGCTCGGATCTTTCGGTCCGGCTTTTTCTTGGAATGCTTTACCAGATGCAGCTAAGTGGGTCTTGTCCTTCATGATGCTGATTGGTCGTTTGGAAGTATTCGGTATTTTGCTGATGTTTGCTCCAAGTTTTTGGGAAAAGCATTGATTATGGTTCTGTTTATCAATGTACAGGGGCTTGTTTTGAATTTCTGACCAGTTTCTATAAGAGGAAAATGAAACGGGGCTATTTCACATGTGAGTGAGATGGCCCCGTTCCTTTATTATGCCTTCAGACCATTAGTGTGTAGATATTTGCGGGTCGTCAGGGTCGTCAGGAATGTTAGCTTTTTAATCAATAAAGCGTCTTGTAAGCTGATCAAACTCATCAATACGGCGGTCGCGTAAGAACGGCCACCAGCGGCGTACGTTTTCGCTGCGATTCATGTCGATTTCCACAACAAGATTCTCTTCTTTCAAGTTACTGGCTTGTGCCAACAGCTCTCCTTGCGGACCAGCAACGAAGCTGTTTCCCCAAAATTGGATACCATTGGTTTGTCCGGACGGATCGGGTTCAAGTCCTACACGATTGACGGCAATGACCGGTAATCCGTTTGCTACGGCATGTCCACGCTGAACGGTAACCCATGCACCCAATTGACGCATTTTTTCTTCCTGCGTATCGGTACTTTCCCAACCAATGGCAGTAGGATAAATCAACAGTTCTGCTCCTTTTAAGGCCATGATGCGTGCTCCTTCTGGGTACCATTGATCCCAGCATACTTGTACTCCCAATTTACCAATGGAAGTTTCAATGGGTTCGAATCCCAGGTCACCGGGGGTAAAGTAGAACTTTTCGTAATAGGCAGGATCGTCAGGAATATGCATTTTGCGGTACTTCCCGGCCATACTACCATCTGTGTCGAAAACAACGGCTGTATTATGGTATAGACCGGCTGCCCGGCGTTCAAAAAGAGAGGTGACCAACACAATGTGGTAGGCAGCTGCCAGTTCACTGTAAAATCCAGTGGAAGGACCAGGAATCGGTTCGGCCAGGTCGAAAAGATTGGTGTCTTCGGTCTGACAGAAATACGGGGTGTTATGCAGTTCCTGAAGTACTACCAATTGAGCACCTGCCTGCGCTACTGTAGCGATGTTACGGTGCAGTTTTTCGAGGTTGAATTTGATATCGTTGGTGCAGGATTGCTGAACGATACCTACGCGAATGGTTCTTTTCATGTTTTGTATCTTGTTTTTGAGTGGTTGTCTTTGTTGATTTATTTTGTTTTAGATGGGAAAACTCCTTCAGGATATTGCATGGTGACGCAATGTAAGGAACCGTGCTGTTTGATGAGGGCACGGCAGTCTACTCCTATAATTTCGTGATTTGGAAAAGCAATGGACAGTACACGGGCAGCTTCTATATCCTTTTCAGGTTGATTATAGGTTGGATATAATATTGCTTCGTTCATGATGAGGAAGTTGGCGTAGGTAGCAGGTAAGCGTTCACCATCAGTATAAACTGGAGCTGCCATAGGTAACGGAAGCAGACGATAAGGAATCCCTTCGAGTGTACGGAAGCTCTTTAACTGTTTTTCCATGCGATGCAGAGCTTCGTAATGCTCATCGGTGGAATCGGTACATTGTACATAAACAATGGTATGGTTCGGACAGAGTCGGGCAAGGGTATCTACATGACTGTCTGTGTCATCTCCAGCGAGGTAACCGTCTTCTAACCACAATATTTGCTGGAGGTTAAACCGTTCTTTTAGATAGACCTCAATTTCGGCTTTGGAAAGTGTATCGTTGCGATTGGGGGCCAACAAGCAAGGTGCAGTGGTAAGCAAGGTACCTTCTCCGTCGCTCTCAATAGATCCTCCTTCGAGCACAAAATTTCGGCAGTTGATGTAAGTACCGTTCAGTATACCACTTTTATACAAATGGGAGTTGATCTGATTATCCTTGCAAGCGGCAAATTTCATTCCCCAACCGTTGAAGCAGAAATCCAAAAGAAGGGGCTGTTTGTTTGTGTCAAGCAGAGTGATAAACCCGTGGTCGCGTGCCCATGTATCGTTAGTCGGGCAGGGAAAATAATGGATATTATGACGAAAGGGAGTATTTTCCAGTACATCTGGAAACTCCGGAGCTATCAGTAGCAATGGTTGGCGAGTAGCTATTTCAGTGGCCAGTTGTAGAAAGCAGGCTTCTACTTCTTCCAGCATATAGGCCCAGTCCGTATCAGCGTGGGGCCACGTCAATTGGATACAGCTTTGCGGATGCCATTCGGCCGGTAAAAAAAAGTCTTTTTTCATGTGTTATGATATGTTTTTATGTTTATTTCTTTTCAGAACTTGAGTTTCGTATTCTTCTGCGATGCAGAAACCAGTCAAGCAATTCTTTCCAGTCTGTGAAGTCTTTTTTGTAAATCAGACCGATACCTTGGGTAGTCAAGGTTGACTTAGTAAAATAGCGGTCATTAGTTTGATTATATCCACGTAAGCGGAACTCTCCGTTACGTGTCAACAGCCAGATAGCTTCGAAGTCACCGATGAAGTTGGTATTGGCCAATGTATTCTCCTTATAACCGAAATTACCGTTCAGAATCAGGCGGTTGTTCAGCAATCGTCCTGACAGGAAGGCTTCTGCCTCTACGTTGTTCCAACCGTTCTGTCCGGTACTGAGGTTAGTACCGAAGTTCCAGTTCTGGCTGTCAATTACTTGTGAAAGCATATTGTTCAACTGACCTGAGAGAGTGCTGAATGCCAACGAACTGGTTGCCGATGACTGGGCGTTTCCTGCACCGTTATCATAGGGGTAAAACTTACCGATACCAAGCAAATAAATGATCTGGGTATTCATCTGGTCTTCTGTACTGGTCAGACTGCGTACCAGTTCCTGATCTTCTTCATTGACAGTAGGCAATTCCAGATCGAATGACAGATTGGGTGAGGTCATTGGACCGCTCAGGTTCATGATGCAGTTCACACGGATATTACCCCGGGATGTGGTGGCATCCTGAATCAAATCATTCAGAGAGGCAGAATTGACAGTATAAATGGCCTGTACATTTAGGTTGGCTGTTCTCGGGTCTCCGTTGAAAGTTACCGTACCTCCTGGACTTAGGATGAAATCCTTTCGGATAACATTCTGCATGCTTAACTTATAAATACCTTCAGATATGATATAGTTTCCAAAAATCTGAAATTCTCCTTTATTAAAAAAGCTGATACGCAGATTCCCGGTACCCGTTCCTGATATGTTGTCACCAGCTACCGGGTCCATAATAATTCTCATTTGTGCCTGTTCTGTCGGTTCAATCTGTAGGTTGATATGTATGTCCATCGGGGTATCGTTTTCCTCTTGAGCCGTTTTTGCTCTTGTATGGAAGAAATCAGGAACTTCTACTTCTTGCCTTCTTCGAGGTGTTTTATCGATAAAGGTAATGAATTGATTACTGGTAGCTTCAGCTGCGGCTCCCAGTACATAGGTGAAAGAAGTTCGGTTATCGGCCCGCACATCTCCTTCTACAACCAATGTATTGTCTCCTCCGCGCAAAGAGACGTTACCGGTGCTGTAAATGTGGCCATAAAATGGAAATTCAGGGCTGGCTTCATCTGTAGAATAGACCAGCATGTTTCGGGCATTGAACCGAAACCGGTAAGCCAGGTTCTTCAGTTTAGTATGGCTCAACTCACCATTAACTGTTCCTGTATGTCCTTCAGAATCTTTTAGTTGTACATTCTTGAATTGGAAAGACCCTGGAGTAATATGTACGGAATCAGTTTTTGCCTCAAAATAGGTATTAAGGATATCTACCTTGAATCCCATGTTCGCCTTGACATCACCTTCAAGGTCGAGTCCTGAGAAAGGACCAAACAATCGTACATTTCCATAAGCTGCTCCATGTGTATCGCTGAAAATGCCTTTGATAAACGGTTGTAGGAAAGCAAGGTCAGTTCCGCCGGCTTCAATATTCAAATCCAGTCCTTTCAATTTTGGGGAAACGTAACCGTTTACTCGGGTGAACACTGTATCGTTCCAAATATCAGCATTCAGTCGGATACCTCCGATTTCCTTGTCCCAGACTCCTCCGATTTTTGCCTGTCCCAGTAAAGCGTCGTTTAATGAAAAGTCTTTCGCTTCCAGATCCGCCAGTATGTCTGGTTCTGCCAGTACATGTTTCAGATGTACTTTCCCGCTGACCAATGCATAGAACTTGACAGCATGGAACTGAATGATGTCCATGACATATTGCAGGTTAATGTTCTGTAAATCTACCAGACAGGAGTCGGCTTCCGTTTTTCCTAATCGGCCGTTGATTTTCAAGAACTGATTACTATGCTCGAACAGAAAATTGTTTATCTCAACTGTGTCTTGTTCAATCCGGATAGTTGCGGGATGAACGTTCCATACGGTGTCATTAACAATGAACTTACTAGGCTGTAAATCAATCTGTGTACGTAACTTTCCATGTTTTTCCGGATGGTTAAACTGAGTGATGGCCCCAATTCTTCCGCTATAAGTCACTTGGGCATTGTTCCCCCAATAAAGATTTGTGTACAATCGGTCGTTCTTTACTAAAGTGTTCAATGCTAAGTTAATCATTGCTCCCTTGTTGGTCTGGAGCGTGGTGCGTATTAGTCCTTCCAGTTTGTCTCCGGAGTTTTTTAATAGCAGATTACCCGATTCATAATAGCCACCTTTGTAATAAAATTGCGGAAAGGCTCCTTTGACATCAAGCGTCTGATCTTTATCATCGAAATATCCATTCAATGTGACCGGCATGTCTAATTGCAGGGGAATATCTAAAACCTTTTGCAAAAACTCACTGTTATTCAAGTTGAGATTAAAGTGGAAATTGTTGGTTGATTCCGGTAGTTTTTTGTCAGTTGGGAAAAGGGAAGGCAAGTATCTGGTTAAGATACGTAGAATACTGGGCCAGATAGTTTGATAGGAATATCTGCCCTGTAAATCGCCGTTCAAGAAAGGTGAACGGATACTTAGTCTTTTTCCCTCTTCACTGATTTTATCGGCAGAAACACGGAAACTTTGTAGAAAGTAGCTCTTTTCTGTATCCGGATTATCCAGTAAAAGACTGTCAATAGCTATGAACCCTTGCATATCATCAATGTTATGACCGGTAAAATCGGCATTGATATTGAGTGAAATGCCTGTATTCTCATATTTTTCAGTAAGATGCAGATCGTGAGGACGGAAATTGCGTACTGTAGCTTTCAGGTTGAAATCCGGTGATTTCTTTTCAGTCAGGAAACTGCCGTCGATGTGTATGGAACCGTTCTCATCATCCATATACAAACGTCCGTTGAATCCTCCTGGATTATATTCTCCATCCAACGAGATGTCCTTGTATGCATATTGTTTGTATTCCAATGTGGAGATGTGTCCTTTGATGTAGGAGGAAGCATGTCCATTTTGGTATTTTAGTCCATTCAGATTTAAATCGAAGGAGGTATTACCCAATATTTCTTCTTTTCCGAGAAGTTTTCCTAATTGTAGACTGTCACTAGCCACATGACCAGAAAAATTTCGTATCTGTGTCTGGGGATTCTTGTGCATGGTGACATTGGTGTGAATAGCTCCCACATCTGAACGGATTTCGCCATGCATTGTCAATTGAGAGGGTATTCCTGAAATTTTACCGTTAAATCGAATAAACTCGATATTCTTCAATACGGGAGGAATGTCTGTCTTTCCGGTGAAATTGCGTAAAATCCATCCAATACCTTCAGAACCGATTTCTGCTTTAGCTATTTCACTGTAGAAGTGTGGTTCTCGGGTAGGGTCACTACCGTCCATTTGTCCGTTGATATCAATGTCCAACCCTTTTCCCGGAGTCGTGATACGGAGTTTTGACAGTGAAATCTGTTTCCCTTTTCCGTAGAATGCCATACCTACCTGGAACGGACTTGTAACTTCATGAAATGCGGGAACAAACGCCTGTAGGTCAGATAAAGCGACATCAGCATGTAGGCGTCCACGGTATGTAAGAGTATCAGACAGGCTGGTCAATTGGGACATATCTGTGAATTGAGCTACTAGGGTATCTATTTTTAAGGTAGAATTCGGCAGCTCAAGTGTAAATCTCATTGTACGTAAATAATGTCGGTTAGCCATGACCCCTACAGAAAGTTGTTTCAGGTGAAAGCCGCTATGCTCGGTAAAACTCATACGCCGTATATGGGCATTGAGAGAATCGGAAGTTAAGGCTTTCAGTGAAAGCATAGCTGAAAACTCATTGATATTTAAATGACTTGCATTGAATTTTCCTGGAGTGGTGGGGGCTGTCAGTACGTCGTATGCAATATGTCCCCTGCGAATCAATATAGAATTGATACGCAGGTCAATGTTTTTTTCTTTCTTTACTGTATCTTTCGATGCCAGTGCATCAATGATGAATTGAAAGTTAGGTTCGCTGGTAGGAGAGGTCTTCTGTAGTCTGGCTTCCAGTCCGAATAACTGTACACTGTTGACACGGACCTTTTGTTGGCTGAGTGCCGGAACATCAATTTTAGCCGAAAATCGGGGAATGTACAACAAGTCCGCTCCTGCTTGATCCTTTACTCGTAAATCGCTGATGATGATACGGTTCAGTAATCCTAAATCGATATTTCCGATAGAGACTTCTGTGTGAAATAATTGGGAGAGTTCGTTTGACGCAATAACAGAAAGCTTTCGCTGTACAAAGGGAATGTTCAGCGCCAGTATAATTCCGAAATAGAGTGTCAACAGCAAGATGGCTGTGAGTCGGATAGTATGTTTTATGCGAACGAAATGGCTCATAAGTTTTTAAACATACAAAAGTACAAATATCGGAGAAAGTTTCCGATAAATGGAGAGAGTTTTTAAGAATTTTATTTAGGTTATCTTATTATGAAGTATCTGAATGCATAGTGAATGAACAATGTATTGCGTTGAAAGAATGTATGTAAATATTATAAATATTCATTTTTAACTTCCTAAGGGTAAATAAAAGATTAAAAAAGCTGAATTGTGAAAGAATAATTGTGATAAATTGAAAATATATTCAGAATTTTGCATGGAAATAGAAAAATAAAAACCAGGAAGACCGATGGCGTTTCGGTACTGGTAACAAAAGCAAATAAAAGTAATAAGTAATGATGCAAAACAAAAAAATTCCATCACCGTGGGTGTCTTTTCTTCCTATTTTAGTTTTAGTAGTTCTCTTATTCTTTACCATTTCCATTTTTGGATCTGATGCTTTGAGTGGAGGGAGTCAGATTTGTCTGCTTTTCACTACGGCTTTGTGTACGTTGGTCGGAATGGCAGGTTATCGGATACCTTGGAAAGATTTTGAATGTGCTATTGTCAATAACATTATGGGTGTAAGTACAGCCTTGATTATTCTGCTTATCATTGGGGCTCTTTCGGCGGCGTGGATGCTGAGTGGAGTGGTGCCCACCCTTATTTATTATGGTGTACAGATAATTCATCCTCGTTTTTTTCTGGTTTCATGCTGTATCATTTGTGCGGTAGTGTCTGTCATGACCGGTAGTTCGTGGACTACCATTGCCACCATTGGTATTGCGTTGATGGGTATCGGTAAGGCTCAGGGCTTTGCAGAAGGATGGACAGCAGGTGCCATTATTTCCGGGGCTTATTTTGGTGATAAGATTTCCCCTTTGTCGGATACTACAGTGCTGGCATCTTCTGTTACGGATACTCCGTTGTTTACTCATATCCGTTACATGATGTTTACGACTGTGCCTTCTTTAACCATAACGTTGATTCTCTTCGCTGTTGCCGGATTTTTTCACACGATGGATACTACAGAGCATATCGCCTTGTTTACGGACGGGTTGGCAGAACGTTTTCATATTTCTTTGTGGCTCCTTCTGGTTCCGGTGGTTACAGGGATTCTGATAGCCAAGAAGGTCCCTTCTATCATTACGTTGTTCCTTTCCACCTTAATGGCAGTGGTGTTTATGCTGATTTTCCAACCTGAGATAGTAACGGAGATTGCGGGTGACTGTGCCAATCGGGCGACTGCTTTATTTAAAGGAACAATTGTATCTCTTTATTCGGCTACATCTTTGGCGGCACCAACTCCTGAATTGGGGGAATTGATCGCTACCCGAGGAATGAGCGGAATGATGGGGACTATCTGGCTGATTATTTGTGCCATGTGTCTTGGAGGAGCTATGACTGCTTGTGGTATGTTGGGCAGTATTACTTCTTTATTTGTGCGCTTTACCCATCGCTTGGTAGGGTTGGTGGCTTCTACTGTAGGTACAGGACTTTTTCTTAATCTGGCTACGGCCGACCAGTATATTTCCATTATTCTGACGGGCAATATGTTTAAAGGTATTTATGAAAAAGAAGGATATGAATCAAGATTGCTGAGCCGTACAACGGAGGATGCTGTGACGGTTACTTCTGTATTGATTCCTTGGAATACATGCGGTATGACTCAGGCTACTATTCTGGGAGTGCCTACATTGGTCTATCTGCCATATTGCTTCTTCAATTATATCAGTCCGCTAATGAGTATTTTGGTAGCTGCCATCGGTTATAGAATCGTAAAACCTGGCTGTACGGTAAAACCGGAAGCTTGAATTTATGAAAATAGCAAGAAAGGGAAAGGTAATTTTTTAGATTTCCTGGAATTTAATTATTTTTGTTGCCCATATAGATAACTTTAACAATCCATGAAAAAACAAACAACTTTGGCATGCCTTATGGCAGTAGCTTTGGGTGCACAGGCACAGCAAGGGGGAATCTCGGCAGATATGCTGGAACAGATTCGGGGAACTTATAAACATACTGCAGCCGACAAGGCAATTCATAACGCAATGGCAGGTACTTCATTGAGTGTATTGGCCCGTAATCAGGAAAGTCTGGCGAATTTTGATACGGATTTTTCTGACAAGGTAGTCTCGGTGGGTATTACTAATCAGAAACAGTCCGGGCGCTGTTGGCTTTTTACTGGATTGAATGTGTTACGCGCACAGATGATAGCCAAATATGGTTTGAAAGAAATGGAATTTTCTCAGAATTATAATTTCTTTTACGACCAATTGGAGAAATCCAATCTGTTTCTACAGGGTATTATCGATACTCGTGAGAAGCCAATGGATGATAAAATGGTAGAATGGTTGTTCAAAAATCCAATAGGGGATGGCGGGCAATTTACCGGAGTCTCGGACTTGATTCTGAAATACGGACTGGTTCCGGCTACTGTGATGCCGGAAACTTACAGCAGTGAACATACTGGTGATTTGAATCGGCTTCTGGGATTGAAACTTCGTGAATTTGGCCTTCAGTTGCGTGATGAGGCGGCTAAGGGTGCAAAGGCTGAAACATTGCAACAGCGGAAAACAGAAATGTTGGGTACCGTTTATAGCATGTTGGCTTTGGCATTGGGAGAACCTGTCAAGACCTTTACATATACAATTAATGGTATTACAAAGGAATATACTCCGCTTTCTTTCTATCAGGAGTTTTTGGGAAATGATCTTGACGGGAATTATGTGATGGTAATGAATGATCCGAGTCGTGACTATTATCAATGTTATGAAATTGATTATGACCGTCATGTATACGATGGAAAGAACTGGAAATATGTGAATCTTCCTATTGAGGATATCAAACAGATGGCTATCGCTTCCATCAAGGACAGTACTATGCTTTATTTCTCTTGTGATGTAGGTAAGTTTATGGACCGTCAGCGTGGAGTACTTGACGTAAATAATTTCGATTACAATTCATTGATGGGTACAACTTTCGGTATGGATAAGAAACAGCGTATTCAGACATTTGCCAGCGGTTCCAGTCATGCTATGACATTGATGGCTGTTGATCTGGATAAAGCAGGAAAGCCGAAGAAGTGGATGGTGGAAAACAGCTGGGGGAAAGACAGCGGCTACCAGGGACACATGATTATGACCGACGAATGGTTCAATGAGTACATGTTCCGTCTGGTGGTTGAGAAGAAATATGTCCCTTCGAAGGTGCTTGATATCTTGAAGAAAGAGCCGGTACGTCTGCCTGCATGGGACCCGATGTTTGCCGATGAGGAATAATTTCCAGCGGTTTGTGAGGGAAAATAGAGACGATGACTTTTTGTAAAGAAGACGAGAAGACCGGATATTTCCGATAACCGGTCAGTTGGACTCCCGATTTATGGAATTATTTCCTTAATATCGGGGTTTAACTTTTCTTTTTTCCCTTATTTTTCTTTAATTTTGCGACCAAATTATAAAACCATTTTTTATAACCTAATATGGCAAATTTAATTAAATTGCGTAAAGGCTTAGACATAAACCTGAAAGGCAAGGCTGCTGCAGAGGTTGTAGCTGTAAAAGAGCCGGGATTCTATTCGCTGGTTCCGGATGATTTTACAGGTGTAACTCCGAAGGTGGTTGTGAAGGAACAGGAATATGTAATGGCCGGAGGACCCTTGTTTATAGACAAGAACCATCCTGAAGTAAAATTTGTTTCGCCAGTAAGTGGCGTAGTGACAAGTGTGGAGCGCGGTGCTCGCCGTAAGGTGATGAACATCGTCGTAGAGGCTGCTGCAGAACAGGACTTCGAAGAATTCGGCAAGAAAAACGTTGCTTCCATGAATGGAGAAGCTGTGAAAGAAGCTTTGCTGAATGCGGGTATGTTCGCTTTCATCCGTCAGCGTCCGTATGATGTGATTGCCGACCCGACTGTTGCTCCAAGAGCTATTTTCGTTTCTGCCTTCGATTCAAATCCGTTGGCGCCTGATTTCGAAATTGCTTTGAAGGGTGAAGAAGCAAACTTCCAGACAGGTCTGGATGCTTTGGCAAAGATTGCCAAGACTTATTTGAGTATTAGCGTGAACCAGAAGGCTGCTGCCTTGACTCAAGCTAAAAATGTAACACTGACTGTATTCGATGGTCCGAACCCTGCAGGTAATGTAGGTGTACAGATCAACCACATTGCACCTATTAATAAAGGTGAAACCGTGTGGACAATCGACCCGCAGGCAGTGATTTTTATTGGTCGTTTGTTCAACACTGGCCGCGTAGATCTGACCCGTACAGTGGCTATCACCGGCTCAGAAGTGAAAAAAACTGCTTACTGCAAACTGAAAGTAGGTGCTTTGCTGACCGATGTGCTGGCTAATAATGTAAACAAGGAACGCGAGCTGCGTTATATCAGTGGTAACGTGCTGACCGGTAAGAAGATCGCTGCTAATGGATTCCTTGGTGCTTTCCATAGCCAGGTGACTGTTATCCCGGAAGGAAACGATGTTCACGAAATGTTGGGTTGGATTATGCCACGCTTGAATGAGTTCAGCACCAGCCATTCTTACTTCAGCTGGTTGATGGGTAAGAATAAGGAATATACTTTGGACGCGCGTATCAAGGGTGGTGAACGTCACATGATCATGTCTAATGAATATGACAAGGTTCTGCCGATGGATATCATGCCGGAATACCTGATCAAGGCTATCATTGCCGGTGATATTGACCGCATGGAACAGCTTGGTATCTACGAAGTAGCTCCGGAAGATTTCGCTTTGGCCGAATTTGTCTGCTCTTCGAAGATGGAATTGCAGCGCATCGTCCGCGAAGGATTGGATATGCTCCGTCGTGAAATGTGCTAATGAACTAATTAATACGAAAACGATTTAATAAATGAAAGCGTTAAGAAATTATCTCGATAAGATAAAGCCGAACTTTGAAGAGGGAGGCAAATACCAGGCACTTCGCTCTGTATTCGACGGTTTCGAAACATTCCTGTTCGTTCCGAATACGACTTCGAAGACTGGTACGCACATCCACGATGCCATCGATAGTAAACGTATCATGTCATTCGTGGTTATCGCATTGTTACCGGCATTGCTGTTCGGTATGTATAATGTGGGTTACCAGCATTACACTCATGCCGGTGTAGAAGGTAGCTTCATCGAAATGTTTATTTATGGTTTCCTGGCTGTCCTGCCAAAAATCATCGTGTCTTATGTGGTCGGTCTGGGTATCGAGTTCGTTGTAGCTCAGTGGAAGAAGGAAGAAATCCAGGAAGGTTTCTTGGTTTCTGGTATCTTGATTCCGATGATTGTACCAGTAGAATGTCCGTTGTGGATGCTGGCTGTAGCTACGGCTTTCTCTGTTATTTTCGCTAAGGAAGTATTTGGTGGTACTGGTATGAATATCTTCAATCCGGCTTTGATTACTCGTGCATTCCTGTTCTTTGCTTATCCGACCAAGATGTCTGGTGATGCTGTTTGGGTATCAAGCGACAGTATTTTCGGATTGGGCAAGACTGTAGACGGTCTGACTTCTGCAACTGCACTGGGTGTCGCTTCTACAGCAACTGATGCTACTGCTTATCCTCCGTTCTCTATGGATATGGTGACTGGTTTGATTCCGGGTTCTATCGGTGAGACCAGTGTTATTGCTATCGCTATCGGTGCGGTTATCCTGTTGTGGAGTGGTGTAGCAAGCTGGAGGACCATGATTTCTGTATTTGTAGGTGGTATTGTAATGGCTTTGATTTTCAATGCAATCGGTCCTGATACAGCTATGGCTAAGATGCCTTGGTATGAACATCTGTGTGTAGGTGGCTTCTGCTTTGGTGCTGTCTTTATGGCTACTGACCCTGTCACTTCTTCACGTACTGAAAACGGTAAGTTCGTCTATGGTTTCCTGATTGGTGCTATGGCTATCATCATTCGTGTATTGAATCCAGGTTATCCGGAAGGTATGATGCTTGCTATCCTGTTGATGAACATCTTCGCTCCGCTGATTGACTATGTAGTGGTTCAGAATAATATTACCCGTCGTGCAAAACGTGCTATGTCTAACAAATAAAACCGAAAATACAATGAATACTAATAGTAACTCTTATACTATCATTTAT